>ENA-OQEX01001010-OQEX01001010.1-human-gut-metagenome-genome-assembly--contig:-NODE-1010-length-11903-cov-6.017578_pt1 | contig 11903 bp, 18 predicted proteins | sample MGYA00242802_ERZ504649 | MGnify/ENA primary metagenome ERZ504649 (study PRJEB26092, sample SAMD00036194) | human gut metagenome | host: Homo sapiens | study: EMG produced TPA metagenomics assembly of... | reverse complement strand
CGCCCATGATCTTGGCGATGGCAGCAGCAGCTTGGGCCGCCGGAGCGCACTTGTCGCAAGGCACGCCGTCCATGACGACAGCCTTTGCGTAGTCGGCACAGCTGCGTAGCCGCAGCCGCCGCAGTTTGCGCCGGCCAGACAGCCGGCAACTTCTTCGATACGGGGGTCTTCCTCAACTGCCATGAACTTGGCAGCGGCGACCAGAATGATTGCGCCGACAGCACCGACGATGGTGCAGAGGATAACAGCAGATGCGATATTCATAATCCTGTTCCTCCTTTACAGCGTCACGTTAAACAGATTCTCAACGATGCCGCCAAAGCCCATGAAGGACAGGCTGGTGATCGCTGCGGCCAGCAGGGTGATGGGCAGGCCCTTGAAGGGAGCCGGGGGATCACAGGCCTCTACGCGCTTGCGCACGCCGCTGAACATGACCATAGCCAGCATGAAGCCGACGCCTGCGCCGATGGCACAGACCAGAGCCTCGATGTAGGCAGCGCCGAAGCTCAGAGCCTCGACGTCTGCGCCGTAGTCATCGACGACCAGAATGGTGACAGCCAGAACGCAGCAGTTGGTGGTGATCAGGGCAGGTAGACGCCAGAGAGTTGTACAGCGCAACGACATACTTCTTCAGGAAGATCTCGATGAACTGCACCAGAACTGCAATGACCAGAATGAACACGATGGTCTGCAGATAGCTCAGACCGGCGGGGTCCAGAACAAAGATCTGCAGCGGGAAGGTCACAGCCGTAGCCATGAACATGACGAAGATGACAGCGCCGGACATACCCACAGCGGAGTCAAGCTTCTTGGAAACGCCCAGGAACGGGCAGATGCCATAGAACTTCACCAGCACGTAGTTGTTGACAAGGATCATGCTGAAGAAGATAGCAGCGAGTTTGACGAGCATCTTATTAGCCCTCCTTCTTCAGATTGTCGATGTCGCAGCAGCTCTTGCGCTCGATGCGCGCATCCAGCTTGCCTTCCAGCCAGATACAGCCGGCCATCAGGACGCCGTAGCAGAAGAATGCGCCGGGAGCCTGAGTCATGATGCTGATGCGGGCGATGCTGTCGGGCAGGACCTGGAAGCCCAGCCAAGTGCCGCTGCCCAGCACCTCGCGGATGGTAGCCATCAGCACGACGGTGAGGGTGTAGCCGATGCCCATGCCGACGCCGTCCAGTGCAGAATCGACCACGTTGTTCTTGCAGGCGAACATCTCGGCACGACCAAGGATGATGCAGTTGACGACGATCAGGGGCAGGAAGACGCCCAGTGCGGTGTACAGGCTGTCCATGTAGGCGTGCATGACCATCTGGACGATGGTGACGAAGCCTGCGATGATGACGATGTAGCAGGCAGATGGACCTTTGCGGGGATCACGTTGCGCAGCAGCGAGATCAGGATGTTGGAGCAGACCAGCACGAAGGTGAAGGCCGCACCCATGCCCAGTGCGCTGGAGACTGCGTGGTAACTGCCAGGCAGGAGCAGGTGCCCAGAACCAGACGCAGAACGGGGTTCTCTTTGATGATGCCGTTGGTAAGGATGCTTACCTTGGACTTGTTTTCAGATGCCATTTCTTACCAACCTCCTTTATGCCAGCTCGTTGTAGCAGTTGACGCAGTCGTTGATGGCGGCGAACAGTGCCTTAGAGGAAATGGTCGCGCCGCTGTATGCGTCAAAACCGCCCTGACCGATGGCGATATTCTGGGTGCCGTCCATGCCGTTGAACTGGGCAAGGAAGGTGTCGGTTGCGACATTGGAGCCGATGCCCTTGGTCTGAGTGGAGGCGTCCACCCAGATGCCGGTGACGGTGCCGTTGGTGTCAAAGCCCATGATGACAGACAGCACGCCGCCGTCGAAGCCCTTCTCCTCAGCTTGATGGCGATGCTGCCATCCTCGGCCTTGACGACGCCGGTGACGTTCTCGGTGGTGTAGCCGGTCACTTCTTCCAGCGTCTTGGCGTCAGAAACGGTGGGCATGACGTCCACGTAAGCTGCCAGGGTGGCGGCCTTCTGGTTTGCTTCGATGATAGGCGCAGTAAAGGAGTTGACCAGAGCCAGCAGGAAGCTGACCACCAGTGCGATGACGCTCAGCACGACTACCGGCTTTACCGTGCTTTCCCAAGTAGACTTATTCATTTGCCAGCAGCCTCCTTCTTAGCAGGTTTGAGATAGCCATACGGCGTCTGGCGGGTCATATCATTGATGTACGGGACCCACAGGTTCATGAACAGCAGTGCGAAGGACACGCCCTCGGTGTAGCTGCCCCAGTAACGGATGGCGAAGGTGATGACGCCCAGAGCCACGCCGTAGATCAGCTTGCCCTTCAGGGTGAAGGGGCTGGTGACGTAGTCGGTGGCCATGAACACAGCGCCGAACAGCAGGCCGCCGCTCAGCACAGCCACCAGTGCAGCGTGGACGCTGTGGGTGGCGATGAGGTAGAACACGAACATGCTGCCAACGTAAGCGGCAGGGATGGCGATGCTGATGGTCTTGGTGACCACGAGGTAGATCAGGCCCAGCACGATGGCCAGAGCGCAGGTCTCGCCCAGAACGCCGCCGTGGACGCCCATGAAGAGGTCCAGCAGGCTCAGCTTGTTGGGGTCGGCCACAGCCAGAGGAGTCGCGGAGGACAGCTGATCGACCGCTGCATCCGGGAACACCCAGTTGTTCATCGCGCCGGCAAAGCTGACGAACAGCACGATACGGCCCACCAGAGCGGGGTTCGCGAAGTTCATGCCGATGCCGCCGAACAGCTGCTTGACCACGATGATGGCCGCGAAGTCGCCGATGAGCAGCTCACCGATGGGCATGCCCACAGGCACGTTCATGGCGAGGATGATGCCGGTGACGACGGCGGACAGATCGCTGATGGGGTTTGCCCTCTTCATCAGCTTGCAGTACAGCCACTCGAAAGCCACGCAGGCCACGACGGACACTGCGGTGACCAGCAGAGCACGCAGACCAAAGATAATGGCAGAGGCCACGACGCACGGGGTCAGGGCCACGATCACGTTGGCCATCAGGCCGGTGGTCGTCTCCTCAGAGCGCAGGTGCGGGGAGGCCGAAACAATAAGCTTCGTATCCATTACTTATTGCCTCCTTTTTTGATTTCACCGAGATAGAATGCCTTGGCCAGACCCATCATCTGGGTGCAGGGACGCTTGGCCGGGCAGACGAAGGTGCAGGAGCCGCAGTTGAAGCAGTAGTCAACGTGCAGCTTGCCCAGCTCCTGGACGTCGCGGGCGGCGTAAGCCTGGTTGACCTCCACGGGCTCCAGACCCATGGGGCAGTACTCGACGCAGCGGCCGCAGCGGATGCAGGGGTTGACCTGCGGGGGCTGTGCGGTCGCTTCGCTCAGCATGATAAGGCCGGAGGTGGTCTTGGTGGTGGGGTAGCTCAGGTCACACACAGCGGGACCCATCATAGCGCCGCCGGCCACGACCTTGCCCAGAGTGACGCCGCCCTTGAGGCCGGCAGTGTTCAGGACATCCTCGTAGGAAGTACCCACGGGGACGATGAGGTTCTGGGGCTTCTCGCAGGCATCGCCGTCCACGGTGATGACGCGGCTGACCACCGGCATACCGGTAGCCAGATACTTGCCGAGGCTGGACACGCTGGTCACGTTCATGACGATGGCGCCGGCAGCGGCGGGCAGGCCGCCGTGCGGGACCTCGCGGCCCAGGCACTTCTCAATGAGGATGAGCTCTGCGCCGGTTCCGTAGACGCTGGGCAGGGGCTTCACCTCAATGGCGGGCTTGTCCTTCGTCTTCTGGCACAGCAGGTCGATGCACTCGGGCTTGTTGTTCTCGATGCCGATGACGCACTTCGGGATGCCGGTGTACTTCAGCACAGCCTCGATGCCGCGGACGATGTCGTCTGCGCAGTTCAGCATCTCCTGGGTGTCGCTGGTCAGCCAGACTTCACACTCGGAGGCGTTGATGAGCAGGGTGTCCACGGGGTCCTTGGGCTGCAGCTTGACGTCGGTCGGGAAGCCTGCGCCGCCCAGACCCACCAGACCGCTCTCACGCACGGCGGCGAGGAAGCTGGCCTTATCGGTCACTTCGGGTGCCTTCACGGCGGGGTCTACGGTCTGCTTGCCATCGGTCTTGATGACCACAGAGTCGCACATCCGGCCATTGGACAGACGGAACGGCTCCACAGCCGCCACGGTGCCCGAGACGCTGGAGTGGATATTTGCAGACACAAAGCCGCCAGCTTCACCGATCTTGGTACCGACGAACACCTCGTCGCCCTTCTTCACCAAAGCCTTGGCGGGAGCGCCGATATGCTGACTCATCAGGATGCGTACCTGCGCGGGCAGAGGCATCGGGACCGGTTTACTTGCAGCAGTTGCCTTGTCATGCGGCGTATGCGCGCCAAGCGCCGCACGTTTCAGCTTGTTCAACATGGAATCAAATCCCCCATTCTGCTTGAATTGCTGTCCCCACGCCATGCAGGCGCACTGGTACAGGGACAGTTGCTGCTTAACATGTTTATTGTATCATTTTGCGGTGGGAAGTCAACGACAACAAGGCCAAAATGATGGAAATTCCTTAAATTTCTTGGCTGTTTTTAACGATTAGATGTGACTAACCTCCAATTTTTTCGTTAGTATCGCACAACTTTTCCCAAAGTCCGGTCGTTTGCCTTTCCGGGAAGAATATGTTATACTACAACCAAACGAACACGCAGGCGCATCCCGCGCCGTGCGGTCTGAGCCGTCAAGGAGGTTCTACCATGAAATTTCTGAAAGTAATGCTCGCTGTTTTGACCTGTCTGGCTGTCACGCTGACCGGCGTGCTGCTCTTTGTGGACAAGCACGGCCCCCGCTATATCCAGATCGACAACAGCGAAGACTGAGCCTCGCATTTTTGAAACGCAGTCATCCCCCAGCCTGAACGGTGTGCCGCCCGGGCTGGGGGATGTTTGGCTTTTACGGCTTGTGCCGCCTGCTGAGAATGCCCCCGGATACAGAGCATCCGGGGGCATTCTGTCTTTTTAGTAATCCTTTTCGCAGCCCAGCAGGAACTTCATGTACGCGAAGGTCCGCTCCTGCCCGATGTCCCGCACCATCTGGAGCAGCTTTTCCAGCAGCGCTCTCGTCTCGGGGTGGAGCAGATAGTGGTCTTTGCTGTGCTCGTAGTACTCCCAAGGGGAGGCGTCGGTGTACCTGCCGCCCAGATAGATCTGGCTGGCGGCCACACGGTCGCAGACCATCTCGCAGACGTACCGCAGCGGGATCTTCATGCCGGTGAGGCCGGCCTTCGTGGTGCTGTAGTCGATCCAGTATTCGAGGTGATGCTTGTTGCGGCCCTTGTGGTGGAGCCATGCCGAGGTGTAGCCTCTGGCTTCCCGCTCCGCCTCATTGGGCTGTGGTCGCCCTGATAGTAGATGCAGCCCGGGATGAACTCGGCGGGGCTGTACTTGCTCAGATCGTGGGCAAGGCCCTGCTCGTAGAGCCCGCAGGCAAAGCAGTATTTCATCACCAGCAGCTTGTGCCGGGTGATGGTCTCAAAATGGCCTTTGATGTTCATGCGTTCCGCCACCTCACTGTCACTTTTCCCTCTTTGAGGTTCCGCAGATCGCCGCTCTCCGAGAAATCCTCCCGGTCGCGGGTCAGGCTGGGGTTATAATAGGGGTCATCCAGAATATCCGCCTTGCCGTGGACGTCGTAGAGCCGCTGCTGCTCGGCGGCAAAGCGCGCCGCCTTGACGGGGTCTTTCTCGTCGCCGCCCCGGCTCTTGCTCTCGTAATGGGTCAGCTGGGCGTAGGGCGTCCACACGATGCGATAGCCCTTGTCCCGCACCCGGAGGCAGAAGTCCACATCATTGAAGGCCACGGCAAACTTCTCGTCCAGCCCCTTCACCTCGTCCCACACGCTGGCCCTGACCAGCAGGCAGGCACCCGTGACGGCGGAGAAGTCCTGCACGGTAGCGGCGCGGAACAGATAGCCGCTGCCGCCCGCCTTCTTGTACTTATGGCTGTGGCCCGCGTAGCCGCCCAGACCCGTGACGACGCCCGCATGCTGGAGCGTCTCGTCGGGATAGTAGAGCATCGCGCCGCAGATGGCCGCACCGCCGGGGTGGGCGCACTGCCGCAGCAGCTCGGTGAGCCAGTCGCCGTTCCACACCTCCACGTCGTTGTTCAGCAGCAGCAGGTACTCGCCCTGCGCCGCCTTCCGTCCGAAGTTGTTGATGGCTGAGAAGTTGAAGCCCTTTTCCGGCCAGGTGACCACTTTCAGGCCCTCGTACCGCTTCTCGGCATCCTTATAATAGGCAAAGGTGGCAGGGTCGGTGGAGTTGTTCTCGATGACGATGACCTCGAAGTTGTCCCACTCGGTCTTTGACCAGATGCTGTACAGCACTTCTCGAGGTCGTCGGTGTGGTCTTTGTTGGGGATGAGGATGCTCACCTTGGGGTCGCCCTCGATGTCCCACTTGACCCGGTAGGTGCTGGGGAAAAGCCCATCCTCCACCGTGCCGGTGCGCCCGGTGCGGCTCAGATGGTCCGTCAGCGCCTTTTTCGCCGCCGCCGCCACATAGGGCTTGGCATCGGTGCCGCCCGAGGTCGAACCGGCATGGACCCGCCAGTAGTAGAGCACCTGCGGCAGATGAGCCGCACCGCCGGTCTGTTCGATGAGCCGGAGGAAGAGGTCGTGGTCCTGACTGCCGTCGCACTCGGGGCGCTCGCCGCCCAGCTGCTCATACAGCGCCCGCTTGAAGACCGCCAGATGACAGATGTAGTTGCAGCAGAGCAGATAATCCGGGGCATAATCGGGCTTGAAGTGTCCCACCATCGGCTTTTTGATGTCCTTGGTGAAGAGCGCCTCGTCGCTGTAGAGGAAACCGTCCGGCTCACCCTTTTCGCGGAGCTGCAAGACAGCCTTCCCCATCGCGTACATGGCGTGGGGGGCCAGCACATCGTCGTGGTCGGCGAGGGCGAGATATTCGCCCGTCGCCAGCGTCTCGGCGGCGTTGGTATTGGCGGCGATGCCTTATTTTCGACCTTTTTGTATACGATGCGTTGATTTTTCCGCTGATATTCCCTTACGACACGCTCCACCTCGGGGTGGGCGTCGTCGGAGGCGTCCGCAAGGCAGAGCTGGCCATTGGGGGCGGTCTGGTTCACGAAGGAGTCCAGAAATTCCCGCAGGTAATTTTCAGGTGTATTATACAGCGGGGTCAGGATGGAGATGGTGGGCAGGCCGCAGTTCTCAGCGGTCTTGCCGACCATTTCGGCGGCCTGAGCTTCCAGCACCTTTTTGCCGGGCAGATAGCGCGCCCGCTTGCCGAAGAAGCGGCGGCGGACAAAGCCCGCGCCCCGCTTTACCATCGTGGGCAGGCCCTCGTCTTTCGTGAGCCGGACGGCATAGCCCATCAGCTCTTTGGCGCGTTTGAGTCGTACATTCATAGTTTCTTATGCCTCGCCCCGCTGCACGGCCTTGTAGGCGTTGCAGACGGTCTCGGTGTCGCCGTTCATCTTGAGGTGGCCGTGGCTCAGCCATGCCACCTTGCTGCACATCCGCTCGATCTGCTCGATGGAGTGGGACACCAGGATCACCGTGGTGCCGCCGGCCATCAGCTCCTTCATCCGCTTTTCGCACTTCTGCTGGAAGAGGAAGTCGCCCACCGCCAGCACCTCGTCGGCGATAAGAATATCGGGCTTGGTGATGGTGGCGATGGCAAAGCCGATGCGGGCCACCATGCCGGAGGAGTAGTTTTTCAGCGGCACATCGAGGAAGTTCTGCAGCTCGCTGAACTCCACGATCTCGTCAAACTTCTCGTCCAGATACTTGGGCGAGAACCCCAGGACCGTACCGTTGAGGTAGATGTTCTCCCGGGCGGTCAAGTCCATGTCGAAGCCCGCACCCAGCTCGATGAGGGGGGCGATGGTGCCGTTGACGGTCACTTTGCCCTTGCTGGCTTATACACGCCCGCAATGGTCTTGAGCAGGGTGGATTTGCCCGAGCCGTTCAGACCCACAAGGCCGTAAAAATCGCCGGGCATGATGTCGAGGCTCACGTCCCTGAGGGCGTAGAACTCGTCGTACTGCAAGCGTCCCTGCACCATGGCAAGGAGGTATTCCTTCAGGCTCTCGTGCTTTTCGGTGGAGAGGTTGAAGCACATGGACACATTGTCCACTTTGATGATAGGTTCCATCGTTCTCTCCTCCTTCTTATATATGCAGCACGAAGCGGTCCTGTGTCTTGCGGAACATCTGGACGCCCACCAGCATCGAGATGAGGGCGCAGAGGCCGCAGACGAGGAACATGTTGATGTCCAGCGGGATGCCCCACATCAGGGTGCGGCGGAAGCCCGTGATATACCAGTACATCGGGTTCAGCTTGATGATCTGCTGCATGTTGAAGCCGCCGATGGAGAAGGTCATCTGGTGGGGTCGTAGAAGATGGCGGAGAAATAGAGCAGCGCCGTGATAAAGACGCTCCAGATGTGCATGATGTCCCGGAAGAACACCGTCGCCGCCGCGAGGAAGAGGCCCACGCCGAGGCTGAAGAAGAAGAGGGTCACCAGCGTAGAGGGCTTCAAATACCGTGATATGGATGGGGCTGCCGGTGAACACCATGACCAGCGCCAGCGCCACGAAGCTGAAGACGCAGTTGACCATGGCGAAACAGCACTTTTCCAGCGGGAAGACATATTTCGGGATATAGACTTTTTTCAGCAGGGAGGCCGCGCCGAGGACGCTGCTCATGCTGGTGGAGGTGGCCTCGTTGAAGAAGTTGAAGAGCAGCTGGCCGCACATCAGGAAGACCGGGAAGTTGTCGATGCCGCTGCCCCGCATATCCATCAGGCTGCTGAACACCGCCCAGTACACCAGGCACATGAGCAGGGGGTTGAGCACGCTCCACACCACGCCCAGCACGCTGCGGCGGTATTTGAGCTTAAAGTCACGGCTGACGAGGTTCCACAGCAGATAGCGGTAGCACCACAGGCCGTTGAACATTGCCTTGAGTTTTTTCACAGGCGATCACCACTTTTCAAAATACTCGAACTTCTGGGCGGCAAAGGCTCATGGAGCTTGTCCTTGGCGCTGGTCTTGTGCTCGCAGCCGCAGTCGGGCCACTGGACGTTGACGGTGGGGTCGTCGTAGGGGATGCCGCCCTCGCTGGTGGGGTCGTAGACATCGGTACACTTGTAGCAGAACTCGGCCACATCGCTCAGCACGAGGAAGCCGTGGGCAAAGCCCTCGGGGATATAGAACATCTTCTTGTTCTCCTCGGAGAGGGTCACGCCCACCCACTTGCCGAAGGTGGCGCTGTTGGGGCGGCAGTCCACGGCGACGTCGTAGACTTCGCCCCTGGTCACGCGCACCAGCTTGCCCTGGGTGTGGTTCTTCTGGAAGTGGAGGCCGCGCAGCACGCCGCGGGTGGAGCGGCTCTGGTTGTCCTGCACGAATTCCTTGTCGATGCCGGCCTCGGCGAACTGGTCTTTCTGGTAAGTCTCCATGAAATAGCCGCGGTCATCGCCGAACACCTGCGGCTCAATGACGACGACACCGGGGATCTCAGTCTGCGTAAAGGTGAATTTGCCCATAATTATTTTCCTCTCTGTTTTGTTTTATCGTTTTTTGTTGTTTTGTAGAAGCGGTTTTCGTAAGCAGGGTGCGCCGAATGACGAGGATTTTTGCTCCGCAGGCAAGGCGATTTTCCGCAGCAATCCTTGGTGGATTGCAAGGGAAAGCAACGCAGTATGCGGGCAAAAGGCCATTCAGGCGGGGTGCAATGCTTATGAAAACGGCTTCTGGTATATGGAAAAGCCTTTTGCAGCTTTTGCGCGATTTTTAATGCTTCAAGGGCTTTTGCTTTTTGGTTTTCCGGAGCCGCATCACCCGCATCACGCACAGGGTGGCACCGGCAGCAGCTGCGGTGCAGGCCAGCGAGATGGCGATGAGCATTCCCGCCGTCCTGGCAGGCTTAAGGTCGGAGGCCGTGTCCAGCTCTCTGCCCGCGTTCGCTTCCAGCAGCGCATCCAGCCCGGTGAGTACCGCCGGGACCCGGACGCTCGTCGATTCCTGCTTATCGCCGCCATTGACGGTATACACCGCGTACACTTCCGGCGAAGTACCCAGAACGTATCGTTCGGGCAGCTCCAGCGACACCGAGACATCCCCCGCCGTCACGCCGTCGGCCAGCAGCAGCCGGACGCCGGGGTCGGTGACGGCCACCTTGCCCAGCGCTCCGCCGCCGCCCACGACTTCCACCTCTCCGGTCAGACCCTGAGAGGGCAGGTCGGTGTAGCCGGTATAGCGGGCGAAAGCGTAGTCCAGCAGGGTGCGGACGTCGTTGTACTTATCGGTCTTCATCTCGCTCTGCATGGTCACGCAGATGAGGCGGACGCCGTTCTGTTCCGCGAGGCAGACGTAGCTGTAGCGGGCGATGTTGGTATAGCCGATCTTGGAGCCGCGGATGGCCGGGATGTAATACCGGCTGTAGCTCAGCCGCATTTTGTCCTGCTGGGAGAAATAGCGGGTCACCGGCTGGACATTCGTGGGCGCCATGGTGTACATCTCGAGACGGGTGAAAATGGTCTCAAAGCCCGGCTGGGTCAGCGCCCATCGCAGGATCTGGGCCATGTCGTAGCAGCTGGTGTAGTGGTCATCGCCGCTGATGCCGTGGGGGTTGGCGAAGTGGGTGTGCTCGAGGCCCAGCGCCTGCACTTGGGTATTCATGCGGCCACGCCGCCCTCGATGGTGCCGCCGCCGAAGTATTCGGCCAGCAGGTTCGCGCCGTCGTTGGCGCTGGCGATCATGGTTCCGTAAAGAGCGTCCTGCAGGGGGACTTCCTCCCCCTCCCGCAGGGCGATATGGCTGGAATCGGTGCCTGCGAGGGAGTAGACGTCCTCATGGGAGACCGTGAGCTTCACGCCGTCCCAGTTTCCCTGTGCCTTCTGGCAGGCAAGACCCAGCGTCATCACCTTGGTGATGGACGCCGGGTGCAGTTCTTCGTTCATATTCTGCTGTGCCAGCACGAGGCCGGTGTCTGCATCCATGATGCAGTAAGCCTCCGTCGTGGTCAAGGCAGGGCCACCGCCCCGGCAGACAGCGCCGTGCAGAGCAGGAGCAACGCTGTAAAAAGTGCAGCGAGGTATTTTTTCATTCGATCATTCTCCACAAATCTTCATAGATAATCTTAGTATACCACACTTTCCCCTGCCTGAAAAGACGCCTTTCATCCACACGGACATTGCAGCACCGGCTGTAATTGCCGCCCTTCCAGCGCCGCTTCCAGCGTCTGGGGCAGCAGCTCGAACCGTGCCTTGAGGCTCTGGGGCTTGGTGTTGGGGTCATCCTGCCCGTAAGGCACAAAGTAATAGTGCTTGCGCTGGTAGAGCCGGGCGATGTTCTCCCCGGAAGCGCCCAGCCCGTCATTCGTCGAGACAGCGATGACGACGGGACAGCCCACCCGGAGCAGACTCTTCGCCGCCAGCGTCACCGGCGTGTCGGAAAGGCCCTCGGCCAGCCGGGCCAGCGTGGCCCCGGTGCAGGGCGCGATCACGAGCGTCGGCCAGATGCCGTGGGCCGAGAGGCTCCACCGCCTGCAGGGTATGCCAGAACCGGACGGCCCGTCAGCCCTTCCAGCTGATGCCGCCAGCCGGAGGCCCGGCCAAAGCGGGTGTCCTGCCCCGCCGCAAAGCTCATCACCGGCAGAAGCTCCCACCCCTGCCCCCGCAGCGCACGGGCCGCATCCAGCGCCGCTTCCAGTGTGCAGAAGCTGCCGCAGACCGCAAAGCCGCGCAGCGTCGTTTCTTCTCTATCATGATGCTTCCTCCTCTGCCCGATCATATCGCACACCTCTGGGCCACCGCCTCGCCTGCCGTCTCGGGCGCGCAGGCGGCGGCAGGCTCAGCGCATGGATGGCTCTGTGGCCCAGCCGCCGCGCGT
>ENA-OQEX01001009-OQEX01001009.1-human-gut-metagenome-genome-assembly--contig:-NODE-1009-length-11905-cov-1.808032_pt1 | contig 11905 bp, 18 predicted proteins | sample MGYA00242802_ERZ504649 | MGnify/ENA primary metagenome ERZ504649 (study PRJEB26092, sample SAMD00036194) | human gut metagenome | host: Homo sapiens | study: EMG produced TPA metagenomics assembly of... | reverse complement strand
GCTTTTTAATGCGGTGACAGGCAGCAATCAATATGTCGCAATTGGCCCGGTGTTACGGTTGAAAAAAGGAGGGCAAGGTCATTGGCAGCGAAGCGGACGCCTCGATTGTTGACCTCCCCGGGATTTATTCCCTCTCCCCCTATTCCATGGAGGAGATTGTCACCCGGAATTATCTGATTGATGAGAAACCGGATTTGATTATTGATATTGTAGACGCGACGAATCTGGAGCGCAACCTCTACCTTTCCCTTCAGATCGCGGAGCTTGGCCGCCCGATGGTGATCGCGTTAAATATGGTGGATATGCTGGAGAAGCGCGGCGACACGATCGACTACCCTCTGCTGAGCGCGCTGCTGGGCATTACGGTCGTGCCGATTTCCGCCAGCCGGGGCACCGGGTCATAAGCTGATTCATACGGCGGAGCACGAAGTAATTCACGCAACGAGCAATACGCATCTGGACCGCCACTGCAATTTAGGCCAGCCGCCCGATCTCTATACCGGCGCGGTGCGCCAGGCGGTGCAGCTGATTGAAGATTTGATTCGGGAGAATTGTAAAAAGCACGATCTTCCCCTGCGCTGGTCAGCCGTGAAGCTCATTGAAGGGGATGCGCCCACGCTCGAAAAGCTGGATTTGAGCGATACACAGCTCAGCTGCTTGGAATCAATCGTGCGTGAGCTGGAAACGGATCATATCGACCGTGAGATGGTGATTGCGGATCAAAAATATAAGTTTATCTGCTCCGTTACCCAGAAGGCCGTCAAAAAAGGCCATGAGGATGGCACTTGACAGTATCTGACCGGTGGATAAAATTGTCACCAATAAATACCTTGCGATCCCGCTGTTCTTCGCGATCATGGGGGCTGTGTTCTATATCACCTTTGGCGCGCTCGGCCCTCGGCTGAGCGATCTCGTCGGCGATTTGATTAATGGAACACTGGCGCAGGCAGTGCGCGGCCTGCTCACCGGAATTGGCGCTGCGGATTGGGCCACGGGCCTTGTCTGTGACGGCGTCATCGCGGGCTGGGTGCGGTGCTTGCCTTTTTGCCGCAGATATTGCTGCTGTTTTTCTTCCTCTCCATTTTGGAGGATAGCGGCTATATGGCGCGCGCGGCCTTTATTATGGATCGTGCGCTGCATGTGATCGGCCTTTCCGGCAAATCATTTGTTCCAATGCTGATGGGGTTTGGGTGCTCCGTGCCCGCTGTGATGAGCTCGCGCACGCTGGAGAATGAAAAGGACCGCCGCCTGACGATCATGCTCATTCCTTTTATGTCGTGTAGTGCCAAAATGCCGATCTATTCGTTATTTATTGCGGCGTTTTTCAGCGCGTCGAGCGGGCTTGCCGTATGCTCGATCTATTTGCTCGGCCTGGTGGTGGCGATTTTGTGTGCATTCCTTCTGCAAAAAACCGTTCTCAAAGGTGGGCACGCCCCTTTTGTAATGGAACTGCCGCCTTACCGGTTGCCACCGCCAAAACGCTCACCATGCATGTGTGGGAAAAGCTTAAGGATTTTTTGACAAAGGCGGGCACTGTGCTGCTTGGCGCGAGCGTTGTTGTGTGGGCGCTGCAATATTTTGATTTCTCTTTTCACCATGTGCAGGATAGTTCGCAAAGCATCCTCGGCGTGATCGGCACGGCAATTGCGCCTGTGTTTCAGCCGCTGGGCTTTGGGGATTGGCGCTCCAGCGTCTCCCTTTTAAGCGGCCTGATCGCGCGCGAGCAGGTGGTAAGCTCCCTCGGCATCCTTTACGGGGCGAGCGGAGCCGGGTTGACGGCTGCTTTGCAGGCGGTTTATTCCCCGGCGGGCGCATATGCGTTTATGACCTTTGCGCTTCTGTTCATCCCCTGCATCGCCGCTGTGACGACAATCCGCCGCGAGATGAATTCCGGCAAGTGGACAGTGTTTGCCTTGGGTTTTCAAGCGGTGGTCGCCTATCTGGTCACGTTTGTGGTGTATCAGCTTGGCCGGCTGTTGATGCTGGTATTTTAAAAAGGTGAGGGTGTGTTCCGATTGGGATGGATCGCCGATGTGCTGATTGCGGTGTTGGCCGCCTGCGCTGTGGGCGTGATGCTATATCAAAAAGTGCGCCAGGCACATGGAAAGGGCGGCTGCGGCTGTTCTGGGTGCTCCGGCTGCACAGGCTGTTCTGGGGCCGGTTGCGCTTGCTGCGGAGAGTTCCCGCAGGAGTGTGGAAAGGAGCACGGCAATGGATGATATTTCTGCCTCGTTGGAAGATTATCTTGAGATGATTTTCATTCTGCACCGAAAGGGCGGCGAGGTGCGCGTGACGGATATTGCATCGTCGCTGAAGGTATCTAAGCCCAGCGTCAACCGCGCGGTCGGCGCGCTCAAAGAGGCTGGGCTGCTGGAGCATGAATTCTATGGCACGATCGCCTCACACCGGAGGGCGAAACGCGGGCCGCGCAGGTGCTGCGCAGGCACAGAATGATCCGCCATTTCCTCCATCACACGCTAGGCGTGCCGGAGGAAATTGCGGAGGAGGATGCCTGCCGGATGGAGCACGTTGTGAGCGCGCAGACAATCCAGCATCTATATGACTATCTCTCCAGGCAGGAGGATGGGTATGAAGAGTAAAACACCGGAGCTCTGCGTCATCGGCGGGGGAGCGGCAGGCCTTGCAGCTGCTGTGGAGGCGGCGCGGGCTTTCCGGCAGGCCGGTATTCCCGGGGGGGTAACGGTTTTGGAGCAGCTTCCCCGCGTGGGGAAAAAGCTGCTTGCAACGGGCAACGGCCGCTGCAACTTGACCAACCGGCGCGCTTCTCCAGCCGATTATTTTGAGGCGGTGGATTTTGTGCGCCCTGCGATGGAGCGTTTCTCCGTTGACGATACGCTGGCTTTTTTCGCCTCGATGGGCCTTTTGTGTGAGGAAGAGGAGGAGGGGCGTATCTATCCCATGAGCCGCCAGGCGGCGAGCGTGCTCGACGCGCTGCGCCTGGAGGCGGAGCGGTTGGGTGTGATTGTGCAATGTGATACGCAGGCGGAGGACCTCCAAAGCACTGCCCCAAAAGGGGCAGGGCCTTTCTTTCGCATCAATGGGGCGCTCCCGGCGGATGCGGTGATCCTCGCCTGCGGCGGCAAGGCGTCGCCCCAGCACGGCTCCGACGGCTCCGGCTACGGCTTGCTGCGCGCCCTCCATATCCCTGTGACAGAAGTGTTCCCGTCGCTCGTGCAGATCACCACGGAGCCTAAGCGGGTGAAGGCGCTCAAGGGGATGCGCGTGCATGCGGAAATCTCCCTTTCCGCGGGGCGGGAACGCTCGCGTCCCAGCGCGGTGAAATCCAATTCACAGAGTTTGGCCTCTCGGGTATTGCGGCTATGCAGCTTTCCCGGTTTGTTTCCCTGGAAAAAGGGAGGCGGATGGAGGCGGTGCTCGATCTGCTGCCAGCTTTTTCGCACGGCCAGGCGGCGGATTACCTCGCAGGCCGCATTCGGCACAACCCGGAGCTTGCGGCGGAGCATCTGCTCACAGGGCTTCTCCCGAAGAGGGTAGGGCAGGTTTTGTTGAAGCAGGCGGGGATTGACCTGCTCTCTCGGCCGATTGGATCTTTGCAAAAGGCGGAGATTGGGGCTGTTGCAGGGTTGCTGAAGGGATGGCGTTTTCCCGCCACCGGCACACGCGGCTTTTCTGCGGCACAAGTAACGATTGGCGGCGCCCAGCGCGCTGCCTTCCAGCCTGAAACGATGGAGGCGCTGTCCCAGCCGGGCTTTTACGCGGCGGGCGAGGTGCTGGATGTGGATGCAGGCTGCGGCGGCTTTAATCTCCAATGGGCCTGGTCGTCCGGCAGGCTTGCCGGGCGGAGCGCGGCACAAAAGCTGATTAAAGGGCAGGCTGCTGGATGATCGGTAGAACAAGGATGTTGCATAATGATTCGAATCAATGAAATCAAATTACCGCTGGACGCGGCGGCTGAGCAGTCGCTCTATCCGGCGGCAGCAAAAGCTTTAAAAATAGACCGGAAGCGGATTCAATCGCTGGAGGTCGTGCGGAAATCCATTGACTCCCGCAAAAAGGAGGAGGGCGTTTTCTTCGTCTATTCTGTCGACGTATCGCTCGACCGCGGCGAAGAGGAGCTGCTTGCCCGCCAGAAGGGGCCGCGCGTACAGCCCTCGGAGCCTTACCGGTATGAACCGCCCCGGGCAGCGCGCAATTCCCAGCTGCGCCCCGTTGTGGTCGGCCTCGGCCCAGCGGGCCTTTTTGCAGCGCTCACGCTCGCACGCGCCGGGTATCGTCCCCTCGTGCTGGAGCGCGGGCGAGATGTGGATACCCGCACGCAGGATGTAAAGGATTTCTGGCGCACGCGCACGCTTGATGAAAGCTCCAACGTCCAGTTCGGTGAGGGCGGTGCGGGCACGTTTTCCGATGCAAGCTCACCACCGGTATCAAGGATGTGCGCTGCCGCAAGGTGTTTCTGGAATTCGTTTCCCACGGCGCCCCGCAGGCGATTCTATATGACGCCAAACCCCACATCGGCACAGACCGTCTCGGCGCGGTTGTCAAATCCATGCGGGAGGAAATTGTGTCGCTGGCGGAACCGTTCTGTTTTCCAGCAGGCTTCTCCGCGTGATCGCCGCTAACGGCGCGGTGCATGGCATTACTTACCGTGATGCGCAGGGCAGTGAGGTCGATTTCGAAACCGATGCGGTGATCCTCGCCATCGGCCATTCCGCGCGGGATACGGTGGAAGCGCTCTATAGGCAAGGGATTCAGATGATGCAAAAGCCCTTTTCTATCGGCGCGCGCATTGAGCATCCACAGGAGCTGATCGACCGTGCGCAGTATGGGCGGTTTGCAGGCCACCCGGCGCTCGGTGCGGCGGATTATAAGCTTGCCTGCCATCCGCCGCATGGCAGGGGGATGTATACCTTCTGCATGTGCCCGGGGGGCACGGTTGTGTGCGCGGCGAGCGAACAGGGCGGCGTGGTAGTCAACGGGATGAGCGAATGGCGCGAGATGGGGAAAATGCGAATTCCGCGATCCTTGTCGGCATTGAACCGGCGTATTTTCAAGCGATCATCCTCTGGCCGGCATGCACGACCAGCGAAAGATTGAGCAGGCGGCTTTTCGGCTTGGCGGCGGGGATTATACGGCGCCGGCTCAGCTCGTCGGCGATTTTTTGGCGGACAGGCCCTCCCATGAGCTCGGCGCGGTGCGCCCGACCTGCCCCACCGGCGTTTTGCTGGGCGATATTGCCCAGGTGCTGCCCGCGCGCGTGATTGAGGTGATGCGTGCCGCGCTCGTGCAGATGGATCAAAAGCTCAAGGCTTCGCCCTGCCGGATGCGGTGCTTACCGCGCCGGAAACGCGCTCTTCCTCGCCGGTGCGCATTCTGCGTGATGAATTTTTGCAGTCGAACCTGCGCGGGCTTTACCCCTGCGGAGAAGGCGCTTGGGTTATGCGGGCGGCATTGTGTCGGCGGCGGTGGATGGTATCGCTGCGCGGAGATGGTGCTGCGGGATGAGCAATAGGAATTAGGATGTTGCAGCGGTTCCGATCCTTCGGAACCGTTTTTTCTTTTTTTGCTTGCCTTTTTCCCTTCGGTGGATTACAATGGGGCAGAACATAAGTTCGGATAATTGGAGGTGTTTGCAATGGCGCAGAGCAAGGAAGAGATCATCCGCTATGTCAACGAGTGGGTCGCCCAAATGAAACAGAAAAAGCATGCAAACACCGGCCAGGACTTTGCCGAAATTACGGTGGAAGAGGACCACACGGCCCCAGTGCAGGAGCCCCCCGCTCCCCAGACGCTCCGCCTGCCCGATCCGCAGGAGAGGGAAATCCGCCGCCGCTTTTTAAAAATGCGCCGCCTCTCGCGCAGCATCTGGTTTTCTAAAAGCCAATATAGCAGGATGCAGGCAGAGTTGTTTTACAGGCAGGCAAAGTTGATGGCGGATTTTGAGGATGATTATAGGAGGAAGAGCCCTTCTCTATGTATTTTCCCGATTACCAATCCATGGGCTATGAACAGCTGCGTACCTATTTTACCTGGCGTACCAATGTCCGCAAGGGGGTTATCCGGAAAACATCCTTTTCCTATGTGTTTGTCTATCTTTATGAGCTGCTGAATAACGTTGGCGTAGCGGATTGCCGGGACGGGCTCTCTAAGCTTCTGGCGCTTTGGGAGGCCTATCGGGCGTTTGAGCCGAAGCTTGACCGCTATCTGGCGGAATGGGTGAAGGATTATTTTATTGTCAATGCTTTTTCCTGTTCCTTTGCTGCTCTCGTGCGGGAGCATCCGCTTTTGCAGGACTTTTATCAGCCGGAGGAAGCAACCGGTTATTTTGAGCGCTATGCGCCGTTTTCGGCCTATCCGTTTCAAAAATCCATCTTCTGGTCGGCGGAAACGGAGCCTGTTCTCCGCTCCTGCTTCCAGCAGGTGATGGAAGCGGTGGAATCGCTGATGCAGGCCTTTGGCCTTACATTTGCCGAGCTTGTTTTTGCCGGGCGGAAGGGGAATTTGTGGAAGCCTTACCGCAAGGCTTTATAACCACCCCGATTTTGCGGGGATAGAGCCGGGCAAAACCGTGCGCATTTCCGACACAGAGCTTTACTGTTTTCACGGTGAATGCTGGACAGCCTCAAAAAATCGGGTGTGCCGGGAAAACGGCAGGCAGATGATCGGCTATATGCTCAAGCGGATTGAGCAGTTTTATCGGAAGGCTACCGACTTTCGGTATCAGATCAAGGCTGATCAGGGCAAAATAGATCTCTCGGAGCTGACACGCTTGCCAGATGGCGGGGCGAGCTTTTTTCACTGCATCGATGAAGCGATACGGGCGCACTATCAAGCCTCGAAGCGCAAAACGGTCACCGTGGATCCGCAGAAGCTCGCGCAGATTCGGGAGCGGGCCCAGATCACGCAGGAAAAACTGCTGGTGAACCCGGAAGCTGAGCAGAAAGCGCAGGCGGTAGGCGATAACTCGCGGCCAGACGAAAACGCTTTGTTAAAAGAAGGAGAGGCCGATCCTTCTCCTGCCGCCGAACCCGGTTCACAGGAGCTTCACACTAGCCTGCCCATGCAAGCGGAAGGCAGCGCGTGGGATCATTTTGCCGCCTCATTGGATGCAGCCGAGAGGGAGGCGCTTTGCAGGGCCCTGCGCGGCGCATCTGTGGCCGAGCTTTCCGCATATGCGAAAAGCCGCCGAATCATGCTGGAGGTGCTGGTAGACGGCATCAATGAAAAGGCTGTTGACACGGTGGAGGATACGATAATAGACTGCACAGATGTTTTGGAAGTATTTGAGGAATATAAAGACGAATTGGAGAGAGTGATGTTCAGTGAAACAGACGAATCCGCCCAAGCGGATCACCAGCACGGTTCTCAACGCGCTTAAGGGCGGCGTTGTGCCGCGGGTGGGGCTCGAATATATCACAGTGGGCCGCGACCGGGAAATCGACGCGCTGCTTCGGGATATCGATATCATAGCGGATGGCGGCGCGGCCTTTCGCTTTATCGTCGGCAAATACGGCAGTGGTAAAAGCTTCCTGCTGCAAACCATCCGCAATTATGCCACGGAGCGAGGCTTTGTGGTGGTGGATGCCGACCTGTCGCCTGAGCGGCGCTTCGTCGGCGCCAAGGGGCAAGGGCTTGCCACCTTCAAAGAATTAATGAAAAATATGTCCACCAAAACCAAGCCGGATGGCGGCGCGCTGCCGCTGATTCTGGAGCGCTGGATTTCCGGCATCCAATCCGCAGTTGCCGCTGAAGATGGTGTTTTGCCCGGCGACCCCGCTTTTGACCGGCTGGTCGAACAGAAAGTTTATCAGGTAACCGGCAATCTGCAAGGCATGGTTAACGGTTTTGAATTCGCAAAGGCTGTTTTGCTGTATTATGAAGCCTATCTCAGTGGCGATGATTCGCTTAAATCAAACGTGCTTAAATGGTTCCGGGGCGAATACCCTACCAAAACCGAAGCGAAGCGCGAGCTGAATATCAATTTTATTGTCACGGATGATACCTGGTATGATTTTCTAAAAATTTTTGCCGATTCATGGTTTATGCGGGCTACCGGGGCATGCTCGTGCTCATCGACGAGCTGGTGAATCTCTTTAAAATTCCACATTCAGCCACCCGCCAGAGCAACTATGAAAAAATTCTTACCATATATAACGACGTTTTGCAGGGCAAGGCGCAGCACATCGGCTTTTTGATCGGCGGAACCCCGCAGTGCATAGAGGATAAGTATAAGGCGTGTTCAGCTATGAGCGCTGCGCTCCCGGTTGTCGGAGGGCCGGTTCGCGTCCGACACGGTCAAGGATATGCTGTCGCCAATTATCCGGCTGAAGATGCTTACCTATGAAGAAATGTATGTGCTCATCGAGAAACTCGTGCAGATGCACGGCCAGCTCTTCTCTTATGAACCAAGCTCACGCAGGAGGAGCTGGTGGCGTTTTTAAGCGCAGAGTATAATCGCGTGGGCGCGGATACGCACATCACGCCGCGGGAGATTATCCGAGATTTTATCGAATTTCTTAATATTCTATACCAAAACCCCTCCAGCACCGCGCAGGAAATCCTCGGAAGCAGCAGCTTTGTGCTGGCTGATGCAGCGCAGGAGGAGGAACCGTTTTTGGAGTTTGATTTATAAATAGAGGAGGGCATGGCGTGGGGGATATGTTTCACCGGCTTGCGCCGTATATTCAGGATTATATCTATGCGAGCAATTGGACGGAGCTGCGGGAGATCCAGGTGGCTGCCTGTCATGCCGTTTTCGATACGGATGAGAACCTCCTGCTCTCCTCCGGCACGGCTTCCGGCAAAACGGAGGCGGCCTTTTTGCCGGTGTTGACGGAGCTGTATCACCATCCCTCTAGCTCGGTGGGGGTTTTGTATATCAGCCCGCTGAAAGCGCTGATTAATGATCAGTTCAAGCGGCTGGATGATCTGCTGGCGGAATCCAATCTACCTGTTTGCAAATGGCATGGGGACGCCTCTCAAGCGGAGAAGAATCGGCTTTTGAAGCATCCGGAGGGAATTTTGCAGATTACACCCGAATCGCTGGAATCCCTGCTCATCCATAAGCGCGGCGCATGTGTCAAGCTGTTTTACGACCTGCGCTTTGTCATCATTGATGAGGTGCACTATTTTATGCGCGATGTGCGCGGCGTGCAGGTGCTGTGCCTTTTGGAACGGTTGCAAAGGCTTGCGGGCGTTGTGCCGCGGCGGATTGGGCTTTCTGCCACGCTGGGCGATCTGACCGTTGCGCAAAGCTGGCTCAATTCCGGCACCGGCCGCAGTTGTGCGGCTCCGGTATGCGGTGCGGAAAAGCAGAAGATCCGGCTGTTGGTGCAGCGCTTCCAGAGGGCGGATCAAACCACGCCGGATGGCGCGCTGGATGCGGGCGAGGCCGCGCACTATGAATACCTCTACCGCATGACGCTGGACCGGAAAACCATCCTCTTCACCAATTCACGGGAGGAGACGGAGCTTGTCATGGCGCATTTGCGGCAGCTTGCGCTGAAGAATAAAACACCCGATGTTTACCGAGTGCATCATGGGAATATTTCTGCCGTCCTGCGCGAGCAGGCGGAGGATGAAATGAAATCCGCGCAGGAGAAGCTCGTCACGGGGGCGACGGTCACGCTGGAGCTCGGTATTGATATTGGCTCTCTGGATCAGGTTGTGCAGGTCGCACGCCCGCAACGGTTTCAAGTTTTGCGCAGCGATTGGGCCGCTGCGGCCGGCGTGGCCAGATTCCACAGATTTTGTTCACTTTCATGGACGATGTGCACACTACTGCGGCGGATCAGTTGGGGCCGATCAATTGGAGCTTTTTGCGCATGATCGCCATCATCGAATTGTATACAAAGCAAAAGTGGGTGGAGCCCCTCACGCCGGGCCGGTATCCGTATTCAATGCTTTATCATCAAACGATGAGCTATCTATTATCCGCGGGCGAGGCCACGGCGCGGGAGCTGATGGGTGCTGTCCTGCGTTTATCCTGTTTTCAAGAGATCCCACAGGAGGATTACCGCATCCTACTCCGGCATTTGCTTTTGATCGGCATCTGCAAAAGATGGAGAGCGGCGGGCTCATCATCGGCCGTGCAGGGGAGAAGGTGGTCAGCGATTATCATTTCCTCGCGGTGTTCCAAGTGCCCGAGTATTATCTGGTGAAGGATGAAAACCGCTCAATCGGCACGGTGGATAAAATCTACCCGCAGCACGCGTTTTGCCCTTGCTGGGCGAACGTGGGAAACGCTGGAGGTGAACCAGAAGGCCAAGGTGTTATTTGTCAAGCTGGTGCCGGGCATCTCGACTGTGGATTGGGATGTGGACTTCACTGCGGATTTGCATACCACGCTGGTTCAGAAGATGAAGTATATTTTACTGTGCGGGGAGCAGTATGCCTATTTGAGCGATTCCTGTCGGGAGAGGCTGGAGGAAATTCGCTATTTGGCGCGAAATTCCGGCATTTTGAATCACGTCGTTACGCAGCTATCCGAAAATAAGTATGCAATTTTCCCTTGGGTTGGCACACGGCAGCTCTTTACCCTGCATTTTATGCTCTAGAGCGCGGCTTCAAGAGTAAAATTCTGTGGCGGACCTGCGTTTATCTAGAGGTGACCTTTAGTGGGAAAGTGCCGAATGCGAAAGCGCGGATCGAAAGCGCTCTGCGGGAGATTGCAGTGGAATCGGATGATCTCAGCGGCCTGCCGTTGCCGGAAAAAGTGCAGATCGAGCATAAATATAATGCGTATATCCCCTTTGAGCTGCTGCGTAAGGAGTTTATCTTCGATTTTTTGGAGCCGGATGGGCTGCGGAAGGAACTCTCTCAGTATTTTGGCGTTACTCCTATTTGAAGGAAGGCTGATGGCGAAAGGCAGAGAAAAGAATCGCTTACGGATACGGGCGCGTTGCATCATGCACGAATATACGCATCAGGCTGCCGGAGGATTACGGCAACTTCTGCTTTGCCAAAGCGCTGCCCGTGTCAAACTTTCGTTTCAGCTTTTCGAGCGCTTTTTTTCAATGCGAGATACATCGCGCCGCGCCTGTTGTAAACGATTATTCCTGAAAATAGCCCTGTAACTGCCTGAAACGAAATTTAATAATGATATTTTTCTCTTGGGTTAATTCCACCCGTTCAATGAGGCTGACAAGCAGCTCCCGGTTAGCCGTCGCGGTATCAAGGAAACGACGCACCAGCTCTTTCGCCAGCTCGGCTTGCCTGGCAGGGAGAAGTCCGGCTTTTCCCTCTCCCTGAGGCGCTGTTCCAGTGCGGCGCGTTCCTCCCTGATACGCCGGTAAATACGGTCAAAATCCTGCTCGGTCAGCAGGCCGGAGAGTTTATCGAGATACATTCTGTCCAGATGGGCGGTTAAGGCGTCCAGCTTTGCTTTCAGGCTGGTAAGTTCCGCTGCTTTCCCTGCTTCTTCTTTCCTTTTAGCAAGCTCTTGCTCCGCGATGAGAAGCAGCTGCTCCACCTGCAAATATTGCGCGCAGACCTCCCGCACTTTTTGCATGACCGCATCTGTCACCGTCTGTTCCTTGATGGAGTGGCAGGTGCAAACGCCTGCCTTTGTAAACCGCTGATAGGTACGGCAGATGAAGAAAAGCCGATCTTCGCCACGCGCGTTTTTGCGGTTGATTACAGCCAGCGGATAGCCGCACTCATGGCAGAAGATCAGGCCCTTCAGCGGAAAATCGTAGGTGCGGGAACGGGTCGCTTTGCGGCTGCTGATCAGAAGCTGCACCTTTTTAAAGGTTTCCGGCTGATCATTGGCTCATGCGTCCCTGCTACGATCACCCAATCCTGCGGATCTTGCCGGACACACCTCTTGGATTTATAGCTGAGCTTCCGGCTGCGGCCCTGCACCATGTTGCCAATATAGGTCTCGTTTTGCAGCATGTCGGAAATGCGCTCGCTGCTCCACAGGCCG
>ENA-OQEX01001008-OQEX01001008.1-human-gut-metagenome-genome-assembly--contig:-NODE-1008-length-11910-cov-2.450055_pt1 | contig 11910 bp, 14 predicted proteins | sample MGYA00242802_ERZ504649 | MGnify/ENA primary metagenome ERZ504649 (study PRJEB26092, sample SAMD00036194) | human gut metagenome | host: Homo sapiens | study: EMG produced TPA metagenomics assembly of... | reverse complement strand
AGTACAGATTCTGTAAAGATCCTTTATGTAGGCGACCCGCAGATTGGTGCTTCCAAAGGTCAGACTCAGAATGGCGCAGAGCTTTCCAATGAATCAGGTGCGGCAAATAAAGCAGCAGAGAATGATGGCTTTTCATGGAATCGTACTCTGAATACAGCACTTGAGGAAAATCCGGATATTAACTTTGTAATCTCAGCAGGTGACCAGGTTAACAAAACAGGTGAAGCAAAAGAGGAAGAATATGCTTCCTACCTGAGTGCTGATGCGCTGAAAGGTCTTGCAGTGGCAACTACGATTGGTAACCATGATTCTTTAAATGAAGATTACATGTATCACTTTAATAATCCGAATAATACAGAGAATGGAAAAACTCAGGCTGGTGGTGATTATTACTACAGTTATGGTGAGGGACTTTTCATTGTTTTAAATACCAATAATTATAACGTGGCAGAACATCAGAAAACAATCGAAGAAGCTGTCAAAGCTTATCCGGATGCAAAATGGCGTATCGTAACCATTCATCAGGATATTTACGGATCTGGTCTTGATCATTCAGATACCGATGGTATGATCCTTCGTACACAGCTTACTCCTGTATTTGATGCAAATGATATCGATGTTGTCCTTCAGGGACATGACCATACATACAGTCGTTCCAAAATGCTTTATGGTGATGGACAGACTCATGGTAAATATGAGTTCAGTCTGAATGCAGATGGAACAGATTATGACTGGGATCATGCTACAAATGTAGATACACAGGAACAGATCGCATTTGCTCCGGAAGAAGGAGATACAGATGCACAGGCTGCACTGGATGCATTCCATCAGGATAATAGCTGCTATACAATCGAAGATGTTGATGGAGATACCGTTACAGATCCACAGGGAATCCTGTACATGACAGCAAACTCCGCTTCAGGTTCTAAGTATTATGAACTTCTTTCCACTCAGCAGGATTATGTGGCAGCCCGCAGTCAGAACTGGCTTCCAAGTTATTCTGTCATTACATTGACAGCAGATGCATTCTCTATTGATACTTACCAGATTACAGATGATGGTAAGGCAGAAGCAATTGATGATACATTTACTATCAAAAAACGGGCACAGATACTACGAACAATTCCTCAGATACCTCAGACACTTCTGCTGACACCACAGACAGTGACGCTGAAGCATCAGATTCTTCGGATACACCAGCAGATAATGCAGATACTTCTACAGATGCAGTAGCTGAAACATCTGAGAATTAAAAGCAGAATCTGAGAAATCAAATTCTATGAAAAACATAAAACTTACCGGGCTACTTACCAGAAAAAAGGCAGTCCGGTATCTTATTTATTTTTTACTTGTCTGTGTGTTCGCTGTTTTTGTTATCAGGCTGAATCAGGTAGAAAAAACAGAATTGGTGGTTCGGACAGGGCAGACATTTGAGAAAGCGAAAGTGGTGAAAATTCTTCAGGATAATCTGGAGGAAAACGGAACCCGTGTAGGAGAGCAGAAAGTACGTGTACACATGCTTACAGGGGTACGAAAAGGAGAAGAACTTGATATTACAAGTAGTTCTGGGTATTTATTTGGCGCGGCATGCAAACCTGGAATGAAAGTAATCGTTATGCAGAGTGTTGCAGGTGATTCTACAGTTGCCAGTGTTTATACACAGGATAGAGAATCGGTTATTTATATTTTTGCACTTATTTATCTGTTAGCGCTTTGCATGATTGGTGGAAAGCAGGGAATAAAAGGCTGCCTTGGACTTGTCTTTACGTTTTTCTGCGTGATTTTTGTATATCTGCCGCTTGTGTATCTGAAATACTCACCGTTTTGGACCGCAGTGTTTGTATGTTTTATTACGACACTGGTTACCATGTATCTTATCGGAGGTCCTACACGAAAAACGTGTGCCGCAACGCTTGGAACTCTTGCCGGAGTAGTTCTTGCCGGGATTTCCGCATGGTGTTTTAGTAAGGCATCTGGAATTTCCGGATATAATGTATCGGATATTGAGACGTTGATGACTCTCTGGAATACAAATCGCATCCAGGTAGGTGGATTGCTGTTTTCAGGTCTGCTGATTTCATGTTTAGGTGCTGTTATGGATGTTGCAATGTCAATCAGCAGTGCTATTGATGAAATCTATAAACAGAATTCTTCTTTAACAAGAACAGAACTTTTTAAAGCAGGACTGCGTGTGGGACGAGATATGATGGGAACGGACAGTAATACGCTTATCCTGGCATTTGCAGGAAGCAGCGTCAGTACACTTCTTCTTGATTACGCATATGATCTTCCGTATCAGCAGATTATTAATTCAAATAATATTGGAATTGCAATCATGCAGGGGCTTGCTGGAAGTTTTGGAATCGTGTTTTCAGTGCCATTTACCGTACTTATTTGTACCGTACTTTTTCATAAAAATAAACAGCTGGATTAAAATAGGAGAATAATAGCCGTGATTGTTTAGTATGGTCAAGGCTATTGTTATGTTGGGGAGTATGATTCATTTAATTCTAAAATGGCTTCACGTTATCATTAGTTCACAAGAACAAACTGATAACATGAAGCCATTTTTTTACTAAAAGACATACTGGGGTCAGACACCTGGTACTAGTATATTTCTTATGATTCAACGAATAAAAACTGTCAGGCTGGAGATATAAAAATGGTTGAATTTGGACATCCGAAAGTAGATATGGGAGAGCTGGTATTTAATTATGCAGTTGCGTATGATACTCATAATCAGGAACCATTATTTTATGAAAAATATCCAGGAAGTCTGAACGATATCTCCCAGCTTCAGTTCATGCTGGATAAAGCATCCGGGTGTAGTCAGAAGAATCAGCAAGAGCGAAGATATTTGTTGGATTTGTATCCATGATAGTGCGCTGCAAGAGGTATATAAAACTAAAAGAAGAGATGAAAAACCGGATAAGAAACCGAACTATATAACGGTATCGGCGGCAATAAAAGAGCTGGAAAAAATAGAAATGGTACGTCAGTTGGACAATATATACTGTCTGGATCATGCAGTAACAGCGAATCAGAAAGTAATATTGAAAGCCTTTGGACTGAATGCGAACAGTATAAAATATTTTGCATCAGAGCTGAGTAAGGAACTGAAAAAAGCAGAATAAGAAGGAAAATAAAGATGGCAAGAACAAGAAAAACAAGTAAGGAAGCATTGGAAGAAAAGATTGAAAAAGCAGAGGCTGATGTGATCGCAGCGAAGAAAAAGTATGACCAGGCAACAGCAAATCTGAAAGAACTGTTAGACAAGCGGGATGCCATAAGAAAAGAAGAGATCCTGTCAGCGGTTGTAAAAAGTGGGCGGTCATATGAGGAGATCATGAACTTTTGAATGCAGGATCAGATGGAGAAAAGACGGAAAAATAGAATTATTTTGAGTCGCAGATATAGCGACATTCGATTTAGTCGGAAAAAACTGGAAGTTCACAAGTAATATTTTTTACTTGACAAAGCGGAAAAACATTCATATAATTACCAATGGTAATTAACTAAGGTAATTATACAAGGAGATTAACATGACAAATGAGAAAATCAAAAGAATGTTTGATGCATGTTATCTGGCAAAGCGGATACGGGAAATGCTTCCGCCATTGCCGCAAGGTGTTATGCCATCTTACATTCAATACATGGATAAAATCCAGACTATGGAAAAACAGGGCATTTGTGTAAAAGTATCAGACATCAGTGACGCATTGAATATTCCGCGCCCGGGAGTTACCAGAACAGTAAAAGAAATGGAAACGAAAGGATATCTCCAGAAATTATCCTCTCCTGATGATGGTCGTGTCACTTTTATTACTCTTACGGAAGCGGGAAAAGCTTTGTCCCGGAAGTATGATGAGCATTATTTCAATGAACTATCTTCGTATTTGGATGATATTTCAGAGGAAGATGCAGATTGCATGATCCGTACGATCGGGAAATTTTATGAGATTATGAGTGAGAGGAGAGAACATTATGAAAAGTGATAAAGCGGATTTTACGCAGGGAAGTATTCTGAAGAAACTGGTAGCTTTTATGATGCCGGTTCTTGGGGCATTAATTTTGCAGGCAGCCTACGGTGCTGTTGACTTGCTGGTAGTGGGAAGATTTGGTTCAACTTCCGGACTTTCAGCTGTTTCTACAGGAAGTCAGGTACTGAACCTGGTTACGTTTGTGGTAGTTCAGTTCGCCATGGGTATTACGGTTCTGATCGCCAGATATCTTGGTGAAAAGAAGCCGGAAAAGATAGGAGCAGTTATTGGTGGAGGAGCGATTGTTTTTACCATCATTTCGGTTGTTTTGTTTATTGTAATGGTATGTTTTGCTCATCCGATTTCTATACTTATGCAGGCACCGGAAGAGGCAGTTGATCTGACTGCCAGCTATGTGCGTATCTGCGGAGGCGGTATTTTTTCATTGTAGCTTATAATCTACTATCTGCAATTTTCAGAGGACTTGGAGATAGCAAATCACCACTGCTGTTTGTTCTGGTTGCATGTATCGTAAATGTGGTTGGAGATTTGGCTCTCGTGGCTGGATTACATATGGATGCAGCAGGAGCTGCGATTGCGACCGTTTCTGCACAGGCACTTAGTGTGGTGTTTGCAGTAGTTCTTCTGATAAAGAAAGAACTTCCGTTTAGCATTGCAAGAAAAGATTTCCGTCTGAATCCGCAGTGTAAAAAATTCCTGAAAATCGGATTACCACTGGCCCTTCAGGAGTTTCTGACACAGGTTTCATTTCTGGCATTATGTGCGTTTGTCAATCGTCTGGGACTGGAAGCATCTTCCGGTTACGGAGTTGCATGTAAAATCGTAAACTTTGCGATGCTTGTGCCGAGTGCGTTGATGCAGTCCATGGCGTCTTTTGTTTCCCAGAACATAGGAGCAGGAAAGAAAAAACGTGCGAAGAAATCTATGTTTACAGGTATTGGAGTCGGCCTGGTTGTCGGATGTCTGGTATTTGCGCTTGTTATGCTCAAAGGTGATATGCTTGCAGGATTTTTCTCCACAGATGCGGCTGTTATTGAGAATGGTTATGCTTATCTGAAAGGTTTTGCATTGGAAACGATCGTGACAGCGATTCTTTTCAGTATGGTAGGTTATTTCAACGGAAACAATAAGACCATCTGGGTTATGACACAGGGACTGATCCAGACACTTCTGGTACGACTACCGCTGGCATATTTTATGAGTATCCAGCCAAACGCCAGCCTCACAAAGATTGGTCTGGCAGCACCGATTTCAACTATGGTGGGAGTTGTGCTGAACATTGGATTTTATGTATATCTTAACCGCGCAGAACAAAAGAATGCTAAAGAACGTTGCTAATTTATAGTTTATTAGAAATACAGTATGACTTTTGAACTGTCTAAGAAAATTAAAGGGAAAATATTAAAGCAGACAAAATCCGGAGTTTCCGGGAATTGTCTGCTTTTGTATTTACAGAAAAATTGTCTAGCATCCAAATAATTTAGCAGTTTTTTTCATTCGTTCTGCAATCGGAACGCCGAACGGACAGCGTGATTCGCATGCCTGGCATCCGATACATTCGGAAGCTTTATGTTTCAGAAGTTCGTAATGAGACTGTACAGTTGCCGGTACGGTTGGCTGCATAGTTGCAAGGTCATAGAATTTATTGATCATGCAATATCCAGATCGGATACGCAAGGTTTGCAGTGACCGCAGTAAGTACATTCTCCACGGTAGGAGTGAAGTGGTGCATTTGCAAGTATGGATGCATAGTCTTTTTCTTCCTCGGAAGCATTTTCGTAAGCAGTAGCAGCATCAATCTGCTCTTTTGTATCATATCCGCACATAATAGAACAGACAGCCGGTCTGGTCAGGGCATAGTGGATACACTGTACTGGTGTTAAGGTTACACCGAATGGAGAACGCTTCTCATCGAACAGTCTTCCTCCGGCAAAGCCTTTCATAACAGTGATTCCGACGTCGTTCTGTTCACAGACCTTATATAAGCGTGCGCGGTCCGGGTCGATTCTCTTGAGATTTTTGTCAAATTCATCTGCAAACATAGTATCAATATTTTCACTTGCAGGAAGCATATCGAAAGCCGGATTGATGCTGAAAAGAATCATTTCCACGAATCCGGATTCGGCAGCTTTGACTGCTACTTTAGGGTTATGGGAACTCATACCGATGTGGTGGATTACACCTGTATTTTTTAATTCCATCACGTAGTCTATGTAATCGGAATGCTGGATCTGTTCCCATTCTTCTTCGGAATCTATGTAGTGGATCATACCGAGATCAATGTAATCGGTCTGCAGTCTTTTTAACAGGTCTTCAAATGCAGGACGGACATATTTCATATCTCTGGTACGGAAATACTGGTTGTCTTTCCATGTAGAACCAATATGTCCCTGAATGAACCACTGGCTTCGGTTTTCTTTGATTCCTTTTCCAATGATATCTCTGGATTTCGGGTCTGCCATCCAGCAGTCCAGAATGTTGATTCCTTTTGAAGAAGCATAGCGGATCAGCTCAATGCTCTCTTCTTCCGGATGACGTTCCAGCCATTCCCCACCGAAGCCGATTTCACTCACCTGAAGATTTGTCTTTCCCAATCTGCGTGTTTTCATTATCGATTTCCTCCTTTATATGCAATAATACATGCATTGCAACATAGTATAGATGCGTCAATACATGTATTATTATTCAATGTAGATATGTTTGACACATACGGAAAACATACCTGTGTATATTACATATTAGTACTTAAAGAGTACTGGAAGTCAAGTGTTTTTGAAAAAATGTCAGTAAAAAACAGTCACAAAATCGACTTTTAAAGTTGCTGTTTATTTTGTACGGAATAGTAGCGTGAGAACAGCAATCTTTTAAAATTAATATCAGGCTTATAGAGTTAAGATTGTTAACGGCTCCTGGAATCGCCTGTTTTAAGTATAATCGTGCATCCTGCCATAAAAGCAAACATAACTGCCATAAAAACCGGGAAGATTTTAGTACCGGTAATGTCTGACAGAAAACCAAAAAGCACCGGTGTAAGCATGATACTCAGGTTTGAAAATGCCATTTCGATTCCGATAATGGACTGGGATGTTTCTTTTTATAGAGGATGGGGGTTAAGTGAGTCATATTAGGGAAAATCGGGCCGTTACCAAGTCCTACCAGAAAAAGCCCAAGTACTGCAAAGGAAACAGTATTTGTCAGCAGCAAAATACATACGGCTGCAAGTATAATACTTTCTCCTATGGTGATAATTTTCCAGTCAGAAAATCTCAAGGATAACAGACCAGAGAGAAAACGGCCCAGAGTCATACCAGCAAAATAGAAGGTGATCAATGCTGCAGCCATATCAGCGGATAATCCGATAGTATCAGAAAGATAGGTACTTCCCCAGATCAGACAGGTGGACTCTAAGGCACTGATTCCAACAAATACACCGCAGGAGGCCCATATTTTTTTACGCTTTATCATCTGAAATAGTGGCAATACACAAATATTGTCGTCTTCTTGTTGCGTTGCTTTGACCTTTTTCCATAAAGGCAGGCTGAAAAAGGATAAGAGGGCAATTATAAGCTGGATATAAAAAACAGTTCGATATCCGCCACGCCAGTTCAGGTTGTCTGATAATGCAAGTGACATAAGGTAAGGCTGACAGTAACACCAACGCCATAAAAACAGTGTAAAAAGCTCATCTGCATTGCATTATAGCGGAGTGCTACATAATTATTTAATGCAGTATCGATAGAACCGGCACCAATTCCTAAAGGAACCGCACACAAACAAAGCCAGAGAAAGTTGTGGGAACATGAAAAACCTAATAAAGCGATTGCGGTAAGACTCGTTGAAAGAGCGGTGACCTTTGCTGTTCCCAGTTTGGCAATGATTCTTGTACTGAAAAGGCTGGACAGAACTGTTCCGGTGGAAATAATTGCTGAAATGATGCTGGCATATGAGACTGGAACATGAAATTCTCCATAAATAGCCGGCCAGGCAGAACCGAGCAGAGAGTCTGGGATTCCCAGACCGATATAAAAAATGTAGATAAAAATAAGTAAAATAGTTGCCATTTTAATATGTTACCTCCGTATCTTTTTGCATTGCTTTTCAAATATCAATATCGTTTGGATATATTATTGTGAATAATCGCTTTTTACGTTACTGTTCACTCCGTTCTCAGTAACGTAGCCAAATTCATTCCAGATTGCCTGCGGCAATGGAATTTTGGCTTGTATGTCTCGGGATTTTGGCATTTTCATGCCAACGCCTCGCGGGATAGTAGCGTGTGAACAGTTACCTTTTTACCAGATAATATCACCTGCTCATAGGCGATTCTATGGTTTATCTGCTCAATTTATGGTATTATTACCCAAATATAAAAGAAGGAGAGATAAGAGATATGGATACGATACTGCTTGATCATCAGCTTCAGGAAATGTTTCTGTTTGAGGATTCTTCTTTTCCAATAAAATATTATGTAGATAATTTGGAACAGTGGGCGGATTATCAGGTGCCGTTGCACTGGCATTTGGGATATGAGATTTTTTCAGCAATTTATCAGGATATTGAAGTACAGATTGGACAGAAACATCTGCGCCTTTTAAAAGGTGAGTCAATTTTGATCGGAGCTGAACAGATGCACAGTTATCGTATGACAGAAGTTGGAAAATGTTGTCTGTGTCCCAATATTGTATTTGCAGATGAAGTACTTGCACCAATGACAAGTACTGTTTTAAAAATATTTTGCGCCTGTACTCAACAACCAGGATTTGCCTTATCTTATTCTTTCTCCAACGGTAGAATGGCAGAAACCGTTATTGAATCATTTGTTTGAGATATACGGACTTCTTTCGGAAAATGAAAATGTTAATGATAATAGTACTGAGCGTTGCGTGATTAAGCCAATAGAATCAGCATGCCCTGAAATTGAAATACATCAAAAACTGATATCCATATTTCAGATTTTGTATTGCCATCAAAATGAACTCTCTCATATAAATTCAAGCAAAGGAAATCAACAGACACAGATAAGAATTCAAAAAATGCTACGCTACATACAGGAACATTTTGCGGAAGAAATTTCACTGGAGAATCTGGCGGATTTTGCAGGTATCAGCAGAAGCGAGGCTGGGAGATGTTTTAAAAAGTACTATGCACAGTCGCCAATGGGGTATGTTACCTTATACCGGTTAAAATATGCTCAGGAACTTTTGGCAAAATCGTCATTAACAATTAACGAAATAGCATATCGGTGTGGTTTTAAAGATAACAGTTATTTTGTTAAAGTATTCAAGAAACACTTGAAGCAGACACCATCGGAATATCGAAAGAAAAATTTATAATGTAATATTTTACAGTAATTTTACCTTATTCAAACCGTAGCGTGATAGAGGGAACCTCTTCTGACTGATACAATTAATAAAGTTGCAAACCAAGAAGCATGAGGAACTTGTATCAGTATTTATTTTACAAATGAACGTGAAAGAAATACCAGAACGTATTTGAAAAGGAAGAGGGAGAAAACAGGTAATGAACGAAAATGTAAAAGTGATTTTTGGACTGATTGGCGGCCTGGCGTTATTTCTTTATGGAATGAACAGCATGAGTGATGCGCTGCAAAAAGCTGCTGGGGAAAAGATGAAAAAGATTCTGGGATTCTTACGAAGAACCCGGTCATGGGAGCGCTTGCAGGAGCACTGGTCACAGGAAATTATGGGCAGTGTAATGAAACCACTGGCAACCAGTCCGGTTTTTACTGATCTTATGGGAAAAGTTTCTTCCATTCCGGTATTAGGTGTACTTCTTGGTGCGGCGATGACATTGGTAGTGCAGAGTTCTTCTGCTACGATTGCAGTACTTCAGAACTTTGCATCTCAGGCAGGACCGGATGATATGACAAGTGTGATAGGTCTGGCAGGAGCGATTCCTATTTTGCTTGGAGATAATATCGGTACTACGATTATAGCACTTCTGGCATCTATTGGACAGTCAAAGAATGCGAAACGTACTGCAATCGCACATAGTATCTTTAACATTTCAGGAAGTTTTGTTTTTGTATGGCTGATTCCGTGGTTTGCGAAATTCGTACAGTATATTTCACCAAAAGGCAACGAAGTAGAGGTAATTTCACGTCAAATTGCGAATGCGCATACGACTTTCAATGTGGTATGTACACTGGTGTGGCTGCCACTGATTCCGTTGATGGTTAAAATTGTAACTACGATTATTCCGGGAAAAGATAAGAAAATCAAGGCAGCTTATGAGCCGAAATATCTGGACAACAAGATGATTGACCAGCCGGTGGCTGCTATGTATCTGGTATCACAGGAACTGGAAAATCTGGCAGGTTTTGCTGCAACTATGCTTACACAGTTATAAGAAGTGATCAGCGTAGGAAAAACATCTGCCGCATATGATAAATTTAAGAAAAAACTGGAAACTGTACAGCATTTACAGGAAGATGTGACAGAATATATTACCAGACTTTTTTCCAGTGGTAATCTGACAGAACAACAGTCGGAACAGACTGCGGGACTGCTTTATGTGACGAATAATATTCAGAGGATAGCAGATCGATGTCAGGATATTGATGGAATCTGGGATCAGATCGAAAGTAAGGGAATGAAACTTTCTGCGACTGCAAATGAAGAGTTGGGAAATTGCATTGCTATTACATGGGATTTATTAAATCAAGCGATGGAAGCAGTGAAAGAAGGAAGCGCCGAGCAGGCGGAACAGGTATTTAAGAATAAGAAAAAGATGAACAAGGCGGAAAAGAAGTTTAATAAGGCACACCTGAACAGAGTAAAAGAGCAGAAATGTGATCCTGGTTTAACAATAGGCTTTTCCGGGATCCTTTATAATCTGGAAAGAGCAGCAGATAACTGCGTGAGCATTGCAGAAGAAGCATTGGATAATACGGGCTTTGTACAGCTTGGAGAGGACGCCAGAGAATTTGCGATGGATGCAGTGGCAGAAAGTGTTGCGTTAGGCGATAAATAAAAATAATTTAAAAGTGTATAATTAGTTTGATGGCATTTGTATAAGTTTATTAAAAAAGTACTTCCCATGGTGGAGGTACTTTTTTTATGGGTTGAATCTGGTAAATTTGTTTTGTCAAAATAATTTGGAACAATTACTGACTGTCCCATAAAATGACCTGAATTTCGCGGCTAATATGGTTAATTATACTTCGGATTTTAACAATTATGATTCTATGTTAAGGAATATGTAAATGTCTGTCAAACATAAGGAAAATCTGTTGTTTTTGGAAAATTCGGGTGCTATACTTCATGCGACGACTGAAAAACAAGAATATTTTTTGAAAAGGAGTCTATTATTATGAAAAGAAAATTAATTGCAGGTCTTTTAACAGCTCTTTCTATGACAGTGGTTTGTCCGGCAGCATATGCATCTACAGATCATTATACAGACAGCAGCGTGGTTGGTGCTGATTCTGGATGGTCTGACTGGGATGCAGCATGGGAAACAACAGCAGCTGATTTTACAAAGGTATCTCTTACGCCTGGTGCTGATGATACTCAGCTGAATTTCGCATGGTATAGTGAGAAAGGTGACAGCGATGCAACACCTGTAGTTCATTTTGGAACAGATAAAGATAATCTTGAGACATTCGAGGGAACTGCCGGTGACGTAGATCAGAGTCTTACGGGAGATAAGGCTTATGAATATAATCATGTAACAGTTACAGGACTGGAACCGAATACAACTTATTATTACACAGTTGAGAAAAACGGTGAGCAGACAGACGTATGTGAATATAAAACACAGAGTACAGATTCTGTAAAGATCCTTTATGTAGGCGACCCGCAGATTGGTGCTTCCAAAGGTCAGACTCAGAATGGCGCAGAGCTTTCCAATGAATCAGGTGCGGCAAATAAAGCAGCAGAGAATGATG
>ENA-OQEX01001007-OQEX01001007.1-human-gut-metagenome-genome-assembly--contig:-NODE-1007-length-11922-cov-2.270454_pt1 | contig 11922 bp, 12 predicted proteins | sample MGYA00242802_ERZ504649 | MGnify/ENA primary metagenome ERZ504649 (study PRJEB26092, sample SAMD00036194) | human gut metagenome | host: Homo sapiens | study: EMG produced TPA metagenomics assembly of... | reverse complement strand
GGCTGCTTCCCATCCTGCAAGCCATTGTATAAAAAGCAATCCAGCTCCAGGCAGAAGCGGTAGCATGATCGTGAATCATCCCAGATTCAGGCGGCAGCGGGCCAATTGCATCCGGATACTCCTCCCGCAGGAAGTTGAGCAGGCCGGGATAATAGCGGCCGCGCTGCCCGCCGTCAGAGAAGCTGACGGTTACGCCGCCGCCCAAGCTGATCTTCTGATAAAATCCGGCGATTTCCTTGACCTTCGGGCGTTTGAAATAATTCTTCCTGCCATGGGTAAACTCCCTCAAGAGCCGAGCATAAACCGTGAAAAAGCCAAATCCATAGCTCCAATAATCCACGCCTTCCGCACAGATCCCATCCGCCGAAAATCCACTGAGAAAGCGCCGCATGGTAAACGCGATGCGTGGGCGAATCAGTGAGAAAAGGCGCGGGCGGCTGAGCATAAAGGTGCAGCCCACCGATCCCGCGCAAACAGCGGCCCAGTTGTTATTGCTGTGCTCCCACCAAAAGCGCCGATATAAAAACGGGCGGATGATCCGTCTGTTGATCTCCCAATCAATCCGCTCTTTCATCTTTTCATGCAGCCGGTCGCCCAGGAGATGGCGAATCATGCTCAGTGCAAACCCTGTTTCTGCACTGAACAGGTCAATGCACCCCGGATCCCGCCCGGTTCGCCACGCAATGTGCGCGGGTAACGCCCAGGTATATTCATCGCAAATGGCCCACACCGTATCCTGTAGCTGGAGGAGGTGCTCCCCCTCTTCCGGATACACCAGTGCCATAAGGCATATGTATTAAGCCGCTTTCGCCGTGCAAATAGGCGGCCTCATATTTTTTCCGGCTCCCAGTTTCCTGATAGATGATATATTCGCTGAAGCGCACCGCGCTGACAGGCCCCTCTCTGGAAACAGCGCGGTAATCCTCCAAAAGCGCGCTCAGAAGCGGTGCATACGCTTTCTCCGCACGCACCGCCTCCCAAAGCCCCTTTTGGAACGCCTTTTCATAAAGCATCAAACACCCTCCAAACGCTCAATTGATACGGCGCCGCCATCCTGAGCAAAAGCAGGAATCAATTTCCTCTTGCTCCTGGGCCCGTTGGAAGATGGAAAACACCGCTTCAATTGTTTCCAAATCCTCAACTGCCTCGTAGAATTCCTCTCCATCCTCCTCAGTCACTCGAAGAATCACCACTTCATTGGCAAGCTCTTCCTGCGTCGGCAGCAGCAAAACATAGCTCTCGCTCATAATCCAATAAATCAAGGAAGGTGAAAGAGATCTCATTGCCCTCCTCATCCGCCATGACGATTGTCCCGTCGAAATCGTCGCCTTCGCTGATCAGGTCTTTATAATCGTCCGCCATGTTTCAGCAACCCCTTTCTATTCGTTGGTTTTGCCGTTATCATACCCCACCGGCCCCGAAAAAGCAACCAAAACATGAGTTGAAAAAAGCGGGGCGAACCGTTATAATATTTTCTGACCGATTTCAAAAGCAGAGGATGACGAAATAACATGAAGCTTGGAATTCTAGGGTTGCGAACGTCGGCAAAGCACCATGTTTAATGACCATCACCAACGCGGGCGCGCAGTCCGCAAACTATGCATTTTGCACCATTGAGCCAAATGTCGCGTGGTGGATGTGCCGGATGAGCGCCTCGATCGCTCACAGAGCTCTATGAGCGGCAAAAACAACGCACGCCACGATTGAATTCGTCGATATTGCGGGTCTGGTCAAAGGCGCGTCTAAAGGCGAAGGGTTAGGCAATAAATTCCTCTCCCACATCCGCGAAGTAGATGCAATCATCCACGTGGTGCGCTGTTTTGAGAATGACGATATCATCCATGTGGAAGGCAGCATTGACCCCGCGCGCGATATTGAAACCATCAACCTGGAACTGATTTTCTCCGACCTTGAAATGATCGACCGCCGCATTGAGCGTGGCACAAAGGCGATGAAGGGTGATAAGAGCCTGGCCAAAGAAGTGGAGTTTTTAAAGCGCGTCAAATCAGCCCTGGAGGCAGGCCAGCCCGCCCGCAGCGTAGAATGCAGCGAAGAGGAAAGGGCAATTCTAAGCGAGGTAGCGCTTTTAACCACCAAGCCTGTTATTTACGCCTGCAATATGAGCGAAGAGGATTTTGCAAACAAAATCGACGCCAACGCACGCTATCAGGCTGTGTGCGCCATTGCAGCAGAGGAGGGCGCAGAGGTGCTGCCCATCTGCGCGGAGCTGGAGGCGGAGATCGCCCCGCTCTCCAAAGAGGAAAAAGAGCTGTTTCTTTCTGATTTGGGGCTTGAGAAAAGCGGCCTTGACCGGCTGATCCAACGCTCCTATCATCTGCTCGGCCTCATCTCCTACCTCACGGCGGGTAAGCCGGAGGTGCGCGCCTGGACGATCAAGCGCGGCACAAAAGCCCCCCAGGCAGCCGGAAAAATCCATTCGGATTTTGAGCGCGGCTTCATCCGCGCTGAGGTGATTTCTTATGAGGATCTGATCGCCAACGGCTCGATGGCCGCGGCAAAAGAGAAGGGCCTCGTCCGCAGCGAAGGCAAGGAATATGTGATGCAGGATGCGACGTGGTGCTGTTCCGGTTTAACGTATGACAGAAAAGGCGGATTCGTTTCAAACGCCCCCGAAAAGGCTGTGCACGGCAGCTTTTTCGGGGGCGTTTTTTTGTTTTATGCTAGTCATTTTTCAGCATTGGGAGCATCAGCGTGAAAATATCCGCCAACAAATCACGTTTTTCCGGCTGATATTGCGCGTCAGCGTTGCCAGACGATCCATCGCCTGCGGGCCGCTTGCTTCACCAAAGAGCAGATAATCTGTTGAGGTGTGCAGCACTTCTGATATCCGTATCAGAATCGGGACGGACATCGCCTTCAAACCCCGCTCTAATTCATATACATAATGCGCGCTGACCTCAATGCGCTCTGCGAGCGCCTCTTGGGTCAGCCCATTTTTTGCCGTTCGGCTTTGATACGTTTTCCAATCGAGACCAAATCCAATATCCGCACCCCCTCAGATAGGATATATCTATTCGATATAGCTTAGAACTATCTAAAGGATATATTAACTGTTGCAATTAGCTATATATCATGTTATAATGCCTTTATTAAAATCAGGGGAGGAAACAGATATGCCGGCTCGCCTGATCCGGCGAAAAAGAGACTATTTATTCGGATATTATCAAGCTCTTTTTCTTTTTTACGCCGTTTTTCTTTGGCCTTTTCTATGAATATGCCGCCTGCATTTGCGCTGTTGTTTTGCTTCTTCTTTTGCTATATCTAATAGATAGGCAAAAAAGCTCTCCATTCGTTTCAACATGCTTCTAACGGCCTTGTTAGCGCTGCTGGCCGGCTATCTTCTAACGCCGTTCTGGGCTGTGGACAGCGGCATGGCTCTGCTCGGCTTTTTCAAATTTTTGCCTGCCGCTCTCTTCTGGCTGCTGCTCATGCAGCTTGGGCCGGAAGTGCGCGAGCGCCTGTTCCTGACCATTCCTGTTTCCGGCATTACAATGACGCTTCTTTCCTACCCCACGCTCTGGATTCCGGCACTAACGCCCTATTTCTACGCTTCCGACAGGCTGGGCGGCTTTTTCCAGTATTCCAACTCCTTCGCCCTTTTTCTCCTGCTGGGGATCATCCCGCTCGCCTTTCAAAAAAAGCGTCGTTTCCTTTGCCTGGCCGGCATTCTGGTGCTGCTGTTCGGCATTTTGGCAACGGGCAGCCGCACGGTTTTTATGCTGACCGTTCTTATTTTTCTTTGGCTGTGCCTGACGCGCAAGCGGCTGCGCATCCCGTTGATGCTCCTGCTCGCTGCCTGCGTTGCGGCAGCGCTCCTTTTTGTGGCCATCACAGGCAATCAAGATACCATCGGCCGCTTCCTAACCATTTCGCTGGAATCCAGCACCCTAATGGGCCGCCTGCTCTACTATCGGGATGTGCTGCCTGTGATTTTAAAACATCCGTTTGGCTTGGGCTACATGGGCTATTATTATGCCCAGGGCGGGTTCCAGACCGGCGTTTACGCCACAAAATTTGTCCACAACGAGCTGTTGCAGTTCGCTGTAGACGTTGGATGGATTCCTACTCTCCTGTTCGCCTTTGCGTTATTGCGGCGGCTGTTGGCGCGGAAAACGCCAGCCATGCAGCGGATGCTTTTATTCGCCATCTGCGCGCATTCCATGCTGGATTTTGACCTCCAGTTCCTTTCGATCTTTTTTGTCCTTTTCCTTACGATGGACAGAGGAAGGGAAAGAGATCGTATGGCAATGGAAAAAACCGAATCGAAGGGCACTTTTTTTGTCCGCCGGTGCGCTGGCAGCCGTCTGCTTGTATCTGGGCGCCGCCCTGTTTGCAGGCTACCGCAAAAACGACGCGCTTGCCGCCCGGCTTTACCCTGGCTATACCCCTTCGCAGCTCGTCCTGCTCGCCGGGGCGCAGACGCCGCAGGAGGCCCAAGCACGCGCGGATGCAATTTTAAGGCGCAACGAATCGGTCGCTCTAGTGTGGGATGCCAAGGCGCTGGTCAGCGCCACGCAGGGCGATTTTGAAACGATGGTGCAATATAAACGGCAGGCGCTCGATTGCGCGCCTACGTGCTGACGGAATACCTCGACTATTTTCAGCTCCTGCGCCGGGCGATGGAAACCTGCCAAAAGCAGGGGGAGGCGGTGCGGGCTGCGTTATATGCAAAAAAGACTTCTGGAAATCCCTGATTTACTGGATGCGGTGAAGGCACGCACCAGCCCGCTCGCCTGGAAAATTCAGGATCAGCCGAAGCTCGAGCTCCCGGAGGAATATGCGGCATACCTGAACAGTCTTCAGACGTCAGATGTCAGATAACAGAATCATATGGGTACGGCGCGCAGGAAGGAGGGAACCATTTACGCCGCCCCTGTGAGATAAATTGAAAACTCAATTGGAGGTTGAAAGCATGAAGAGAAAGAAAAAGTTTCTGGCGCTCGTCCTGGCGGCCGTGATGCTGCTGAGCAGCATCACGATTGCGCTCGCCGTGACGACGGCGGGCAACGTAAAGCTGGAGGGCTTTGACATGCCGGATAAGGCGCTCCTGCAAGCGTTCCTGAATAGCGATGCGGACGCAAACGAGGATGGCATCCTCACCGTGGCGGAGATGGAGGATGTGACAATCCTGTATGCCAATTGGTCCGAGGGATCAGATCGCGCACAGATCCAAAACCTCTCCGGCATCGAGGTTGCGAAAAATTTGGAATATGTAAGCTTATCGGATAACGGCATCGAAGATATCACGCCGTTAAAATCCTTAAAAAGCTTAATTTCTGTGGATCTTGACGGCAACTCGATCAATGCGGAAGCGCTCTATTCCCTGCTGGACGCATTGACGGAGGATATCACGCTCCATTTGATGCAGGGTCAGAGCATAGATATCGAAAATCGAGTCGTCGATATTCAAGTAGATGGCAAGGGAGATGATACATACTCACACCTCGCTGTCATCGTAGAGGCAGAGGCTTCACCGGCTGATGGAGTCGTATTTGATGCAGAGCAGCCGAGCGTACTCACCGGAAAGGAAGCCGGGGAATACCGCGTGACCGTCACCTTTGAGGGGAAGGAGGCGATCAGCCGCTGGTGAAAGAAATGACCATGGTTGTCCACGCTCCGGAGCGCCCGTGGCCGAGGTTTCCAGCAACATCCCGGAATTAGGGGACTGGGTTCACCTTCTGTATTACAATGGGAATATCGAGAATTATTATAATGATTCTATCACCGCCGGTGATAGCGGATTTACAGCGCTTTATCCCAGTGGGGAGCTCTATTATATCGATGAAGCGCAGGAGATTCAATTCTCCGATCATGCAAAAGATTACACCTATGTCGGAAAGGAAATCTATCCCGATCAGGTCAATATTTTAGAGCAGGATGGCTCTCTGTGGGAGTGGCGCTGGGAGAAAGGCGCTGCGCAGCCGGAAAAGACCCGTGTGGCAGAGAACATTGTAGAAATCTCCGGCGATGCCGCCGTGGATGCAGAAGGCGCACTTTGGATTGACGGTAGATGGGTAGATACCGTAGACAATGTAACCGGCCTGACCGAAAACGCGGAGCGCATCCTGAAGGCTGACGGCACAGTTTGGGAAAATGTAGAAGGCTGCTATGAGCAGATCGATCAAAATGTGAAAGCCTTTATCAATGCTTGGACCTATGTCAAAAATGACAACACCACATGGGTAAACGACTGGGCGGGCAAAAAACAAATTGCCGATTTTGGCGCTACCGATGTCACTGAGGCGACCGCTCTAGACTATATAGATCAAGACGGACAGGAGCATTATGACCGCTTCTATTTTGCGGTGGATGAAGCAGGCGCTGTTTGGAAAATCCGCGTGGAAAACCCGAGCGATTGCGTCAAGATTGAGAAAGAGGAGTAAAATCCTCCCTTACGTGCAGATAAGAGCCTGTGGTTTATGTTTCACTCTGAAGATTATTATGATAGGAAAGATCCTATCGGCGAGCCCTTCCTGCTTTTAAGTGATGTTGAAGCGTATCGCGCGCATTCTGGTTTTGGGCTCTATCCCCACATCATGACTCGCAGCGACGGCTCCATCTGGGGCTATCGCTTCAACGAGGCCAGCATGGATTACCCCGTAATGATCAAAGCGCCGATTGGCGCGGAAAGCTTCACCCTCGGCGATGTGAACCTCGACGGCAAGGTGAACACCACCGACGCGCGCCTCGCCCTGCGCGGCGCGGCCAAGCTGGAGGCCCTTACGCCCCAGCAGATACTTGCCGCCGATGTGAACAAAAACGGCAAGGCGGATACCTCCGACGCGCGCAAAATCCTTCGCGTCGCGGCGAAGCTCGATCAATTTTAAAAACGAACGGAAAGGAAGGTTCACCCCATGAAAAAAATCTCAAAACGGCTGGCATCGCTGCTCTGCGCCGTGCTCGCTCTCACCATGCTTTTGCCCGCCGCCTTTGCGGCGGAGCCCGTCACCGTAGCGCTCTCCTCCGTCAGCGGGCAGCCGGGCCAGACGGTAACGGTAGACGTTACCATCAGCGAAAATCCACGCCGGCAACGGCAGCATGATTGTCAACTACGATCCCGCAAAGCTCGAATTCGTCTCCTTCAAGGCCGGCGCGTTCGGCGGCCTTGCGGAGGGCGGCTCTATCAGGAAAACGGCAAAGCCGTGCCCGGCAAGATTTCCATTGCCTTTATGGTCAGTGGAACCCTTCAGGAGAAGGCAACGATCGGGCAGATCACCTTCAAAATCCTGAACGATTCCGGCAGTATCCCGCTGAAGCTGGAGATGAGGGAGCTTGTGGCCTACACGCCGGATGGCACGGAAACCGACCTGATGGATACGGTCAAGACGGAAAACGCCAGCGTTTCCATCAAAGCGCCTACAACCGCCCCTGCCACAACCAAGCCCACCACAACAGCGCCTGATACGACGAAACCCGCGGCAACCCAGCCCATTACGGAGAAGCCCGCTGAGAGCACCACGGCGGAAACCGCCGTCAACCCCGGCACGGGCGAGCCCATCCCTTGCTGCATGCGCTGCACTGGCCGCAGCAGCCGGCGCCGTGATCCTCTTCGCCCGCAAGAAAAAGAGCGCGTAAGAGGAACGCCTTTGCACCTTTGCACACGTGCCCATTCTCTTTGGAGGCCCGCTGGGGGGCAGGCCTATCCACACCTAAAAGCGGCATGGCCACAGGGCAGATTTGCCCTAAGGTCATGCCGCTTCCGCTTTTCAGAGGCCTGCACTTGTTGGAACACAGTTGAGTTGATTGCATAGGGATTGCCCCAAGCCCGCCAATTCGGTTTTTACTCCCCCGCCCGGTCGATCCGCTTTTTCCGGTCACTCCCTTCTTTTAACAGCCGTTTGAGCGTCTCACGGTCTTTCATTTCCAACGCCTCCCGATACTCCAGCAGGTGCCCAACGATACAGTCGAGCTCGCCGAGCAGCGCCTCCCGGTTGCAGAGAAACAGCTCCGACCACATCTCCTCGTTCAGGCGCGCCACGCGTGTCAGATCCTTATAGCTGCCCGCGCTGTAGCCATCGTGCTTTTCCGCCTCCGGGCTTTTGACATAGGCGTTGGATACCACATGTGCGAGCTGTGAGGTAAAGGCGATCATCCGGTCGTGATTTTCCGCGGTTGTAACCACAATCTTCTCAAACCCCAGAGAGAGAAAAAACGGTTTGAACGCTTCCGCCTGCTGTATGCTCCCTGCCTCGGTCGCACGAGCAGCATGCTCGCGCCTGAAATAGCTTGGCCTGCGCCGCTCCATAGCCGGAAAATTCCCGCCCGGCCATCGGATGCCCACCGATCAAAACGATCCCCCGCTCCGCACAAAATGGCCCTAGAAGGTTACACACATATCCCTTCACGCCGCACAGGTCGATCACGATGCAGCCTGGCCGCATTCGATCTGCCTTCGTGCGGACAAATTCCACCGTCTGCCCCGGGTAGAGGGCGATCAGCAATAGATCAAGCGTTGTGAGCAGCTGGTCGTTTCCCGCAAAATCGACCGTGCCTTCCGCTTGCGCGCGGCAAAGCGTTTCGCCGTCAATTTCATAGCCGATCACAGTATGCCCTGTATATGCCTTGATCGCCTTTGCCATAGAGCCGCCGATCAGCCCCAATCCGACGATCCCGATGCGCATCTGTTCCATCCTCCGCCGCTCCTTCTCCGCTTTAAATCGCAAAATTATAGAACTGAGTATAACACATGCTTTTTTAAAATACAAGGGCGCGGTGCATCCCTCTGCACCGCGCCCCTCGTCCAATAAGCAGGCTCATAGTTTGCTTTCATCATAGTGTGCCCGCACGCCGCCGATAAATTTTGGCCTCGTCCGTGCACAAAGCAGGTTCGCCTCCCCAATTTGTTTGACTGCAATGCGGACGGGAACCGCCACCCGCTTGAGATGCATGCCAATGAGTGTGCCGCCAATATCCATCCCCGCATCCGCGTGCACCTCTTCCACTGCCACAGGCTGTGCAAACGTTGCGTATGCCGTGGTTGCAAACGAGCCGCCCGCTTTCGGCTGGGGCACAACATTGACCTCCTCGTAGCCAAATTTCTGCGCTGCTTCCCGTTCGATAATAATCGCGCGGTTAAGATGCTCGCAGCACTGTGCCGCTAAATAGATCCCCCGTTCCTTCAGCACGGGGTAGATGCCGGCAAAAACAGCCTGCGCCGTTTCGAGCTTGAATTTGTTCCAATTTTACTGCCGCACACCTCGCTTGACGAGCAGCCCACAACGAACAGCCCGCCGCGCTCCAGCTTCGCCGCGTCGAGCACCTGCTCTACCGCCAGCTTTGCCTGTTCCGTAAGTTCTTCCAGCATAATTCATCAGACCTCTTCTCTTATGATTGATCAGCTTATTCTATCTCATTAAGCGCCTGCCGCCGGAAGCATTGAAAGGAATTCAGGACAGTTTCAGGCGGCTTTTAAAGCGCATTTTATCTAACGCGAGCGCAATGAGCACAAACAGCACTGCGCTGCCCGCAGCCTGGATCGTATTGGCCGGGATGCCCGCCGCAGGAACAATCCAGTTGCCCGTAATGATCGCCTCCGCAATATAGTATCCCGCACAGGTGATCGGCCATGCGCCCAGCAGGGCGAGCGCATTGCGTTTATTGAGCAGCTTTTCTTTTTTAGCAGTAAAAAGCAGCGCGATGCACGCTTTGATCACAAGCGTAAACGGCGCCCAGATCGGCGCGCCGGAAACGATATCCGCAAGCCCCGCGCCCACCGCCGCAGCGATGCAGGCATATGGCGTGGGCAGCATGCTCGCCGCCAAATAAATCAGCGCATCCCCAAAGTGGAGATAGCCGCCGTTGACCCCGATCGGGATGTGGAACAAAAATGCGGTCATCACCGTAATCATTGCCGCAAAAAGCGCGCTGAGCACAAGCAAAAGCAGCTTATTGGTCTTTGATTTTACAGCAGTTTGTGTATTTGCCATAGAACAGTCCTCCTCAACGATTTCTGTTCTTACTATACACAAAATCTGTCTTGATGGAAATACACAGAATTCATAATTTAAAGAAGGTCAGTTTGCTTCTTCCAGCGCCTTTTTCGGTAGGGGAAGCAGCTTTCTATAGCGAGTCAGGAAAATTACAAGCGTTGTGCAGGAGGCCACAAAATCCGCTATCGGCTCAGAGAAATAGATCCCCGTTACGCCAAAAAAGCGCGGCAGGACGAGCGCCAGCGGCACAAGCAGGATCACCTTCCTGAGCAGTGCAAGAAAGAGGGATATTTTGGCCTGCCCAAGCGCCAGGAAAGTGGACTGGCAGGCAAGCTGCGCGCCAAAGATCCAGATTCCACCCAAAAATACCGGCATCATCCGCGCCGTCAGGTCGATAAGCGCCTGGTTCGGGCTGAACAAGCGGGCCAGCGGATGGGCAAGCAGAATCGCAAGCAAGCAGGCAACTGCGGAGAAAGAGAGCGTAACCGTCAACAGCCGGTGGTAGGTTTGCCGCACGCGGGCATGATCCCCTGCGCCGTAGCAATAGCTCATGATCGGCTGTACCCCCTGCGTGAACCCATTAATCGGCATAACGATCAGTTGGAGTACACTCGTCAAAATGGTCATGCTGCCTACATACAGATCCCCTCCATAGGCTTGAAGGCCGCTGTTGAGCGTGATGGTCACAAGGCTCTCTGTCGCTGCATAATAAAGGGCGAAATACCCAGGCCCACTACTTGGCCAATGATCCTCCAGTCGAAGCGGAGGTATTTTTTTCGCACCGGGATTACCGTGCGTTTGCCCAGCAGGAAGCTGATCACCCACGCCGCGGACACCGCCTGCGAAAGAATGGTCGCCAGCGCCGCACCGCGCACGCCCATATGGAACACAAAGATAAACAGCGGGTCGAGCACAATGTTGAGCACCGCGCCGATCAAAACAGAAAGCATCGCCGTTTTTGCCTTGCCCTGCGCACTGATAAAGGTATTCAACCCCAATGCAAGCTGAACGAACAGCGTACCGAAGAGATAAATTGTGAGGTAATCCTGCGCATAGCCGATCACGTTTTCACTTGCGCCAAAGGCAAACAGAAGCGGTCGCTGAAAGGCGAAAAAAACAGCCATTAGGATGACAGAGAGGGAGAGCAGCGAAACAATACAGCTTCCCAAAATGCGCTCCGCCCCCTCATGATCCCGCGCGCCCAGCCGGATGGAGCCAGCGGCGCGCCGCCCATGCCGACAAAGGCGCTGAAAGCGGCAATCACCATGATGACCGGCAAGGTCACGCCCACGCCGGTCAGCGCATATCCCCTATGCCTGGAATGTTGCCGATATAGATGCGGTCTACAATATTATAGAGCACATTGATGACCTGAGCCGCCACGCCGGGCAGGCCGAGCTGAAACAGAAGCTTGCCAAGCGGCGCGCTCCCAAGCCGGGTTTCGTTTGTCTGATCCATTTTCAATTCCTTTCTGAACAGAGTAATGCATTTATCGCCGTGTGCCGTTCTCCACACAAGGAGAACGCAGGTGGCATATCAAGAGGCTTCCCCCGTGCGGAAGCCTGCCGGCCCGCTGCGCGTTTCAACGCAAGCTCATGTAATCCGTCATATACTCCGCTTTACCCGCGCGAAGGAACACCCGCGGCACGCGCTTGCTGATTCCGCAGATAATTTCATAATTGATCGTATTTGCCCGAGCGGCCAACTCATCCACGGTGATTTCCCCGCCGAATACGGTTACGGTATCCCCTTCCAACGCATCAGGAACAGCGCTCACATCCAGCATGCACTGATCCATGCAGATTCGGCCGACCACCGGCACGCGCCCCCCCCTAAGCAGCATTTCCGCATTGCCAGACAAGGCGCGCGGGTATCCGTCCGCATACCCGACCGGCACGGTCGCCAGCCGCATAGCGTGCGGCGTCACAAAGGTGCGGCCATAGCTGACGGGCACGCCCGCCGGCACCTCTTT
>ENA-OQEX01001006-OQEX01001006.1-human-gut-metagenome-genome-assembly--contig:-NODE-1006-length-11964-cov-5.994509_pt1 | contig 11964 bp, 15 predicted proteins | sample MGYA00242802_ERZ504649 | MGnify/ENA primary metagenome ERZ504649 (study PRJEB26092, sample SAMD00036194) | human gut metagenome | host: Homo sapiens | study: EMG produced TPA metagenomics assembly of... | reverse complement strand
TCGCCAATATGTGGGTGGCCATCTTCGCCGATGTCGGCGTCATGGTCCTCGCTGTCCTGAACGCCACCCGCGCCTCTACACGAAAGACCTCGTGAAGAAGGATAACTGAATAAGACGAAAAATACCCGCCCTTTCTATGTCTTCACAGAAAGGCGGGTATTTGTGGCTGTTAGGAGAAATGCGCGAAAAAGGATGGAGAGAGCTTTTTATAAAGGAATGACACCAACCAGCACTGCGGCAAGAACAGAGAGGATGCTGACGGGCCAAATCCAGCGAATGGAGTATTTGATGTGTTCACCCAGCTCAAGGTCCAGAACACCAAGACCAAGGAACACCGCCGGAGTGAGCGGGCTGATGGTCACGCCGACATTCTCGGCAATCAGGAGCGTATGAGCAACGACTTCTGCCGAAACACCGAAGTTTCCGCAGACGCCAATTACGACAGGCAGTAGGCCGTAGTAGAATGCATCCGTGCCAAGGCACATAATGAGCGGAACGGCGAGGAATGCGACGATGAAGTGGGTATAGGGCCAAGTGCCGTGGGAATCAGACCAACGATGGCGGTCGCCATGTTGTCCAGAATGCCGGTGTTTTTCAGAACGCCAGTAAAAACACCTGCGGAGAAAAGAGTGACGACCATACTCATGGCGGCAGTGCCGTATTCTTTCAGCTTCTGGTTCTGCTTTTTCAGGTCAGGGATGTTGACGATTAAACCAATGGACAGACCGAGCATAAAGACGAACGCCGCAGGGAGAAGGTCAAGAACCAGCACCACCAGAACGGCCAGCGTAAGGATGTAGTTGACCGCCAGTTTCCAAGCCGGAGATTTTGCTGTTTCCGGGGCAGACGTAAGTTCGGCCTCGGAAGCTGCGGCATTTTCGGAAATTTTGGCCTGATTGCGTGTTGCAATGCGCCCTGAAGGAAAGCCACAACCAGTAAGAAGAACAGCATCAGACCCTGAACCGGGATCAGGGGAGTCCACAAATCGGACGGAGTCATTTCCAGAACCGTAGCTGCGCGCATAGTCGGGCCGCCCCACGGAACAAGGTTCATCACGCCGATAGCAAGCGAGGTAATGAGCATCAAGGCGCGCTTGTCCAGATTCATCCGTTTGAAAATGGGCAGCATGGCAGTAGTCGTAATGATGTAAGTAGTGGCACCAGAACCGTCCAGATGACCGACAACAGCAATGAGAGCGGTGGCAATCATGATAGCAGTGATATTCTTGCCAGCTGCTTTGGTCAGACGGTTGACAATAATATCGAAGATACCGGCATCGCTCATCAGAGAGAAAAACGAAATGGAAAATACGAAGAGCGAGACGGTGCTCACCATGCCGGAAATGCCTTTTCCAGCGTAAGTACCAATATCTGTGATGGAAAATCCGCAAATCAGTGCTGCAATGACCGGGAACAGAACAAAGGCGATGGGCGGCAGCAGCTTTTTGGTGATAAGGCAATAGACCAGTGCTATTACCATCACAAAACCAACGATGGCCTGAAACATCTTATTTTCCTCCTGTTATACTTCCTTGGCCGTTCAGCAGGGAATGTCCAGCAGAGAGACGTACTGCTGACCACCGTGCATATCCCGCTCGTTGCGACTGCCTCAATGGGAACGCGAGGCAGGCTGATCTTTGCCACAAAAATATTCTTCAAGCAGTAGATCTGCAGATCTTCCGACTTTACCTGAAAGTCGGCTGCGATTTTGGCGCGGTTGTTCTCGAATGCAGCGGCCACGCGCTCGGTGTCCTCCACATTGTTGCAGAAGGCGTCAATGGTCAGCCAGAAGGGGCCAGCGTTTTTGCTGCGGATATATTTGACGGTGGATTCAATGGTATTCATATTTCCTGCCTCCTTAAACTTCATCGTATGCAAAGCGAACCAGTTCCAGCGGTTCTACAGAAACCGTGTGATACAGCTTGAACTCATAGATCGCGCCGCGCTCCATCTCGGCAGGGGAGAACAGAAAACCGTAGGACGGCATCTGCTTGCCCTCGAAGATGTTGTGGTGGAGCAGCAGCGGGTTGAATGCCTTGGTGATCTGGGTTGCCTTTTCCTGCGTGTCGGCGGTGACGGTCAGCATCATCAGACTTCGTTGGGGACATAGCTCCGGGACAGGCATTCCAGAAACGCCGTTGTAGCCGTACGGACGAAGCCAGAAGTCATAGCTGTCGCGGGGAACACCGGCCTTTTCCAGTTTGTCTACGCCTGCGGCAGAGACTGCTTCCACCCACTTCATCGGGTCCTGCATTACCTTGCGGTCACGGATGCCCACCATGCTGACGGTCTGGTAGCCCACCGGGCCGGAGCCTTCCAGCTTCATGGTGTAGGGCAGATACTCAATGGTGGTGCCCTCCACGCGGACAGCGGTATCGGAGAGGGCGGTGTAGGTGGAGTTGGTGGTGTCGATGCGGATGCCCGGCTCGGTGAGCTGGATGGGGTTTGCGTTCTCATAAATCAGATGTGCAGAGACGGAGTAGGCAGAGACTGTCGAACCCGGCTGGACAGAGTGGATGGTAAAACCCTTCTCGTCGATTTCCATGAACACGCCGCCCTGAAGACCTGCGCTGGTGCAGACGCCGCCGCACTCGACGGTCTTGGCGGCGTGCCAGCAGGAAGCGGGGTCGCAGCCGTGCATCAGGGGGTAAGCGGCCATGACGGCGGTATCGGTGGAGCGGCCGCCGATGATGATGTCGGCACCGTTCTTGAAGGCCTCTTCGTAGGCCTCTGCACCCAGCAGTGCCACAATGGTGCTGCATTCGTCGAAGGTCTTCTCGGAGATTTCCGGTGCGCCGTGCAGAGCGGTGATCTTGCCCTCGCGGTACTTGGCTTTCAGGGTCTCCGCATTCTGCTGAGAGTAGATGCGGGCGATTTTCTTGTGGATGCCAGCTTCCTCACAAATCTCACAGATGAGCTTGTAGGCCATGTCCACGCCCTCGTCGGAGCCGCAGGTGCCTGCGGAACCGATGGTCATGGGGATGCCCAGCTTGTCAGCGCCCAGCACCATCCGCTTCAAATCGCGCTTGACGTCACGGATGGAATACTTGCCGTGGCCGGAGCGAGGTAATAGGGGCCGGAGTCGGTAGAACCGGCATCGCTGGAAATAATGTCGGGCTTCATGGCAAGGCCTGCTTCAAAGGCTTCTTCGGTGCAGTTCAGGCCGACCGCACCATAGGGAACGAACACTTTCACGCTTTTCATAGGTTTTCCTCCTGTTGGCGAAACAACCGATTTGTTTCGTGGTTTCTAACTTGATTTTATTATATTCGCCCGATATAATAATGTAAAATACATTTTCTCTCATTGAAGCATAACACAAATATTATGCAAAAAATCATAGGAGTGCTTATGATAAACGAAAAACGGATCCAATACCTTCTGACCGTTGCACAAGAACAAAACATCACGACCGCAGCAAAGAAACTTTATATCTCGCAGCCTGCCCTCAGCCGGATGATACTCGACCTGGAGCAGGAGCTTGGCACACCGCTTTTCATCCGGGAGCGAAACGCTCTGCGGCTGACGCAGGCGGGAGCGGTTTACCTGAGAGGATGCCGTCAGATATTGGCCATTGACCGCTCTGTAAAGCGGGAAATTTCCGATTTGCTCAGCAGCCGCCGAGGGAAGATCACGCTTGCAGTTACTGCTTTGACAGGTGAATTTCTGCTTCCCCGCATCCTGAACGCCTTTGAAGCCGAATATCCAAACGTCAAATTGGAGCTTTATGAGGAGAAAATGCGATTTCTGAATGAAGCTGTAAAAAATGGGAAGGCCGACCTTGCACTGGTTCGCAGCCCCAACGACCCGGAACTGACCTATGAGCTGGTGATGGAGAATCCTGTCTATGTACAAGTTCCGCCCTTCTATTTTAGGAAGAAAGCAGGCTACCGACCCGGTACACAAAATCCTTCCATTGCACCCTCGGAATTGAACGGCCAGCCGATCGTACTGCTAAAAAAAGGGCGTGGAATGCGAGAAGAAGCTGAACGTCTCTTTTTACAACATCAAATCACCCCCAGCGAAGTCATCGAAACCGAAAACATTCATCTTGCCAATACACTGGTGCAGCTGAATAAGGGATTTTCTTTTATTCCGGACTTTGCTGTGCATGGCTTCTTCAGTGATGATGCTTCCAGCGTTTACTGCCAGCTGGACGGCTATTCTTTTGTCCGGCCTCTCTACTGCTGTTTTTCGCACCATCGTTACCTTACGCAGGCGGAACGGTTCCTGCTGGATCTGATTCGGCAGATGAACGTGGACAACAGCAAAAACACAAACCGATAATACGAAGATACTCTCTTGCAAATGCAGATAAACCTGTTATATTGCTGTATTGGAGGGTTGAAATGAATGCGGGAGCAAAACGAAACAAATTCGGCAGAGCCGCCCGAGAGCGTGGATAAGGGCTGGTTCATCTTCTTCATCACCCTGCTGGACCAGATCTACTGGCTCGCCAGCGCGGCCATGGGCGCGGCCCTCGGCGCTGTCCTGTCCTTCAGCACCGAGGGCGTCGATTTCGTCATGACGGCCATGTTCGTGCTCAGTGATAGAATGTATCAAAATTGACCTGCCGGTAGAACCGCTGCTGCAGCTGGTCGAAGCTGTCGCAGTCCTGTGCCAGCAGCCACATGATCTTGGTCACGACAGCCTCAATGGTCATGTCGTGGGCCTCAAGGAAGCGGAAGCGGTTCTTGACCCGCTTGCCCACCTCATAGATGCCCACGTCGCTGCCCTCGTAAGTGACCTGGGTGGTGAGGATGAGCACCTTGTGGGTCTTGTCGTAGTCGCCGAGGCCCTCGGCGAAGGCGTCCATCAGCGCTGGGGGATGCCGCCTACGCCGAAGCTCTCCACGATGACGCAGTCGTAGAGGCGGAAAATGTCGGGGATCAAATCGGGGCTGAGGCCGGGCGTCAGCTTGAGCAGGAAGACACGGGGGCTGAGCGAGCGTCCAAACTCCACAGGCCGGTGGGCCAGGGCGAAGGCACATACCGCACCAGACGGTCGCCCTGTACCAGTGCCAGCGCCGGGAAATTCACCGAGGCAAAGGCGTCGTAGCTGATGGTCTTGTTCTTCTTGGCGCGGGTGCCTGCGATGACATGGCCGCCGAACACCACCATGACGCCCCGGCTGCCGGGGTCAAGGGCGCAGATGACGCTGTCGCGAAGGTTTTTCTTGCGTCGGTGATCTCGTTGGAGATGGGCTGCTGTGCGCCGGTGAGGATGACGGGCTTGTCGGCGTTCTGGATGAGGTAGGACAGCGCCGCCGCCGAGTAGGCCAGCGTGTCGGTGCCGTGGCAGATGATGAAGCCGTCGTAGAGGGCATAATTCTCCTGCACGGCCTTCGCCATCATCAGCCAGTGCTCCGGGCCGAGGTCGGTGCTGTCGATGCTGCACAGGGCCAGCGTGTCGGGGCAGCAGAGCTCGTTCAGCTCAGGCAGATGAGCCAGAAGCTCTTCGCTGGTGAGCACGGGCTTGAGGCCCTGCTGGGTGCGGACACTGGCGATGGTGCCGCCGGTGGTGATAAAAAGCAGACGCTGCTTTGTGGACATAAAAAAGCCTCCATCAGGAAGATTGAATCGCATTCATAGAAAGTATAACACACTCGCCCGCCCTTGCAAAGTGGCGTTCGGGCGGAAAATGGAGGCTTTTGGGAATTGGTCATAGAAATCAGGGGGATTTGGTGTATAATAGAGGTATAGAGCGCTGTTACGCGGGGTCAAGTTCTCTTTTGCGTACCAAAAGAGAACCAGAATGGTTCTCGCGCCTGTGCGCGGGGTCAGAGCGCTTTTTCATTAAGGCTAATTGTTCTCTTTTGATGTCAAAAGAGAACCAGAAACCACCAGCGATTTCGACGCGCTGGACCCACGAGAAAGGGGCTGCTCGCCCCTTTCAGACCCCGAAGGAGAAGTCGAAGTGGAAAAATGCTAGCCGCTTCGCTAAACGCATTTTTCTCACTTCTCCGATTTGCTGCTTCGCAGCTGGTGTTACCTCTCTGCTGACGGTAAAGTCTGCGAAAGCCTGAAATCTTCGGCGAAGCCGTAAAACGGCGGAGAGCGAAAATGCGGTTAAGAGATCTTCGTGCGAATGCACGAATCTCCAGCATTTTTGCTTGGAGCCCACTTCTTTGGAATCGTTAAGGGCGAGCAGCCCTTAACTCGTTGCGGGGAGAGTGGAGTCCAGAGGTAGGGAGGGGGGAGTCGAAACACCCCTCCCTACCTCTGGCCCGCGCGGAGCGCAAGCCACTTGACCGCAAGAGAAAAAACTGCCCCGCGCCACCGGCGCGCAGAGAACTTAACCTTTGATTATACAAAAAACCTTCAAGTTTTCATGAAGAGAACTTGAAGGTCTTTTCTTGTTTCAGTTATTCAAACAGCCCTTCCGGCAGACAAATATCCTTCTTCGGCACCTTATCCCACGAAAAGTCTTTGATGAGCTTTCCGGCGTCCGGGGTGCAGGCTCTTCCTGCAGGCCGTAGGCATAGGCCAGACGGCCCACGATGTCCTCGGCCGTATAGCGGGCGCGAAGGTTCTCAAGGCTCTGGTCGCCGTCCCGCTTGGAGAGCCGCCTCCCGTCCGACGCCAGCAGCAGCGGGCAGTGGGCGAACTCCGGTGCAGGCAGACCCAGAAGCCGGTACAGATAGAGCTGCCGCGCCGTAGAGGAAAGCAGGTCGGCCCCGCGCACGACTTCGGTGACGCCCATCCGGGCGTCGTCCACCACGACGGCCAGCTGATACGCAAATACGCCGTCGGCGCGGCGGAGGTAAAAGTCACCGCAGTCGCGCAGAAGGTTTTCTGTATGTTCGCCCATACAGCCGTCGGTGAAGGTGATGTTCTCGTCCGGCACCATGAGGCGGTAGGCCGGGGCTTTCTTTTTCCGCTTTTCGGCGATTTCTTCGGCTGTCAGCCCCCGGCAGGTGCCGGGATAGATGACGTTGCCGTCCGAGGTATGGGGCGCACTGGCGGCATGGAGCTGGCTGCGGGAGCAGAAGCAGGGATAGACAAGCCCCATGGCTTCCAGCTTTTTGCAGCTCTCGGTGTAGATGCCGCTGCACTCGCTCTGGTAATATGGCTCATGAGGCCGCCCTTGCTGCCGCCCTCATCCCAGAAAAGGCCCAGCCACCCAAGGTCTTCTTCCAGCTGGTCGGCATACTTGCGGGGGCAGCGCTCCGCGTCCAGATCCTCGATGCGGAGAACGATTCGCCCGCCCCGGCTCCTGGCGCTCAGCCATGCAAGGAGGCTGCACGCGAGGTTGCCAGATGGAGCCGCCCACTGGGGCTGGGGGCGAACCGCCCGACGACAGCGCTCACAGGCCCAGCTTCCACTCCCCGTCCTTCGGCTGGAAGATGGGGGTATTGTAATACTCTGCCACGGCCTTTGCCATGTACTCGGCGTCGGCGCAGCTTGCCGTCTCCATGGCGGAGTGCATGGCCAGTTGGCCCAGACCGATGTCCACCATAGGCATCAGGATCTGATGGCCCAGCAGATTGCCCAGCGTGGAGCCGCCCGGCACATCGGCGCGGTTTGCGAACACCTGCACCGGCACACCGGCCTTCTTGCAGATGGCGGTGAAGGCTGCACCGGTGAATCCGCTGGTGGTGTAGGTCTGGCGGGCATTATACTTCAGCAGGACGCCGCCGCCCATCACGACGGGGTTGGCAGGGTCGCTCTTTTCGGGGTGGTTGGGATGGGTGGCGTGGCCGTTGTCGGCGCTCAGCACCAGAGAGTTGGTGCGGGCGCGGATGCTCTGCTCCCTGCTGACGCCCATGCTCTCCTCGATGCGGGCCAGCACGTCGGCCATGAGGGTACCCTGCGCGCCCTGACGGCTGGAAGAGCCGACCTCTTCGTTGTCGAACATGACCCAGATGTCTCCGCGGCCTTCTTCTTCGCCGCGGCCCTGCAGGAAGCCCCACAGGGTGGTGTAGGCGCACTCGAGGTCGTCGATGCGGCCGGACATGAAATACTCGCCGTTCAGGCCCATGCGGACGGCCTTCTCACGGGTGGCGAGGACCAGGTCAGCGTCGAGGATGTCCTCAGCCTTCACGCCGGCCTCCGCGGCCAGGATCTCTTTCAGGTTTCCGCCCCTGCCGCCGAAGATGGGCTGCAGATCGACCTGCGGGTTATACTTCATGCCGTTGTTCAGGTCGTGGTTGAAGTGGATGCAGAGGTTGGGGATGCAGGCCAGCGCACGGTCGGGGCAGACCAGACGACTCTCGATGCCGCTCTCGGTGCGCACCAGCAGACGGCCTGCCACGGTCAGCGGGCGGTCGAGCCAGGAGGCATGATCATGCCGCCGTAGCCCTCGACCTCGGCCTTGGCGAAGACCTTGTCCTCCGTGTCGAACTGCTTGATGCGCCAGGTGGGCGAGTCGCTGTGGCTGGCGGCTGCGTGCCAGCCGGTCAGCTCACCCTTGGGCATACGCCATGCCAGCACGGCAGAGCCGTTGCGGGTGGTGTAATACTTGCCGCCGGGGGCCAGCTCCCACGCGGCGCTCTCGGGGCAGTTCACATAGCCCTCGGCTTCCAGAATGGCGGACGCAGCAGCCGTGGAGTGGAAAGCACTGACGCCGGCGTCCAGAAAACGGAAAAGCTCCTCTATCGAAAAAGCTGCATTCTTCATGGTTATTTTCTCCTTGGTATTTTAACGATTCATGTACCCTTTATTATAGCCCGCTGCGCCGGAAAGGTCAATCCGGTCCCACTGCACGGCCCCTTAAAATTTGTTCGTGGCAAGGCCGATTGACAACCGCGCGGCAGAACAGTATACTAGTCTCAGAGAGATCTTTTCCCCGGCCTGCGGGCCGGGCGCAGATAGAAGGAGGACATCCCCTATGACTCAAAAGCACATCCTTTCGCTCCTTGTGAGTGCTGCTCTGCTCTGCGGCCTGCTGGCAGGCTGCTCCAATACAAACGGCGACGCCTCCCACGCAAGCTCTTCGGCTTCTGAGCCGTCCAGCGTCAGCAGCGAGAGCGCCCCCAGCAGCACCGCGCAGGCCGACACCTCCGGGCTGTTCAACAAAGATTTCGACGAGAACTCACTGTTCAGCGTAGACGGCACTGCAGCCGCCTTTGAGCCCAGCCTCGGCTGGGGTCCCGGCGTGTCCGGCTGCTCCCTCAAGAGCGTGCAGGCCGCAGCCACCCTGCTGGTCTGGGCCGACGAGGCAAACCTCTCTGCCCGCACGGAAACGGCCATTGAGGACGCCTACACCCAGTGGTACGACAACCTCTCCGACTCGGAGCAGGAGGGCTTCGCCGAGGCATGGCCCATGATAAAGGACGATGCCGCTGCCCTGCTGGAAGACAAGGACGCCATGGCAGGCCGTCTGGAGGACGTGGGTCTCGACGCCAAGGAGCTGACCTTCTCTGAGAAGGACTGGAATGCCCTCGAAGATGTCGTTGACCCCCTCGTGCCGGAGGCAAAGGGCGAGTATTAAATCACAGAGAAAGGGCCGGACGCCTTTCCGCTTTGGTGCGGGAGGCGTCCGGCCGTTGTTTTATCGGGATCAGACTTCTTGAGGGTGTAGGCGCGGGTACCATGCCGACCTTCTCGGCCTGCTCGAGGGTGGCTTTCCACTCGATGTTGGGGTTAGAGTCCTTGAAGTTGTCGTGGTGGCAGTTCCAGCCCGGGGTGGCAAGGTTCCGGCCCAGCTGGCTGTTGGGCAGCGGAGCGGCGTTCAGGCAGGCGTCGGCGCAAGCCTGGTCGAGGGCCACCGGGTCGAAGGAGGCGAACATGCCGATGTCCGGCAGGATGGGCGCGTCATTCTCGCCGTGGCAGTCGCAGTTGGGGCTGATGTCCTGCACAAGGCTGATGTGGAAGGTAGGGCGGTCATGGCAGACGGCGGCAGCGTACTCGGCCATCTTGCGGTCCAGCATCTCGTTGGCGCTGTCGCACAGGGCATAGATGGCGTCGAAGCTGCAGGCACCGATGCAGCGGCCGCAGCCTTGCACTTGTCCTGATTGATGACGGCCTTGTTCTTCTCGTTGTAGCTGATGGCGTCGGAGCCGCACTCCTTGGCGCAGCGGTGACAGCGCGGCAGAGGTCTTCCTGCACCGCCGGGTGGCCGGAGGCGTGCTGCTCCATCTTGCCGGCGCGGGAGCCGCAGCCCATGCCGATGTTCTTGATGGCACCGCCGAAGCCGGTGGACTCGTGGCCCTTGAAGTGGCTCAGGCTGATGAAGATGTCGGCGTCCATGATGGCGCGGCCGATCTTAGCGGTCTTGCAGTATTCGCCGTTCGGCACAGGAACCTCCACCTCATCGGTGCCGCGCAGGCCGTCGGCGATGATGACCTGACAGCCGGTGGTCATGGGCCAGAAGCCGTTCAGCTGGGCGCAGGTCAGATGCTCGAGGGCGTTCTTTCGGCTGCCCGGATACAGGGTGTTGCAGTCGGTCAGGAAGGGCATACCGCCCTGCTCCTTGCACAGGTCGGCCACCACCTTGGCGTAGTTGGGGCGCAGATAGGCCAGATTGCCCAGCTCGCCGAAATGCATCTTGATGGCGACGAACCTGCCCTCCATGTCGATGTTCTTGATGCCTGCCGCGATGCACAAGCGGCGCAGCTTATCGGTGAGGCTGGTACCTACGGGACAGCGGAAATCGGTATAGTAGACGGTCGATGCTTCCATCGGTTTTTCCTCCTGTTTTCTTTGACAATTTCAGGTGCGCAGCTCCTGTTTGCCGCGCTCATACTCTCTGAAAAAATATTATAGCACGCTGAACGGACAGGCGCAAGAAAAGCCCCTCGCCGGGGCGAGGGGCTCAGAGACCCGGGTTCGATTTTACACCATTGCGGACACCACTGCCACGGCCAGCACCACAAGGCCAAGGGCGATGCGGTAGATGCCGAAGAAGGTGAAATTGTGGCGCTTGACGTAATCCATCAGGAAGCGGATGGCCGCCAGGCTGACCACGAAGGCCACCACGCAGCCCACCGCCAGCACAGCCACCTCGGTGCCGGTGATGGTGACACCGGAGACGGCGAATTTGAGCACCTTGAGCAGGGATGCGCCCGCCATGACCGGGATGGCGAGGTAGAAGGTGAACTCCGCCACGCAGCACGGGAGAGGCCCAGCAGCAGACCGCCCACGATGGTCGCGCCGGAACGGGAGGTGCCGGGATGATGGCCAGCATCTGCCAGACGCCGATGATGAGGGCGTCACGGTAAGTGATCTGTTCCAGATGGGTGACGCGGGGCGCAGTGCGGCGGCTCTCCACCACGAGGAACAGCACACCGTAGAGGATGAGCATTGCGGCCACGGTGATGTAGTTATAGAAGTGAGCCTCCATCCAGTCGTCCAGCGGCTGATGACCAGCACCGGCAGGGTGGCGGCAACCACCTTGAACCAGAGCTGCCAGACGCTGGGCTTGGAGATGACACAGCCATGCCGCAGGCCGAAGGGCCACAGCCTGCCCCAGAACAGCACCACCACCGCAAGGATGGCACCCAGCTGGATGACCACGCGGAACATGGACATGAACTCCTCGCTGGCGCTGAACTTTACCACCTGTTCCAGCAAGATCATATGGCCTGTGGAGAGATGGGCAGCCACTCGGTGATGCCCTCCACGATGCCCATCAAAATCGCTTTGATGATCTCAAGAAACATATAAGCACTCCTCCTGCCGCACGCCGGGCGCACGGGCTTTTGTGATCCTTATCATCATACTGTTTCAGTATACCATATTCCGACTCTCTGCGCACCAGGAATTCAAAAATTTTATCTCTGGAATCCCCTACAGCTTTTCTATTTATCTGCGGGGGAAAATATGCTATACTGGGATGTAGATTTATTGTAGGACACTACGTTCAGCGAAAGCCTAACGCCATCGGCGAAGCCGTAAATCGGAGAAGCCCAAAAAATGCGTTTAGCGAAGCGGCTAGCATTTTTGGGCTTCGACAACTCCTTTGGGGTCTGAAAGGGGCGAGCAGCCCCTTTCTCGTGGATCCAGCGCGTCGAAATCGCTGGTGGT
>ENA-OQEX01001005-OQEX01001005.1-human-gut-metagenome-genome-assembly--contig:-NODE-1005-length-11965-cov-2.977783_pt1 | contig 11965 bp, 14 predicted proteins | sample MGYA00242802_ERZ504649 | MGnify/ENA primary metagenome ERZ504649 (study PRJEB26092, sample SAMD00036194) | human gut metagenome | host: Homo sapiens | study: EMG produced TPA metagenomics assembly of... | reverse complement strand
TCAGGATCCTCTCCTCGGACGACAGGTGCGAATACTGTTGACCCATGAGTGCGACACCTTCTTAAGTTAGAAACTTCGAACACTTCCAACCCTAGACAAGGTGTTGCACTTCTATTTAGAACCCGGGCTGGTGGCATGATTCGAGCCAATTGTGTAAGGTAGAGAGTGAGCTTCGTGACCCGGCCTATCCTTTGCGGCGGGGTGGGTTGCGGGTTCGAGATGAGAAGTCAGCCGCCGCTGGCACTTGATTCGTCCGCGCGGACGAATACCGCGAAAGCAGGGTGCCTAGCCCAGTGGCTGGGTGATACGGTTGGGCCAACCGAAGCCACTACCGATTCCACTTCGAAAGTAGTGGATGATAGTCATGCAGAAGACTGTAAAACATGGCTTTTCATCTCAGGAGGACATCTGGCTCAGATGTCCCTCCCTTATTTTTCGGCAAAGGGGGAGCCGTGAATATAACGAAGACAAAGGAGTATGCATTGGCGCAAGCCCATGCTGCGGCTCTCCTGTATCATGAGCGACTTGAAGGCCGTTCAATAAAAAATCACTGTGAAGATGATCTGACTCTTGCCATTGTTTGGGACTCGGGAAATTTCGCTCATCTATGTGGCTTGGATTATTATCTGGATGATTCCAAGCGATGTCGTCTTCCTCCTAGAAAGCTCTATGAGGATTTGCTTAGGGGACGCAGAATCTCACCTAAGCGAGTGAGTCCTCTGGGGCGCCGATCATGACCGTGGGGCCTCCCTGAATGCAGGCCTGAATCTGGAAATGCCGCCGAGCTACACCGACGACCAGATTGTCTACGCCGTCCGCGACGGCCTAATCATCCCCGCCCAGCTCGATCGTATGGCTCAGGGCATGATTGACTTGGTAAACAAGACCCGCGCTGCAATGAGCATCGATAATTACCGTTTCGATGTGGACGCCCACGATGAAGTCGCCCATCAGGCCGCTATTGAATCCATTGTGATGCTCAAGAACGACGATGCGATTCTGCCGCTGAACGCGACCCAGTCGCCAATCCGTCCGCCACGCCCCAGAAGATCGCCGTTATCGGCGAATTCGCCCGCACCCCGCGCTACCAGGGCGGCGGCTCCTCCCACATCACCCCCACCAAGATGACCAGCTTCCTCGACACGCTCGCCGAGCGCGGCATCAAGGCCGACTTCGCCCCCGGCTTCACGCTCGATCTGGAACCGGCCGACCCGGCCCTCGAATCCGAGGCCGTGGAAACCGCCAAGAACGCCGACGTTGTCTCATGTTCCTGGGCCTGCCGGAAGCCGCGGAATCCGAGGGCTTCGACCGCGACACCCTCGACATGCCCGCCAAGCAGATCGCCCTGCTCGAACAGGTCGCCGCCGCGAACCAGGAACGTCGTGGTCGTGCTGTCCAACGGCTCCGTGGCTCCGTGGCCCGTCGGGCCAAGAACGCCAAGGGCATCCTCGAATCCTGGTTGCTCGGCCAGTCCGGTGGCCCGGCGCTCGCCGACGTGATCTTCGGCAAGGTCAGCCCGTCCGGCAAGCTCGCCCAGTCGATTCCGCTGGACATCAACGATGACCCGAGCATGCTGAACTGGCCGGGCGAGGAAGGCCACGTCGACTACGGCGAGGGCGTGTTCGTCGGCTACCGCTACTACGACACCTACGGCAAGGTTGTGGACTACCCGTTCGGCTACGGCCTGAGCTATGCCACGTTCGAGATCGCTGACGTCGCCGTTGCCAAGACCGGCGCGAACACCGCCACCGTGACCGCCACCGTGACCAACACCTCCGATGTGGATGCCTCCGAAACCGTGCAGGTGTACGTTGCACCGGGCAAGGCTGACGTGGCTCGCCCGAAGCACGAGCTTAAGGCTTTACCAAGGTGTTCCTCAAGTCCGGTGAGTCCAAGACCGTGACCATCGACCTTGATGAGCGCGCGTTCGCCTACTGGTCCGAAAAGTATAACGACTGGCATGTGGAGTCTGGCGAATATGCCATCGAAGTGGGCGTGAGCTCCCGCGACATTGCCGACACCGTTGCCGTGGCCCTCGATGGCGATGGCAAGACCCAGCCGCTCACCGAATGGTCCACCTACGGCGAGTGGGAGGCCGATCCGTTCGGCGCCAAGATCGTGGCCGCCGTGGCCGCCGCCGGCGAGGCCGGCGAGCTGCCGAAGCTTCCGGATAATGCGATGATGCGCATGTTCCTCAACTCCATGCCCATCAACTCGCTGCCCACCCTGCTGGGCGAAGGCGGCAAGAAGATCGCCCAGTTCATGGTTGACGAGTACGCCAAGCTGAGCAAGTAATACTACGCAAACTGCCAGCTCCCTTTTCTGAGATTCAGAGAAGGGAGCCAGTTTGTGTATAGGGCATATGTGGGATTCGTTGTCTAGGCAACACACCGATTGTTGTATATGCAACTGTTGTATATGGGTCTCTTTATCATGAATTGTTGCGTATGCAACAATGTGGGGTGAAGGCGCATACGCGCATGGCCTCGCATGGTACGGAGGACAATGGATCAGCATATTCTCAGCATTGAGATGCGAGCGGTGACCAAAGCCGTCGACCGCTATCTCGGTGAGAGCATGCCGCTTTCCGCTAAGGAGACCACTGGCGGCAACGCGCATATCATCATGTTCCTGGCTCGTAACCGGAATCGTGAAATCTACCAGCACACCATCGAACAGAAGTTCTGTATCACCCGCTCCACCGCTTCGCGCGTGCTGGCGCTTATGGAAAAGAAAGGCTTATTGCCCGCGAATCGGTGGCGCATGATGCCCGTTGCAAGCGTATCGTCCTGACCGATAAGGCGGACGCCATCGTCGCCGATCTCAAAGCGAACGGCGAACGCGTCGAACGTCTGTTGGTTGATGGCTTTTCCGAAAGCGAGAAAGCAGCCCTACGTGACTACGTCAGTCGCATGCGCGCGAACATCGACCGCGCACAACATGAATTTGAACATCAAACACTCCCTCAGTCACCTGTGGTGATGGCTCCCGATCAAGACGGAGCGGAGGTTGCTAACACGAAGGAGGAGAACGAATGAGTGATACCGCAGAGGCAATCGCGCAGGCGCGCAAAGCCGTCGAACCGGACAAGCCCAAACATGTACTGCGCACGCTGGGCCAGTCGATTCGTGAATACAAGAAAGCCAGCATCCTGGCTCCGGTGTTCGTGACGGTCGAAGGCATCCTGGAGATCCTGATCCCGACCATCATGGCTTCGCTGATCGATGAGGGTATCACCGGTGGCAGCATGCCGGCCACCGTCAAGTTCGGCGTGATTCTGCTGGTGTGCTCGATGGTTTCGCTGGGTGCCGGCTTCCTGTCCGGAAAGTACGCGGCCGTGGCCGGCGCGGGCTTCGCCAAGAACCTGCGCAAGGACCAGTTCGAGAAGGTGCAGGGCTTCAGCTTCACCAATATTGACCGGTTCTCCACCGGTTCGATCGTGACCCGACTGACACCGACGTGACGAACCTGCAGAACGCCTACATGATGATCATTCGTCTGGGCGTGCGTGCCCCGATTATGGTGGTCGTATCCTGGCTGTTCTCGTTCCGTATCTCCCCGTCGATTTCCATGGTGTTCCTGGCCTGCATCCCGATTCTGGCCATCGGCCTGTGCGGTCTGGCCGTGCTCGTGCATCCGGTGTTCGAGCGCGTGTTTCACACCTACGATGCGTTGAACAACGTGGTCGACGAGAACCTGCAGGGCATCCGCGTGGTCAAGTCCTATAACCGCGAATCCTTCGAGGTCTCCAAGTTCGGCCGCATCTCCCAGCGCATCTTCAAGGACTTCACCAAGGCCGAACGCATCATGAGCTTCAACAGCCCGCTGATGATGATCTGCATCTACGGTTCGATGATCCTCATCGCATGGATGGGAGCACAGCAGATCGTCGCCTCCGGCAACAACCCCGCCGTGGGCCTGACCACCGGCGACCTGACCGCACTGGTCACCTACGCCATGCAGATCCTCATGGCCATGATGATGCTGTCCATGATCTTCGTCATGGTGATTATTTCTCAGGCTTCTGCCGAGCGTATCTGCCAGGTGCTGCAGGAGGAAAGCACGGTGCAGAACCCGGCACAGCCGGTGACTGACATGGCCGACGGCTCCATCGAATTCGACCACGTCACCTTCCGCTACTCCGACAGTTCCGAAAAGCCCGTGCTTGACGACATCAACCTGAAGATCCGCTCCGGCATGACCGTCGCATCGTCGGCGGTACTGGTTCGGCAAAGTCGTCTCTGGTACAGCTCGTGCCGCGACTGTACGACGTGAGCTCCGGTTCGCTGAAGGTCGGCGGCGTGGATGTACGCGACTACGATCTCGAGGCGCTGCGCGATCAGGTGGCCATGGTGTTGCAGAAGAACGTGCTGTTCTCCGGCACTATTGCCGAAAACCTCAGGTGGGGCAACCCGAACGCCACCGATGAAGAGATTCGCCATGCTGCGCAGCTCGCGCAGGCCGATGGATTCGTTCAGGAATTCCCCGATAAGTACGACACGTACATCGAGCAGGGCGGTACCAATGTGTCCGGCGGACAGCGCCAGCGCCTGTGCATCGCCCGTGCGCTGCTGAAGAAGCCGAAGATTCTGATTCTCGACGATTCGACCAGCGCCGTCGATACCAAGACGGACAAGCTGATCCGTTCCGCGTTCCACAACGAGATTCCGGACACCACGAAGATCATCATCGCCCAGCGCGTGGCCTCCGTGCAGGAATCCGACATGATTCTGGTGATGGATTCCGGCCGCATCATGGCGTCCGGCACACACGACGAACTGCTCGCCACCTGCGATGAATACCGTTCCATCTACGAATCCCAGACCAAGAACCAGGCCCAGCCCGAAGAACTGGCCGCTGCCGAACAGGCTGCTGAGTCATCTACCGCTGAGCCGTCCGAAACCGTGACGGTGACAGTGACCATGCCCACGGCCGATACCAGCGCAGCTGATGCCAATGCAGCCGATACCAAGGAAGGAGAAGCACGATGAGCAGCGACCAGAGTTTCAAGAACCGCAAGCCCGCCATGGGCAAAGCCGAGCCTGGCACCATCAAGCGCATCTTCAGCTACATCTTCCAGTACAAGTGGCGTGTCATCGCCATCGTGGTGTGCATCTTGGTCGGTGCCGCCGCGCAGGCCGGTTCCGCGCTGTTCCTCCAGTCGCTCATCGACACGTACATCCTGCCGATGGTGGGGGAGTCGAACTCCGACTGGGCCCCGCTGCTGCGGGCCATCAGCCTGATGGCGGGCCTGTATGTGGCCGGCATCGTGGCGTCCTGGCTGTGGCAGTGGCTGATCGTCACCGTCGAGCAGGGCACGCTCAAGAAGATTCGTGACGACATGTTCGCCTACCAGCAGAAGCTGCCGATCCGCTACTTCGACAGCCACGAGCACGGCGACATCATGAGCCACTACACCAACGACACCGATACGCTGCGCCAGGCCATCTCGCAGTCGTTCCCGCAGATGTTCTCCTCGATTATCTCCGCGGTCGCGGCGCTGCTGTCCATGCTGTGGCTGTCCATTCCATTCACCGCGTTCGTAATCGTGTTCACCGTTCTGCTCTACTTCATCGTGCGCAAGATCGTGAGCCGCTCCGGCCGCTACTTTGTCAAGCAGCAGCAGTGGATCGGCGACGTGAACGCCTTCGTGGAGGAATCCGTCAACGGCCAGAAGGTCATCAAGGTCTTCAACCATGAAGACGCCACCCAGAAGACCTTCGACGAGAAGAACGAGGAACTCTTCGAGGCGTCCGCCGAAGCGAACACCTGGGGCAACGTCACCATGCCGGTCGTCGGCAACATGGGCTACCTGCTCTACATCCTGCTTGCCATCGTCGGCGCCGCCGTCTCGCTGGCCGGCGTCAACGACATCGGTCTGACCGGCGTCAAGCCGCTCACCCTCGGCACGCTCGTCTCCCTGCTGACCCTGTCCCGCTCGTTCATCAACCCGATCGGTCAGGTCTCTCAGCAGCTGACCATGGTGATGATGGCGCTCGCCGGTGCCTCCCGTATCTTCAAGCTGATGGATGAGCCATCGAGGAAGACAAGGGCACCGTGACGCTCGTGAACGTGGAACTTGGCGAGGATGGCCGCACCATGACCGAAGTCGACCACGAGACCGGCCACTGGGCATGGAAGCGCGAGGTCGGCGACGACGGTACGAGGTCTCTGAAGGCCGCAGAAAAGCTCAAGGGCTCGGCCCGCGAGGTGGCGATGAAGGCCAAGGAGCAGGCGATCACCTCGCCCGACGGCCGACTGACCCTGCTGCGCGGCGACGTGCGCTTCACCAACGTGACCTTCGGCTACAACCCGGACAAGCCGGTGCTGCACGGCATCACCTGGTTCGCCAAGCCCGGCCAGAAGATCGCGCTCGTCGGCGCCACCGGTGCCGGCAAGACCACCGTGACCAACCTCATCAACCGGTTCTACGACATTCAGGAAGGCCAGATTCTGTATGATGGTATCTCCGTGGCCGGCATCAAGAAGCCTGACCTGCGCAGGTCTTTGGGCATCGTGCTGCAGGACGTGAACCTGTTCACCGGCACCGTGATGGACAACATCCGTTACGGCCGCCTGAACGCCACCGATGAGGAATGCATCGAGCCGCGCGTCTGGTCAATGCGGACAGCTTCATCCGCATGCTGCCCGGGGGATACAACACGGTGCTCGAAGGCGACGGTTCCGGCCTGTCCCAGGGCCAGCGCCAGCTGATCTCCATCGCTCGCGCGGCGGTGGCCGATCCGCCTGCGCTGATCCTTGACGAGGCCACGTCCTCGATTGATACGCGCACTGAAGAGGTTGTGCAAGCTGGTATGGATAACCTGATGAAGGGCCGTACGGTCTTCGTCATCGCCCATCGCCTGTCCACCGTGCGCAACTCCGATGTGATCATGGTGCTCGACCATGGCAACATCATCGAGCGTGGCTCGCATGACGAGCTGATCGCGCAGAAGGGCGAGTACTACCAGCTGTACACCGGCGCGGTGGAGCTGGAGTAGCCGGTACGCCTGCAAAAACCGCACCTCGATTATCGGTTGAAGCAATTCTCATCCGGTGGTTGGGGTGCGGTTTTCTATGTTGAGAGCCGTGTGTTGGCGCAGGATTGCGAATATTGGCGGTATTTGCTGCGCTCATTGCCATTTACTTCTCGTTCCCCGGAGTCGGCATGATTATTGCTTCGATTGTATTAAGAGTGGGTTCGGAGTGCTGACTTTTCTTCCTGCTTGTTCATTGCTGGTGTTACCGCTGTATATACGCCAATCTACGACGCTGCGTCAGATGCGTTGCCGGTCGAGGAGAATGGTCGTGGCGTAGGAATTCTCGATCTGATGATGAACACTTCGGCCTCTATCGGAGTCGGCGTATACTCCAGTCTCATGGCCAGTGACACCATGGGCAAGGGTGGTCTGTTCGGTGTTGGCAGTGGTGTGGAAGCGCAGACCTCCAACATGTTCTGGATTATGTGTGCGGTTTCGGTGTTGTCGATGATTGTACTGTTCGTATTTCGCAAGAGTTTTACGGCAAAACGCAATGTCTGATTGCGCCTGCTGGTGCGGAGCATGTTGATCGAACAGACTACCGCACCAACAGCATCTATCATTCAGAAAGGGAATATCATGCCTGCTATGGATGAAACGCTTGTTTCTCTTGATTGCATTCATGGGGCCGTGTCCGTCGTTGGCTCGATGAATGCCGATTATACCGTCACCACCGAGCGTCTGCCCAAACCGGGGGAGACAGTGCTAGGAGGGCCGTTGCGGGTGCTTCCTGGTGGCAAGTCAGGGAATCAGGCTGTTTCGGCCGCTCGTCTTGGAGCCAAAGTCCGATTGTTTGGTGTGCTCGGTTCCGACGCTAATGCGGATTTTTTGCTTGAAGCATTGAACGATACCGGTGTGGACACCAGTTATATTCGGCACGTGGATGGGGCCAGCGGGACCACGGTCATCACCGTAGACGCGGCAGGAGAGAACACGATTGTTTATTCTCCCGGCTCTAACGCTTACGTCAGTGTTGAGTATATTCAATCGATGCGGGATAATCTGACCTCAGCCGATGTACTGGGACTGTGTTTGGAGAGTCCGATGGAAACGGTCACGGCATGCGCTCGCCTCTGCCATGATGCCGGGCTCAAGGTATTGCTCAACGATTCGCCATTCGTTGCTGAACTACCCGCTGAACTTATCGAGCTTCGGACATTCTGCTGGTCAATGAACATGAAATGGCACAGCTGCTGGACATCGCCGAGCCTGACGATGACGATTGGGATGGACTGGACTGGTCTGATGTGGCGCGGCAGATGCATGACTTCGGCTTTAATCAGGCGGTAATTACGCTTGGCGGGGATGGGTCGTAGTCATCGATGGTGATGATATCTATCGTATTGCGCCAGTTGCGGTTGAGGCCATCGACACTACCGGGTGCGGAGATGCCTTTATGGGCACGGTTCTGGCCGGACTCGCCTCGGGTCATGCGTTGGCGGACAGCGCGCAGTTGGCCTCATACGTTTCCGCGTACGCCGCGACTGGGTTCGGCGCGCAAGCCTCTTATGGTACTGCCGCTCAGATTCGTGAGCGGTTTGGTACGAATTGATTACTGAGAAGTGTGGAGTATTGCCGGCCGTGAATTGGTGCAGACCTAACACGTTCATTTAGGCGCTATGCAGTGTCGAATGTTCTCGGCGCGGATTTTACGAAGTATTGTCAGCAAATGCATCAAGGCAATGGCGGCGGTCTGGGCGGGACTACGGCCACGCATAACAGTATCGAGTACTCGAATGAGTCCTATGACGCGAAAACTCGGACCGTGACGATGCATGCCGTTATCGACTGGAGTGATCCGTACCGATTCGGGGATTCGACCGGCAGTTTTACTGCGCCGGACATCACCGTTGTCTTTGACAAGTCCGGGAAAATCCAGCGCATTGACTCCACGGTCTGGGGATTCCCGCCTGCCCGATAATTATCGGAGGGCCTGAAACATGCACGTTCTCATCAGCGCTGCGGATCGACGATGCTGCAACCATACGGCGTCATACCCGCATGACGTGAGTTACACTATGTAGTAAAGTTATTTACTGAAATACTGCGTATTGTTACGTACTGAGGCGTGGAAGGCTCAACTATGGTCACGATGAAGGAAATCGCACAGAAATCAGGCTTCTCGCAGGCCACGGTATCCCGGCTGCTCAATGGGGACCCGACATTGTCTGTCAAAGAGGAGACGCGACGTCGCATCATCGAGGTCAGCGAGCAGCTTGGCTACGCTACCGGATCACGCCGTATCGCATTGCCACGCCGTGTGGCCGTACTCGACAACGCCACCCGCGAGGAAGAACTGGCGGACGCCTATTTCGATGAACTGCGGTCCGTGCTTGGCGACAATGCCAGAGCCCAGCACATGGAACTCACGTCGTTTTCCCATATCGACGATCTGATTGCCGACGCCGGTGATTTCGACGGCTTCATCTCCATCGGACCGTCCGTACTCTCTTCGGATAGACTGTTGAAGCTCCATCTGGTATTGCCCTATGGCGTATTCATCGACATCAATCCTGCGCCCAGCCTGTTCGATTCGGTACAGCCGGATCTGGGGCAGACCATCCTGGAGGCCTTGGACGTGCTGATGGCCTCCGGCAAGCGCCGCATCGGCTATATCGGCGGCGCCGGCTTCACGATGGGCCTGCACGAATACCCCGAAGACGGCCGTCTGACCGCATTCCGCAACTGGACCGAGCGTCTGGGGCTGGATACGGAAGGCCTGATTTACGCGCAAGGCGCGTTCACTGTGGACACCGGGCGCACTCTAGGGGAGGAAGCGGTTAACGATCATCGAGATGACATGCCGGATGCGTTCATCGTGGCTGCGGACTCGATTGCAGTCGGCGTACTGCAGGCGTTTACCGCTGCGGGAGTGCTGGTGCCGCGCGACACCAGCGTGATCAGCATCAACAACCAATCCATCGCCCAATACACCTCGCCGACGCTGACCAGTTACGATATCGACCAGAATGAGCTGGCCGATACTGCGATTACGATGCTTGCCGAGGCCATCTCCAGTCGGCGCACGCTGCACCACCATACCTTCATCTCCACCACCCTAGTGGTGCGTGACAGTTTCGTACCAGCACGATAAAGAAGCTCCCTCTGTGCGATAAAGAAGCTCCCTCGTCAGAGGGAGCTTCTTTATCGCTGTTAGAACAGTTCCAGATTCACGTCGAGCGTGTAGGCGCGATCGGCGGGCAGCTGGTACTGCTCATGGACGGCGCGCCCCATGAATCGTCTCCGCCCACGCCCATTTGCGCGGCCAACAGGCGCAGGAACGTGTGACGGACCGGCGGCAACTCGTTCTGGTGGGTCGCCTCTTCCAGCATGAGCGAGCTGTACGGCAACAGGCTCGCCGCGAAATGTTCGCTGCCGGCCTGGCTGATACGCATGCCGTGTCCTTGGGCGTCAAGCACTTCGGCCCAACGCAAGTCTTCATGGTTGCCGGTCTCCTGCGGCACCAGATACGGTGCATTGTCTTCGGCCGCGGTGCGCTCGAAATGCCGAGCTTGCCACCGTGCAGACGGTCGTGATAGTTTCCTCGGGGCCAAGGCCGTAGAAGCGCAGTTCTCGTACTGCTTGGGAAGTGTCCATTCCAATCCGAATGCCGGCAGCGTCGGCGCATCGGTGGCACCGGCATATCGGGCGGTCAGATGTACACGTCCGCTGGCGGCATCCACCTCATAGCGCACGGCAACTTGGGTTTCGCCCGGTTCGGCCAACGTATGACGAATGCCGCCAACGGGCACCAACCTCGTTGACGGCATTCGTCTTTCCAGGACACCGCAATCGCGGATGCATGCCGTTTACGCGTTGAATACGTATTGGTCAAGGCGGCGCATGGCCTCCTTGACGCGGCTCAAGGGCAATGCGAGATTGACGCGGATGCTGTAGGGAGCCTGGAACATGCTGCCGTCCTGCCATGCGACGCCCACATCCCAGCCGCGTTTCTCCAACTCGGGCAGCTCAGGCCGTGGCGTTCGCACCACTGCTCGCAGTCGAGCAGCAGCATGTAGGTGCCTTCCGGTTTGGCCAAACTCACTCCTTGGAAATGCTTGGTGATGTAGTCGTAGGCGTAATCGACGTTGCCGGTGAGCACCGCCTTCAGTTCGTCGAGCCACTCATGGCCTTCGGGCCGGTAGGCGCCGATCAGCGCGTGCATGGAAAGCACGTTCATGTCGTTGTAGTGGCATTTCGAGCTTTTGGCCACGATGCGGTCCCGGAGTGTGGGATTGTAGATGATGTGGTAGCTTCCCACCAGTCCGGCGAGATTGAAGGTCTTGCTGGGCGCGTAGAACGCCACGGTCCTGTTGCGTGCGTCCTCGCTGACCGATTGGGTGGGGATGTGCTGGTGGTTCCCCAGAGTCAAATCGGACCAAATCTCGTCGGAAATGACCACGCAGTCGTTGGCCCGGTACACCTCCATGGCCTTCTCGATCTCCCAACGCTCCCATACGCGCCCGCAAGGATTGTGGGGACTGCAGAAGACGGCCACATGGATGTGATGCTCCTTGAGCTTCCTGTCCATATCCTCGTAATCCATGCGCCATACGCCGCGCTCGTCCAGCGTGAGCGGACTGTGGACGATGCGGTAGCCGTTGTTTTCGATGCTCCGGGTGAACCCGATATAGGTCGGGCTGTGCAGCAGCACGCCGTCGCCGGGGGCGGCGAACGCGGTCAGCGCACTGATCACACCGCCCAGGACCCCGTTCTCGTAGCCGATCGCCTCCCGGGTCAATCCGGTGACCCCGTTGCGCGTGGACTGCCAGTCGATGATGGAGCTGTAATAGTCGTCGGTGGGGGAGAAGTACCCGTAGGCGGGATGCTTCGCCCGTTCGATGATGGCCTGCGGGATCGTGGGCACGGTCGGGAAGTTCATGTCCGCCACCACATGGGGATGACGTCGAAACCCTCGCGTGGCA
>ENA-OQEX01001004-OQEX01001004.1-human-gut-metagenome-genome-assembly--contig:-NODE-1004-length-11976-cov-2.504768_pt1 | contig 11976 bp, 16 predicted proteins | sample MGYA00242802_ERZ504649 | MGnify/ENA primary metagenome ERZ504649 (study PRJEB26092, sample SAMD00036194) | human gut metagenome | host: Homo sapiens | study: EMG produced TPA metagenomics assembly of... | reverse complement strand
AGAAGTGTTCGACGGTTTTATCCTGGAACACTCTTGCCTGTATGTCTTTGAATTTGTCGGGGATTTTCATGCTACCACAGCTTTCTGTAGGCGCACAGCGCCTGCATTTCGCTCTCCGTTAAACCGGAGGATGGCACGGCCTCCGCCGCGTATGCCTGGAAGCTCACAGATTGACCGTTGTCAGTCAGGCTTGCTACTCGCTGCGCGGCCTCCGGCCCGGCGCCCTGCCGGCGAAACCGATCGACGGCGATTTCCACGACGATTGTGGGCATGCCGCCGATCAATTCCCGCTGCCGGGTGAATCGGAGCGCCTTTTCCTCGGCAGATCGCAGGAAAAAGCAAAGCTCCTCCCTTCCAGCGTTTTCAAATCCAATCAGGGCATATAAATCCTCCAGCATGCGCTCATGCAGTTCGTCCATTACCCCACCAGCTTCACGAGCAACTGCGTATCTAGCTCCTTGATGCCATAGATGATATCGAAGGATACTGTGTCGGTTTTGGTGTCCATGTCATAACCAAACACGACACGCACGGCCAGCCCGTTTGCGGATGCGATTGCCGCCTTGGAAGCGCCCATCGGAAGCTCCAGCTGTCGCGTAACCAGCGCCAGGCCGTTGCGATGGAAACCAAGGGAGTTGGTTTTGTTGATGAGCAGCGCGGCCTCCGCCGAAAGTGTTTTGTGAACCGGCTGATCAATCGCAACCTCGGCAACTGCGCCGGAGACCGCAGTCGCATCGGCAGCGAAACGATACATGTATCCATCAACGATAAAGCCATCGCCCTTTTTCACGGTAGCGGTAGCCACTTTAACGTCAGACAACGCCACTTTGCTTTCGCCTGCGGTGGCCGTGACTTTGTACTCGGTCGCGGTGCCAGCGGCATCAGCCAACGTATCCGGTGCGTTCTGGGACATGTAGGTATCCATTGTGTAGATACGCCCCAACTCCGCCTCACGTAGCGCCTGGCTGTCGCCCGCATAGGACACCTTGGACATGTTGTCCGTCAGCGCATACCGGTATTTGTGCGTTGGGTGCAGCACCAGCCTGCGGTTTGGGATAGGCGCGGCGACCAGATCAAGCGCTTTCCCGATATCGCCGATATCCTTCAAATTGGTTGGGTCCGCCGTACCCGGGATCGTCTTCCCGGCCTTCGCGACGCCGACGGCCAGCAGATCGCTGTCCACTGCCTGCGCGATTGCCTGCATTGCCGGGGTTACCACCTGGCTTGAAAAATCCCTGATGTCAAGCGTAAGCTCCCGAGACGTTACGTTGACCGTTACATCACGGAAACGGTTGAGCTTGACTTCCGTGCTATCCTCCGTCGCGTCCTGCGCTGATACGTGGCCAGTGAAGTTTTTGGCAATAAACTTCGCGGGCTTGCGTATCGTGATCGTGTCGCCCACCTTGACAAACTCTTTCGAGTAGTCCCGGTGGACAAGCCCTGACATAACCATACTGTTTTCCAGCACCATCAGCGCTTCGTTTGCAATGATGTCCGGGGTTAAAAATTTGTTGGGCATAAATCATACTCCTTTACTGATGTTTCTCACGCCATTTTTTGTAACCGGCGTAATCCTTGGGCGGTTCTTCCCCTGCGGGCGGTTCGTTTCCGCCGCCTGGATCTCCGCCCCCTGTGATGTTGGTTTCGACGGCCTCGAAAGATACGGCTCACTCTTTTTCAAAGCCTCAAGGTCCAGCCCGTCAATCGTGCCGTCGTCCTTCAGCTTCAGCTTGCCGTAGTCCAAAAAGGCCTTGACTGCCTTTGTGCTACGGCCCTTCGCGCCGATGATAGCAACATCCAGCGCATTGTCTAGCCGTAGCTTCACGGTGTCAGCGTCATACTTCTGCTGGAGCGAGGCAAGATCGGCTTTGAGCTTTTCCACGTCGACACCATCGAACTTCTTCACGGTATCCTGTAGCTGCTTGATGGTGTCGTTTGCCGCCGTTACCTTCTGCGTTTCGGCAACAGTGAGGGCTTTTTGCGCCTCAATGTCTTTGCCGTTTTCCGCCATGATTTTATCAATGGCCTCTTTTTCGATTCCAAGGGATTCCAAAAATTTTCTTTCCATGCATGCCTCCTGCGGCTACGCTTTTTACGGGGTCGCGTCCCGTACCGCTCCGCCGTTTACGCCCGCGGTCAGCGGATTTTTGTATAACAAAAGGACGGCGCAAAAGCTGCGTCGCCCCTGTTAGCGAGATCCATAATTTTAAGTGTTTTCGAGATTAACAGACGCATAGCAGCACCGGCCATTTTGCCAAGCGCCGCACTCCTCTTTCAGGCAATCTTCCAATTCAAAAATATACTGATCTATTTGGCTTCCTCCCTTGGGAGACTGTGAATCCTCATCGTACTTCTGCGCCCAGCGCTGATAATGCGTCTCGGATTTTCGGTTATATGGGCATTTCAAATGATCACCTCAAAAACGGCATGGCATAAAGAAAGAGAGGCCTGCACCCGCAAGTCTCTCTTCGCTTATTGCTCGATGATAAATTGATGAAGTTCCCGGATCGTCAGATCAGGCGGCTCGATGCCCTTTTCACGGCAGTAGGCGAGGATCTTCCGGTAATCGTAGTGTGTTTTCGAATCAAAGAACGGCGAAAGGTATCCGCCAGCTTCTCTGCAGCTTCATCTAAAGCTTTCATCGCTTCCATTTCCTGCTCAGACATTTTGGTCACTCCTCATCAAAAGTATAAATTCGAAGCAGCCTCGCGGCGGCTTCCTCGTCGATAATCATACGGTAAGGGTGCGCGATCCCCAAGAATTGAGCGCCTAGCGCTTCCTCGTAATGTCGGACTAAATCCGCGTTCTTTGCATCCAAAAAGACAAACCCGCCATAGCCCTTCTCCATAGATTTTTGCGCGGCGATCGCAAACAGATGACCGCCTACGCCCTCATAGCGCTTGGCCTTTCCTCGATTCCACGGGGCGCTCTCCGCAATATGCGCATAAACAGCTTTATCGCGTTCCTCATATTGCAATGCAATCATGCCCTGGATTTCTTCGCTCCCGGCTACCGTCAGTTTGTAGATGTCGTCAGCTGCGAGATCTGGGTCAGTCCAGTTAAATAACCAACCGTCTTTTGATTTCGCACTTTTTAAATCGCTGGAAATTGCCTTTGAAAATGTAGTTTTGACAACGTTTCCCGTTGAAGTATCAACCAGACACGGGGTAAGCGCGTCAATTGCAATGTCCATCTTCATTGCATCACGTCCTGCTTGTATTATACCACTATTCTTCGGTTTTGTATAGTTTCCGGTCTTCCATTCCTCCCAGGAGAGATCCGCCGGGACGATTTTGCTGCACCCGTCTTTGGGTCTCTTGCACGCCTTCTTAAGCCTCTAGCCAAGCTCATCGAAATATGCGACAGTCGTGCAGCGGTCATTCGGGTGCATCGGTGGATAATTGATCCCTTCTTTTGCTTCTTTGACCGGAAATACTTTTCCGTCCAGCCTGCCGCAGACAACGCATGTGCGGCTGTCGAGCGTGGCGAGATAGGCATACTTTTCGATTTCTGTCTCCTCGTAGGAATGGAGCTCTGCCGCGTTATACGCCGATTGGCCTCCGTGCGGATAAGCCGCGTCGCCGCATACTTCCCGGTCTGCATCACATCCTCAATCTGCTTCGCCATGCGCGGGACGCTTGCCCCGGAGATAATGCCAGATGTAATCACCTTCTCGGCTTCCTGGGCCAGCATCTGCGTATTGTGCCATACTCGCCGGCTGAAATGCGCGCCGCTCCAAGCTTCGCCCAGAACGGTCTTAATCGCCTGCTGCGGCAGCTGCGTGAAGGAAAAAGCAAATCCCGTGCCGACCTGCGTATCAAAAATAGAACGGTAATAGGTGCGCTCGTAAGATTTGGATATGACCTTGCCAGTCGTTTCAATTTCCTTGTCAGACACCTTTGCCATTTCCGCATAAATTTGCTCCCGTAGCGCCTCCAGCCAGCTGATCCGCGCGGCGTAGGCCGGAGCATTCAGCCGGTTCAATGCCTTGCGCCGGAGCTGTGGGTCTTGATCTCCTTCAGCTCCTCGCGGAGCTTGTTCAGTATCTCTTCGGTTTCCCGGACGTGAGTAGCTTACGGGCTTCCGCTTCGGTCAGTTCGCCGTCCTTTGCATAGCGCTCAAAGATTTGCCTGACATTCTCTGTAATCTGCCGGGCCGCCCGGTCATAGGCGGGAAGAATGTCTTTCACAATCTCCCGGTTTGCAATTCTTCGGGCCTGCGCTTCTCGTGCCAGCGCCCGTTTTTCCCAATAATCCGAGGACTTCATTCATCTTCACCCTCTCCATCTCCCGGCGGGACGTCGCCGTCCAAAAAGCGTTTTGCTGCTTCCTCCCGCTGCTTTTCGAGGTCTTTTAAGGCTGGTTTACATCATCCACAAACGGGTGCTTTGCAAGCAGGATCGTGTCCGGAACAATCCCCTGCGACTGCTGGATCATCGTTACAGTCTCCGCGTCGTTCGTAATGACCGTCTTGTTCACGTCCACGCGAATGAGAGAACTATCGTAGTCTGTGCCTTGCTTCAGGTTGATATCCTGCGCGACAAACCACATGAATTCTTTCAGCGCCCGCTTGAGCTTCACGACTAGCATATTCGCCTTCTGGTCGAGCGGCGTGTAAAGGAATTTGAGCGCCACGCCGGAGGGCGCCGTCGCAAATTTATCGGCGGTCGTATCAATCGCCATACCGAGCTGTACATGTCGCTGCGCAGCATATCAAGCCAGGCAAGGCGATCCTGCACGCCCAGCGTGACCTGTTCGGCGCTGACCTTGCCCTGCGGGTCGGAGATGCTGACCGCCTTGTTCATTTGCAGCTTGCGCTGGATGGCCTTCGCGGTCTCTCCGCCGTAGCCCTGCACGATCCAGTAGAGCTCAACCAAATCAATTTGGTTGTTTGTACTGGCGGAGGATATGAGGTTGTATGCATCCTGCAAGCCCTTGATCCGCGTCAGATCGCTCGCATGCCGGCCATTGTTGTAGAGCGGGATAAACGGTACCCGCCCCCAGCCATGCGGCTCCCGACGGGTGACAAGGCCATCCTTCGACGTAATTTTGTACCAATGTGCGGCGGGGTTCGGGCTGCGGACAGAATCGAGGATGTATTCCCCAGATTCGGATTCTTCATAGTAGGTGACGTTCTCTTTCGTCCACCACTCAATTTTTTTACGCAGCGTTTCCTTGCCATTGACGATTACCGCAATCGAGTAATATCGGATGAGCTCCACCAGCTCTTTTTGGTAGACCGAATCATAGAAGGGAATGACCTCTTCCGCCGGCGTGATGACATATTGCAGTTTGCCCGCTTTATCGTAATAAACGTGCAGCCACTCCACGCCCTTGTTACTCGCACCGGTAACGTAATCATTGAGCGTATCCGCAAACTCCTCATCCGACGTAACGGCGGTGACCGCGTCCTCAAAGGACTTCAACTCCGGTTGATCTTCCGCGCCCTCCACCGTGACGCTGGGCGGCTTCCCGACGATGTATGCAGTTTTCTGATCCACCTGCTGCTGATAGATGTTGTGGACATTATGGTGGTTGGAATTGTTCTCGTTCGTGATGAGGTGTCCCGAGCGGTCAATCCCTGCTGCTGTCCCGACCTCGTCATAAACCCACGACTGCCGAAAATCATGTTGCAGGATATCGTGAGCACCGTCGTAATACTGCTTACCAACAGCCATGTATCGCTTTGCAGGGTTCGCATCCTCATCTTTGAGGATCTGCTTAATGATATCGCTCGTGCTTAGCCTGCCCTCAGCGGTCAGCTTTTGCTTGATGAGTTCCATGTTGGTGATGTACATAGCATTACCTCACTTGCACATTGATCTGATCATCCTGCGTCGCATAACGGACGGCATCGATGGTGTGGTTGCCCCGGTCAGTAGGCGGCCTTGAAATTGCCGTCTTTGTCCCGGTCAAGCTCGTAGCCGAGGAATTCCCGCGCCGCATTCGGGCAGCGCTGGTCGTCAATGATAATTTCTTCAAGGTCCCGCAGCCAGTCAACTCCGTGTTTCACGCTGTCCGGCCCCTTGCGGGCGCCGATCACACGCAAGCCGTATTCGTACATTTCCGCGATGCTCTTTGGCTCTGCGCTATCCGCGACGATCTCCTGATTGCTCGTATTCTCCGCCCGGATCAGCACGGCAGCCGCCCGGTTGCTCATCTCGGCCTTATACAGTTCGTTAAAGATGTACAGCCGCCGCCGGGTCTTATCGTAGTGGCAAACGATATATGCCAGCGGATCCACCGCATATCCCCAGTCGAGGCCGCGACGGATTCGGTCGAATCGTTTGATTTCATCATCGGTGATCCCGCGCAGCGTGACATTTTTAAACACTTCGCCGCCGGTACCAGTAACCTCGCCGAGATATTCATGCCGGTAACGTTCAGGCTGCGTTTTTTGAAGATGACGCGCCTCGATGAAAAACTGCTCCCCCAGCCAGCCGGCAGGGACGCTCTCATATGTGGAGTGGTGGATCAGGCGGTCCGGCCGGTTGGCGCGCACCTCCTCATTCACCCAGTCCCGAACGGATTTCGGTGGGTTGTATGTGTAAAAAACTGTAAATCGCTCCCCGCCGCGCATGAGGGACTGGTTGATGCTGCGCGTCTCCCGCATCCCGCCGAACTGGTTCCACTCCTCGTACCAGACATATCGAAAATATCCGAACGGCGGCTTGATGGATTTGAGTTTCATTGGCTCGTCGGCGCCGCGGAACAGGATTGTCTGGCCTGTGGGGGCGTATGCTAGCCGAAGGGGGCTTTGGTTGGGCCGGAAGTATTCCTGCACGCCGAGGGCTTGAACCGCCCAGAGCATCTGCGTAAAAACAGAATCATGCAGCGTGTTCCCGACCTTGCGCAGGATGACTGCGTGTGCATCGGGGTGCTGCATGATCCCCAGAATAATTTCAATCGATGTGAAGGAACTCTTTGTGCTTCCGCGCCCGCCCTTGAGGACGTAATGTGTGTGTCCCTCGGACCTGATATCCTGATGGAGACCATAGAAGGCGGGTGCAATCACCCGGTCAAGCTTAATCTCAGCCACCGTGGTCACCTATGTTATCGATGATGACGGGCGTATCGTGAGAAACTGAGAGTTTATCCGTAAACATTCCAATGTGCTTACCAATCAACTCCAAGGCCCTCTCTGCGCCTTTGCTGTCGAACACATATTCCCCAGATTCCACTTTGCACTTTAGTTCCGGGTCCCAGACCATCACTGGGACAGCGGCCATGCACTGATCGAGCGTTTCTTTTAACTTGAGGATCACCCAGTCGGCGGAGATCGATAGCCTTTTGACCTGCTCCGCCTGCAATTCCCGCACGCGCGAAAGAACCTTGTCATTCCTTAGCAGCCTTGCTGCCTGTGTTTCCGCTGATTTCTCTGAGTAGCCGGCGCGGGCAGCGGCCTGCTTCCCGTTGTAGTCGATGATATATTCCCTGCAAAAAAGTTCCTGCCGTGGCGTAAGCTGTTCGGACACTGTCCTCACCACCTCATTTAAAACTCATAAAAATAGCGAACCACCTGAGAAAGGCAAAGTCCGCTGGTGTTGGTTTAAATTGCCGGAATATTGGCCTCCGCCGGTCTCGACCTGTTGCCCCACGATAGTCCCCGGTATTGCCGCCCCGGGGGAAGGCGGGAGAGAAAGGAAAAAAGAATGAATGAGATTAAGCATATCTCATCAACTGTATGATATCACAGCGTGGCGTGCCATTTGAGCCAAGTTTCAGTTCTTCGCAAGATATCGGTAGCAAATATGCTTAACGCTGTACTCGGTATTGGCTCCGCCCACACTATTCGCAACCTGCTGCCAGCTCAGCCCATTGACATACCGCAGGGTCAATATCTGCCTTGTCAAGCTGTCCTCCACGCCATCTATGTACGCGTTCAGCCGGCGCAGCTCATCCCAACACCGAGCCTTGCGGTCGTCGATCATTGACCGCAAGTCGGCGATCCGCACGGCATAGCGGCCAACCTTGTCCGACGTGCCGCCCCCGTGGGGCATGCCAGTTATTACCTGTGCGGTGCTCTCGGCCAGGCATTCCAGCTCTTCAAGTTGCCGCTCCAACTGCACAATCTCCCGATTCAGGTAATACAGTTGGGACATTTCCCGGACGGTCAAACCCATCCCTCCTCACACAACGTTTAAACGGACACAGCCCGCCATCCAGCAGCCATACACACCGTTCATCCGGGCATTGCGGCTTATCTGCCGGCGGTTTAAGGCTGCACAGGCGTTGGACGGCACGGAGCTTGCCGGGGTCGATGTCGGACATGGTGGTCACTCCTTCGCTTCTTCGCGCCTGTCAAACTGATATGTCGCAAACGACCCATCTGCCATCTCAATCTTTAAGATTTCCGGACATGTTGCCCCTTTTCGATACATGCTTCAATTGTGCCATCTTCCTTGACCATCAAATGTGACGCTTTCGCATTCTTTGATTTTTTCTTCGTTTTGGGACATCCTCCCGCATTTCTCACAGGTATAATATTTTCTTTCTATGACATTCATCGTTGTTGATCTCCTTTCATTTTTCCGGATAAACGATCCTCTGCCCGCACTCCGGGCACTTCTCCGGATGCCGGATTGCCTCCGTTCCTCGGTCCTTTGATTAAGATTTCGTAACTCGAGTGTTTATCTACGAACCAAACACTTTTCGATTCGCTTTTTTCACAATTATTCAATAACTCCACAGCCCAACCACAACCCTGGGCTCGTCCGCGTAAAACTTCGCGAACGCAGCTTCCACAATCTGCGCGTCGTCGTAATACGCGATCTTGTTCAGCGCGTCGCAGATCACCTTCGCTACGTTGTCGAAATCCGGCTTCTTGGCCGGCCGGATTACCCCCTCGCGCATTAGAGCCGCTCGCTTTTTGCTGGTGGACTTCGGGATACTGTAAAACGCTGTGATCTCCATGCCGATCTCAACACCTTGCGGGATCATGCCAGCGCCGGAGGCCATAAAGCACGCCTTGATATGCGCCTCATAGTTTTCCGTCTTCGCAGGCGTGTAGGTTTTCACAAAGTTTCCCTGCCGGCTGAATTTTGGCCGGCCCTTACCCTGCGGCTCCCCGGGGATTACAAACCTAATCATCATGCCGGATCCTCCTGTATGACGGCGCCATTACAAACCGATGGCAGCAGCCTCCAGACGGTCCACCGTCCGGCTGTCAACTGCTCCCCGTAGAGCCGCCTCGTCCCGCAGATTGGTTGTGACCACCATCGGGCGATAGTAGTTGACGCGGTAATCCACCAGGGATTGCAGGACGCTGCGCGTCCAAGGCGTCGGTGCATCGGCCTCCAGATCATCAAGGATTAGCAGGTCAGCCTGCCGGCATGGGGTAATAATATCAGTCTCACTGTTTCCTCCGTCGAAGGATCCGCGCAGTTCGTAATACAGGTCCGTCACTCGCTTAAACACGACGCGGCGCCCATCCTCCAGCAGCGCGTTCCCAATCGCCGCGGCAAGATGTGTTTTCCCACAGCCGTCGGCCCGGCAAAGAGCAGGCCCTCCCCGCGAGAGGACATCTCCGCGAATACCTCTATGTACCGCCTGGCAGCCTGCAAGGCCTTGCCCGTGCCTTCCCGTTCTTCGAAGGATGCAAGCGTGCACTCTCGCTGCCGGGGCGGGATCCCACTTTCTCGCTTGTTCCGCTCGATCATCAGCCAGCAATCACGCTCGGCCTCCTGACGCTCCTCTTCCTCGCGGGCCTTCCGCTGGCATTCGCATTCCCGGTTGATCCAGCCGCCAAACATCTTCCGGCCCAGGATGGGTGCACCGCAATGGGGGCATGTGCCGGTTTGCTCCAAGGGCGGCAGCTCGTATTCATCCTTTGTTTTTTGGATATCTTCCGAAGACGGCATCCAGATCACCTTCCTCCTGATACAGCGCCGGATCGGTATAGTCCGACGGCGCTGATTTTTTGTGACTGCGTTCTGATTTTGCTTTTTCACCTGGTCAATATGGGTGACGCCCTGCGCCTTCCAACGTTCCAGGATCGAGAGCACATAGGCTGCGCTGTTTGCATTGCGCTCTTTTGCCAGCCGGATCGCGCACAACGACAGGTCGGGGTCATACTCCCCGGCGATCCGGACGATGATGTCCCGGTCCTTCCCGCCGATAAGCCGCCCGAAGGCTCCCTCGAAGTAGGCAGAGACCTGTTTCAGATTCCCGATTCCCTCGCGCGCGCATATATATATCTCTTCTTTACTTTTCTTTCCTTTACCTTCCTGATTTCCGGTACTTTTAAGGGGGTTATCCTTACTTTTAACTGAGTTTTCCTTACGGGAAATGCTTTCAAAGGTCAGCTTTCCAAGAACACTGGATGGTACGTCTTTTTTGTTGCCCGTATCCAGCAGCCAGTATTCTTTGAAAATACGTATGTCAGGGCGGCTGTTCCCCACAATCCGGAGGAACCGCCGCTGGATACCCGGCGAAGTCAATACGCTGAACATCTGATACACTCCCTGATCGAACAGGGAACGCCGCAGACACCCTTGTAATACCTCGTCTACAAGTTTGGGGGAACAACCATCACCGACACCCTCAGACATCAGGAGACAATCGTCGTTATCCCATAATTTAAAGTATCCATTGGTTGCATATACGGAATTAAGCAGTTCATATGGGCCACACAACGGCGATCAATTGGTTGCGGAAGTTTTGCGAGAGAAATAATTTGCGCTATGTCAATATCCACAGCTTCCGTCATCTCAACGCTACCCTGCTGATCAACAGCGGCACTGATGTCCGAACGGTATCGGCTGCACTTGGTCACTCTCAGGCATCAACGACACTGAATATTTACGCTCATGCATTCGCTCAGGCGCAGGCAAAAGCGAGTGAAGCAATCGCCGCCTCACTTGACCTCGGAAAGAAAAAAGCATAGATGAAATCTGGTGCTTATTTGGTGTTTATTTATCTGAAAACATGCTGAAATATGATGGAACATCTGAAAACGCAAAGCACAGAAAACGTTGATACTACGTTGTTTTTGGCAATATCTCATAACATCGAAAAAACGCTTCAAACGGGTTCGAATCCCGTTTCCCGCTCCACACCTGCGGTGCGTGATTTGCGCACCGCAGTTTTTTTTGCTCAGACGAGCGGCGCCGATCCTTTCACCTTTCCATTGCCGAAAAGCTTTAAACCTGTTGATTAAAAGAGGTTTAAGGCTTTTTTATTGTTGTACTTGGCTTATGTTGCTATGAAGGCCTATCGCTCATAGATCCACAATGGAAACGTGGTGTAAGCTTCGCACCAGTCTGTTTCACTTTTTCTGCTATTTTTTGTTTTCACGCGCTCAGCAGTTGAAATTTCTGTAAACTATGCTGTAATAAGAATGACAACGGTTCGTGCCCAACGCACAAGCTTGTCCAGGCTCCCTTCGGGATTCAGAGCAACGGAAGGCGGCCTTTCCATCTATTTTCATCTAATTGATTCAGAAAGAAGGAGCTACCATTGAAAAGAGCGCTCATAGGCGGTTCATCATCAGCGGAAAACCGGACTGCCAAGCCCAAAAGGCAGATTTGTTGATTGAGGACGGCAAAATCGCCGCCATCGGCAATATCGACCGCACCGGTGCAGAAATAATGGATTGCACCGGAAAATACATCATGCCGGGGCTTATTAACATGCACGCACATCTTTTCGGCACCGGAATGCCCAGCAAAGTGCTAGGGGGCGGCGGCTCGCAAAAAGCGGTGCTGAAATTTGTACATACCCAGCTCGGCCACAAGGTGCTGGATGCCATGGTTGCCTCCCACGTGCTCGCTGAGCTGGATTCCGGCGTCACAACGCTGCGCGCGGTGGGCGATTTCTGCGGCTCTGACCTGCGCATCCGCGACGCTGTGCGCGCTGGTCAGAAGATCGGCCACGGATGTATTGCTCCGGCACAGCCATCACTGTGCCTGGCGGCATGGCGACGGCACGTTTGCTGAAACCGCCTCCGATCCGGCGGAGCTGCGGGCGCTGGTTGATG
>ENA-OQEX01001003-OQEX01001003.1-human-gut-metagenome-genome-assembly--contig:-NODE-1003-length-11986-cov-1.337550_pt1 | contig 11986 bp, 27 predicted proteins | sample MGYA00242802_ERZ504649 | MGnify/ENA primary metagenome ERZ504649 (study PRJEB26092, sample SAMD00036194) | human gut metagenome | host: Homo sapiens | study: EMG produced TPA metagenomics assembly of... | reverse complement strand
CAAGATCGGTAAGGCTGGCAGAAAGCGCCACATGGGCATCCGCCCGACCGTCCGCGGTTCTGTTATGAACCCAACGACCATCCGCATGGTGGTGGTGAAGGTAAGACAGGTATCGGCCGTCCGGGTCCGTGCACACCGTGGGGCAAGCCTGCTCTTGGTCTTAAGACAAGAAAGAAAAACAAACAGTCTAACAAACTGATCGTAAGAAGAAGAAACGGTAAGGCGTAATCGATAGGAGGTAAAACGATGGCTCGTTCACTTAAAAAAGGACCATTTGCTGATGCTAGCTTACTGAAAAAGGTAGACGCTATGAACGAGGCAGGACAGAAACAGGTTATCAAACCTGGTCCCGCCGTTCTACGATCTTCCCGCAGATGGTTGGTCATACAATCGCAGTACATGATGGAAGAAAGCATGTACCGGTATACGTAACAGAGGATATGGTAGGCCACAAGCTCGGTGAGTTCGTTGCTACAAGAACTTACAGAGGCCACGGCAAGGACGAGAAGAAGTCCCGTCGATAGACTTAAGCTTTGAAAGGAGGTTTTACAAATGGCTAGAGGACATAGATCCCAGATTAAGAGAGAAAGAAATGCTAACAAGGATACAAGACCATCCGCAAAGTTATCTTACGCTAGAGTATCCGTTCAGAAAGCATGCTTCGTATTAGATGCCATCAGAGGCAAGGACGTGCAGACAGCACTTGGTATTGTAACTTACAATCCCAGATATGCTTCTACTTTAATAAAGAAACTGTTAGAGTCAGCAATCGCAAACGCTGAGAATAACAACCAGATGAATGTTGAGAACCTGTATGTAGCAGAGTGCTACGCTAACAAGGGACCGACAATGAAGAGAGTTAAACCGAGAGCACAGGGAAGAGCTTACAGAATCGAGAAGAGAATGAGCACATCACTGTAGTGCTTGACGAGAGATAATTAAGGAGGCAAATATGGGACAGAAAGTTAATCCACACGGCTTAAGAGTCGGTGTTATTAAAGACTGGGACTCCAGATGGTATGCTGAAGCTGATTTTGCTGACAATCTGGTTGAGGATCACAAGATCAGAACATACCTTAAGAAGAAATTATACAGCGCCGGCGTTTCCAAGATTGAAATCGAGCGCGCATCCGATAGAGTAAGATCATTATCTACACAGCTAAGCCAGGCGTTGTAATCGGCCGCGGCGGTTCCGAGATTGAGAAGGTAAAGGCTGAGGTTCAGAAGCTTACTGACAAGAAGGTATTTATCGACATCAAGGAAATCAAGAGACCAGACAGAGACGCTCAGCTTGTTGCAGAGAACATCGCACAGCAGCTTGAGAATCGTGTTTCCTTCCGTCGTGCTATGAAGTCCGCTATGGGCAGAAGCATGAAGGCTGGAGTTAAGGGTATCAAGGCAGCCGTTGCAGGACGTCTTGGCGGAGCAGATATGGCCCGTACAGAGTTCTACAGCGAGGCACAATCCCGCTTCAGACATTAAGAGCAGATATTGACTATGGTTTCGCCGAAGCAACCACAACCTACGGCAAGACAGGCGTTAAGGTTTGGATTTACAAGGGCGAGGTTCTTCCTGTGAAAGGAAATAAGGAAGGGAGCGATAAATAATGTTAATGCCTAAGAGAGTTAAGCGTCGTAAACAGTTCCGTGGCTCCATGAGAGGAAAAGCTACAAGAGGAAATGTAATTTGCTACGGTGAGTTCGGTTTAGTCGCTACAGAGCCATGTTGGATTAGAAGCAACCAGATTGAGGCAGCCCGTATTGCCATGACACGTTACATCAAGCGTGGCGGTAAGGTTTGGATCAAGATTTTCCCAGATAAGCCAGTAACTGCGAAGCCGGCTGAGACTCGAATGGGTTCCGGTAAGGGCGCTCTTGAATACTGGGTAGCAGTAGTAAAGCCAGGCCGCGTATTATTTGAGATCGCGGGAGTACCAGAGGAAACAGCGAGAGAAGCATTACGTCTTGCAATGCACAAACTTCCATGCAAGTGCAAAATTGCTTCTAAGGCAGATTTAGAAGGCGGTGATAACAGTGAAAATTAATAAGTTTGTAGAAGATTTAAAGGCAAAATCAGCTGCAGAATTAAATGAAGAATTAGTAGCTGCTAAGAAGGAACTTTTCAACTTAAGATTCCAGAATGCAACCAACCAGTTAGATAATACAAGCAGAATTAAGGAAGTTCGCAGGAACATCGCCAGGATTCAGACTGTTATTACAGAGAAGTCCAAGTTAGCTTAATCTGCATTTTGAGGCATAGAGAGAATAATCGAAAGGAGAATCTCTACCGTGGAAAGAAATTTAAGAAAAACACGTACTGGCAAGGTAGTAAGCGATAAGATGGACAAGACAATCGTTGTTGCTATCGAGGACCACGTAAAGCATCCTTTATACGGCAAGATCGTGAAGAGGACATATAAATTAAAGGCGCATGATGAGGAGAATCAGTGCGGAATCGGTGATACTGTTAAAGTGATGGAGACAAGACCTTTATCCAAGGACAAGAGATGGAGACTTGTTGAGATTATCGAGAAGGCAAGATAGTTTAATCAGAAAGGAGTATTCGGCATGATTCAGCAGGAATCCAGATTAAAGGTTGCTGATAATACAGGTGCGAAGGAGCTTCTTTGCATTCGTGTTATGGGCGGATCTACAAGAAGATATGCTAATATCGGTGACATTATCGTCGCTTCCGTTAAAGATGCAACACCAGGCGGTGTTGTAAAAAAAGGCGACGTAGTTAAGGCCGTTGTCGTACGTTCCGTGAAAGGCGCTCGCCGCAGTAACGGTTCCTATATCAAATTCGATGAGAACGCAGCAGTAATTATCAAAGATGACAAGAACCCAAGAGGAACTCGTATCTTTGGGCCGGTTGCAAGAGAACTTCGTGAGAAGCAGTTCATGAAGATCGTATCTCTGGCTCCGGAAGTATTATAAGGAGGTGCCAGGTAATGCATAAGATCAGAAAAGACGATATGGTAAAAATTATCGCTGGTAAAGATAAAGACAAGACCGGTAAGGTTCTTGATGTAGATACAAAGAAGAACACAGTTCTGGTTGAGGGCTGCAACATGGTGACAAAGCACACCAAACCGAGTCAGACAAACCAGACCGGCGGTATCGTTCATCAGGAAGCTGCCATTGACATCTCCAACGTTATGCTGCTCGTAGACGGAAAAGCTACAAGAGTTGGCTTTGAAGTAAAAGATGGCAAAAAAGTTCGTGTTGCAAAGGCAACCGGCAAAGTAATCGACTAAGAGCAGAGAGGAGGAAAAACAAGTTGGCTAGATTAAAAGAAATGTATCAGAACGAGATCGTTGATGCAATGATCAAGAAATTTGGATATAAGAACGTTATGGAAGTGCCGAAGCTCGACAAGATCGTGATCAACATGGGCGTAGGCGAAGCAAAAGACAACGCGAAAGTCCTTGACTCTGCAGTTCGTGACCTGGAGATCATCACTGGTCAGAAGGCAGTTCTGACCAAAGCTAAAAAGTCCGTTGCAAACTTCAAGATCAGAGAGGGCATGGCGATCGGATGTAAGGTTACTCTCCGCGGCGAGAAGATGTATGAGTTCGCTGATCGTCTCATCAACCTGGCTCTTCCCCGTGTACGTGACTTCCGCGGCGTAAATGCAAACGCATTCGACGGCAGAGGAAACTACGCACTCGGTATCAAAGAGCAGCTCATCTTCCGGAGATCGAGTATGATAAGGTTGATAAGGTTAGAGGTATGGACGTTATTTTCGTTACAACCGCTAAGACAGACGAGGAAGCTCGTGAACTGTTAACTTTATTCAACATGCCATTTGCGAAATAATTAGGAGGATTATCATGGCTAAGACTTCAATGAAGATTAAACAGCAGCGCCCGGCAAAATTCTCCACAAGAGAGTACAACCGCTGCAGAATTTGTGGCCGTCCACACGCATACTTAAGAAAATACGGCATCTGCCGTGTATGCTTCCGTGAGTTAGCATACAAGGGCGAGATTCCGGGCGTGAAGAAAGCAAGCTGGTAGGCATTGAGCACTTGACGAGGTATTTTCGAGTCTAGTGCGAAGCCCGTCCCGAGCCCTAGGCGAGTGACGTATAGTGGCAGAGAAAGTGTGGAGAGATGTACTCTGCAGCTTCCTCCACTCCAGCAATCCCATATAGTCAGGGAGAAAGCCCCGCCCGAGCGGGAAGCTCTCCCGGGTTCACCGCCCAGCTGCGGCTGAACTTATAGAAGAGAGAATAAGGAGGCAAACTCAAAATGACAATGAGCGATCCGATTGCAGATATGCTTACAAGAATCCGTAATGCAAATACTGCTAAACATGATACAGTAGACGTACCTGCATCTAAGATGAAAGTAGCGATCGCAAACATTCTCTTGGATGAAGGATACATCGCAAAGTATGACATTGTAGAAGATGGAGTATTTAAGACAATTCATATCACACTGAAATACGGTGCAGATAAGAATGAGAAGTTATTTCCGGTCTGAAGAGAATTTCCAAACCTGGTCTGCGCGTATACGCAAACAGCGAAGATATGCCGAAGTTTTGGGTGGACTCGGAACTGCTATCGTATCTACAAACAAAGGTGTAATCACAGAACAAAGAGACAAAAAACTCGGCGTAGGCGGAGAGGTTCTTTGCTTTATCTGGTAGACCGAAAGCAACTTAGTGAAAGCAAGCCGAAAGGCAGCTTGAACTTAGTGCGAGGTCGTTCTTGGAGCTTGTCGAGGTATTGTCGAGCTTAGCGAGAAGAACTACCTTAGACCGGCGCTCAGGCGCACGGAACTAGTCCGGGGAGAAAGACTCCCCACTGTAACTGAAAACAGAGCGGGCGAGCATCCGCTCCGAAAATCTAAGTTAATAGGAGGATAAAGGTATGTCACGTATTGGAAGACTGCCAATTACAATCCCGGCAGGAGTTACTGTTGAGATTGCTGAGAATAATGTAGTGACTGTAAAAGGTCCGAAAGGAACTCTGACAAAAGAGCTTCCGGTTGAAATGGAAATCAAACAGGAAGGCGAAGAAGTAATCGTAACAAGACCGAATGATCTGAAGAAAATGAAATCTCTTCACGGTCTGACAAGAACACTGATCAACAACATGGTTGTCGGTGTAACCACCGGTTTCAGCAAATCTTTAGAAATTGCCGGTGTCGGCTATCGTGCCGCTAAACAAGGCAATAACATCAACTTTACTCTCGGGTTCTCTCATCCGGTAGTAAAAGAGCCGCCTGCAGGTATTACTTTTGAAGTTCCGGCTCCTAACAAAATCGTTGTCAGCGGCGCAGACAAAGAAAAAGTCGGCGCAGTTGCAGCTGAAATCCGCACTCTGCGTCCGCCTGAACCCTATAAAGGCAAAGGTATTCGTTATGAAGGCGAATACGTTCGTCGTAAGATGGGTAAAGCTGGCGCTAAAGGCAAGAAGTAATTTCTAAAAGAAGGGAGTGAAACTCTTGCTTAACAGAGTTGATAAAAATGAGAAACGTCAAAAACGTCATCTCCGTTCTCGTCAATATATTATCGGTACGGCAGAAAAACCTCGTTTGAATGTATATCGTTCCTTGTCCAATATTTATGCACAAGTGATTAACGATGTAACAGGCGAAACGATTGTTGCTGCCAGCACTGTTGAGAAAGACTTGAAAGCTAACTACGGCGGCAATACTGAAGCTGCTAAAGCAGTTGGCAAGGCTATTGCTGAAAAAGCTTTGGCTAAAGGAATTAAAGAAGTTGTATTTGATCGTGGCGGTTACCTGTACACCGGTCGTGTTGCTGCACTGGCAGACGCGGCTCGTGAAGCTGGACTGCAATTCTAATAGAAGGAGGAATAAAAGTGGCGAATTTCGAAAAACAAGAAAGCGACTTAAAAGAGAAAGTCGTATTCATCAACCGCGTTGCAAAGGTTGTTAAAGGCGGACGTCGTTTCTCCTTCTCCGCACTCGTTGTAGTTGGTGACGAAAACGGTCATGTTGGTATGGGCCTTGGTAAAGCTGCCGAAGTTCCGGAAGCTATCCGCAAAGGCGTTGAAGATGCTAAAAAGAACCTGATTACTGTTCCTATGGTTGGCACTTCCATTCCTCATGAAATCATTGGTGTGTTCGGCGCAGGCCGTGTGTTCTTGAAACCGGCTGCAGAAGGTACCGGCGTTATTGCCGGCGGCCCTGTTCGTGCCGTACTTGAATTGGCAGGCGTACGTGATATCTTGACCAAATGTCAAGGTTCTAATAACCCTAACAATGTTGTTCGTGCAACTTTGGAAGGTTTAAAATCCCTGAAAAGTGCTGAAGCTGTTGCAGCTCTGCGCGGAAAAACCGTACAAGAATTACTTGGCTAAGGAGGTAGCATGATGGAACAAGTTAAAATCACGCTGACCCGTAGCTTGATCGGTTACCCGCAGGATCAACGCGCAACCGTAAAGGCTCTGGGCTTAGGAAAAATCAATTCTACTGTTGTTAAAAACGACACCCCGACTATTCGCGGTATGATTCACAAAGTTGAACATCTTGTGAAAGTTGAAAAAGTTGAAGCTTAAAACAAGGAGGTGTGCTACAGATGAATTTGCATGAATTATCTCCGCTCCGGGATCTAAAAGAGCCTCCGTTCGCGTTGGCCGTGGTCTCGGTTCCGGACTTGGTAAAACATCTGGCAAAGGTCAAAAAGGACAAAAATCCCGCTCCGGCGGCGTAAAACGTCCTGGTTTTGAAGGTGGTCAAAAACCTTTGTATCTGCGTTTGCCTAAACGTGGATTCTATAATAGATTTGGCATGAATTATGTCGAAATCAATGTTGGTAGTCTCAATTGCTTTTGAAGACGGCACAGTAGTTGAACCTGTAATGCTGATCGAACACGGAATGATCAAAAACATTCGTGATGGTGTTCGTATCCTCGGCAACGGCGAGCTTACTAAAAAGCTCACGGTTCAAGCTATGGGTTTCAGCAAATCTGCTGAAGAAAAAATTATTGCTGCCGGCGGAAAAGTAGAGGTGATCTAAGTGTTCGCAGCCCTCGCTAATATTTTCAGAATTACGGAACTCAGGCAAAAAGTTGTATTTACTCTCGCCATGTTCATCGTTTTTCGGGCTGGAACACATATCCCTGTTCCTGGCGTTAACGTAGCCATGATCGAGCAGCTTTTCCAAAGCGGTAATTTGTTTGGCCTGCTTGATATGTTCTCCGGCGGCGCTTGAGCAAATTCTCAATTTTTGCTATGAGTATTACTCCATATATCAATGCGTCCATTATCCTTCAATTATTAAAGGTCGTTGTTCCTACATTAGAACAATGGTCCAAAGAAGGTGTGGAAGGTCAGAAAAAGGTTACTCAGCTGACTCGCGGCGGTACAGTTCTGCTTGGTTTTATCCAGGCTTTAGGTATGGCTTATGGTCTGAGATCAGCAATCAATAACCCCGGGATCATGTCGATTCTGTTGATTGCGATCAGTTTAACTGCTGGTACGGTATTTTTGATGTGGATCGGTGAACAGATTACGTCTAAAGGTATTGGTAACGGTATCTCGCTGATCATCTTTGCTGGTATCGTTTCCAGACTTCCTGATGGAATGCATGTTATTTTCCAATATCTGCAAGCCGGCACGGTTAACATTCTGAACGTGATTTTGTTCGCGGTGATAGCTTTGGCGATGATTGTCTTTGTTGTAGCGATCTCTCAAGGTATTCGCAAAATCCCGGTTCAATATGCAAAACGTGTTGTTGGCCGTAAAATGTACGGTGGTCACACCAGCTACATTCCTTTAAAGGTCAACCAGGCAGGCGTAATTCCGATCATCTTTGCATCCTCCGTGCTGATTGTTTCCGGTTACGATTGGCCAGTTTGTAGACATTCCTTGGGTAAAACTGTTGCAGGCTGGTTTGCATGGGGTACTCCTCTTCAAACTACTTTGTATGTATTGATGATTTTATTCTTCACTTACTTCTATACCGCAGTAAGCGTGAATATAGCTGAAATGTCGGATAATATCAAAAAATATGGCGGTTTTATTCCCGGACTGCGTCCTGGCAAACCGACAACTGATTACTTGGATAAAATCATGTCCAGAATCACTCTGGCCGGCGCAATCTTTCTCGCATTGATTGCTCTGATGCCGAATGTTGTTGGTTGGATCACCGGTATAGAGGGTATCTATTTCGGTGGTACGGCCCTTTTGATCGTAGTCGGTGTTGCATTGGATACAATGAAACAAGTAGAGTCTTTGGTTTTGATGCGTCATTACCAGGGCTTTATGAAATAGGAGGAAGATTAGAATGTATATTCTTTTGATGGGACCTCCAGGTGCCGGTAAAGGCACTCAAGCAGAAAAACTCATTGCTGAATACAAAATTCCGCATATCTCTACTGGTGATATGTTCCGTGCAGCTGTTAAGCAAGGCACAGAATTAGGTAAAGAGGCAAAAGATACATGGACGCCGGTGGCTCGTGCCCGACGTCGTTACCATCGGTATTGTTCGGGAAGGCTTAGCCAAACCTGAATGTGCCAATGGATTTATCTTGGATGGATTTCCAAGAACCGAAGAGCAGGCTGTTGCCCTCGACGGCATTTTAACTGATCTGGGCATTAAATTGACCGGTGTGGTTAATATCGTAGTTCCTGACGCTGAGCTTGTAGGCAGGGTCACCGGCAGACGTATCTGCAAGGCCTGCGGCGCTACATATCATGTAGAATACAATCCCAGTAAGGTGGAAGGTATGTGCGATAAATGCGGCGGCGCGTTGTATCAACGTGACGACGATAAAGAAGAAACTGTAAAAAATCGTTTGCATGCATATCATTCGCAAACGGAACCGTTGATCGAGTACTACAAAAAACAAGGCGTATATCATGAAATCGATGGCCTGCAGGAAATCGGCAAAGTTTACGCTGATGTTAAAGCTAGTCTCGGGGCGCTGAAGTAAGGAGGTAAAACGCTGTGTCCAAACAAGACGTAATTGAAGTTGAAGGCACAATCTTAGAATCCCTACCGAACGCCATGTTCCAAGTTAAATTGGAAAACGGTCATGTGATTCTGGCACACATATCCGGTAAGATACGTATGAACTTCATCAAATTTTGCCTGGCGATAGGGTTACTGTCGAGCTTACTCCGTACGATTTAAGTCGTGGAAGAATTACTTATCGGTTCAAATAACCAAAGACAGGCAAGAGGAGGTTTAAAATATGAAAGTCAGACCGTCTGTTAAACCAATATGTGAAAAATGCAAAGTCATTAAACGCAAAGGCCATGTAATGGTAATTTGCGAAAACCCGAAACATAAACAAAAACAAGGCTAAGAAGGAGGTGCAGCGTTAATGGCACGTATTGCTGGTGTCGATTTACCTAGAGACAAACGTATTGAATACGCACTGCCGTACATTTATGGCATCGGTCTTACCCTGTCTCGTGAGATCCTGAGCAAAACCGGTATCAATCCTGATACCCGCGTTCGCGATCTGACAGAGGAAGAAGTTGCAAAACTTCGTGAAACTATCGATGGTGATTATAAAGTAGAAGGTGACCTCCGCCGTGAGGAATCCCTCAATATAAAACGCCTGATTGAAATTGGTAGCTATCGCGGCCGCAGACATCGTATGGGCTTGCCCGTTCGTGGTCAAAATACCAAAAACAATGCTTCGTACTCGCAAAGGTCCGAAACGTACTATTGCAGGTAAGAAGAAATAATCAGTGAGGGAGGGATAAACGAGTGGCTGGTAAAAAAGTTGTTCGCAACAAAAAGAAAGTAAGTAAAAATATCGAAAGTGGCGTAGCTCATATTCGTTCCACTTTCAATAATACTATCGTTACTATTGCCGATATGAACGGTAATGTACTCAGCTGGGCATCTGCCGGCGGCTTAGGCTTCCGCGGTTCCCGTAAAAGCACTCCGTTTGCTGCTCAGATGGCTGCTGAAGAAGCAACTAAAGCTGCAATGGAACATGGCTTGAAACAAGTTGAAGTATTCGTTAAAGGCCCCGGCGCTGGTCGTGAAGCAGCTATTCGTGCTCTTCAGGCTGCAGGTCTCGAAGTTAACTCCATTAAAGACGTTACTCCGATTCCTCACAACGCTGCCGTCCGCCGAAACGTAGAAGAGTTTAATTTATTGGAGGTGTACCCGCTAAATGGCAAGATATACTGAGGCTGTATGCCGTCAATGCCGTCGTGAAGGCGCAAAACTGTTTCTTAAAGGTGACAGATGCTACAGCGACAAATGCGCTTTTGCTGTTCGCTCCTATGCTCCTGGTCAGCATGGTCAAGCACGCAAAAAAGTATCTGAGTACGGTATTCAGTTACGTGAAAAACAAAAAGCACGCCGTATTTACGGTATGTTAGAACGTCAATTCCATAATACCTTCGTTAAAGCCGAAAAACAAAAAGGTATTACAGGTGAAAACCTGCTCGTTCTTCTGGAAAGAAGAATGGACAATGTAGTTTACCGTCTTGGCCTGGCCGATAGCCGCAGCCAAGCTCGTCAATTGGTAACTCATGGTCATATCGCTGTTAACGGCAAACGTCTTGATATCGCTTCCGCTTTGGTAAAAGCCGGCGACGTTATCAGCGTTATGGAAAACAGCCGTGGTAAAGAATACTTCAAAGGTATGGCTGAAACCCTGGCTTCCAAAACTACTCCTGCTTGGCTCGTTCTCGATGCTCAAAGCTTGAGCGGTAAGTTGATCGTTTCCCGACCCGTGAGGAAATCGATGTTCCTATCGAAGAACATCTCATCGTTGAGTTGTACTCTAAATAATTAGTTGAACATCTGCCACCCAACATTAGGCGTATTGTGGTAATACGCACGAGAAGGAGGCTTTCCGCATGATCGAAATAGAAAAACCTAAAATGGTCACCGCTGAGATCAGCGATGACGGCCGTTATGGCAAATTTGTATGGGAACCGTTGGAAAGAGGCTACGGTATCACGCTGGGCAACAGCCTTCGCAGAGTATTGCTTTCTTCTTTACCCGGTGCTGCGGTTACAGCTGTTAAAATTGACGGCGTGCTGCACGAATTCTCTACAATTCCAGGCGTAAGAGAAGATGTTGCGGATATTATCCTCAACATCAAGCTCTTTGCCTTAAAGTAAGCAGTGAAGAACCAAAAACTTTACGTATCGAATGCAGCGGTGAGCAAGAAGTTACTGCAGCAGACATCCTTGTTGATGCCGACGTAGAGATTTTGAATCCTGAGCTGCATATTGCTACCTTGGACAAAGATGCGAAACTCAATATGGAGATTGCCATCGACAAGGGACTGGGCTATGTTCCTGCTGATAAGAACAAACGCCTGATCAACCGATTGGTATGATTCCTGTGGATTCCATTTATTCTCCGATTACGAGAGTAAATTTGGTGTTACCGATACTCGTGTTGGTAACGTTACCAATTATGACAAGCTGACTTTGGAAGTTTGGACAGACGGAAGCGTTGAGCCGGACGAAGCAATCAGCATGGCATCCAGTATCATGATTGATTACCTGAAGTTGTTCCAAACCGGTACCGCTGCTTCCAGCAGTATGGTCACCGTAGTTGGCAGTTCTGAGACCGCTCCGGTCGAGGAGCCTGTCCAAGCAGGTCCTGGTTCCGTTTCCATCGACGATCTTGATTTGTCCGTACGTTCCAACAACTGCTTGAGACGTGCAGGCATCAATACTGTTGATGAACTGGTTCAAAAGACCGAAGAAGACATGATGAAAGTACGTAACCTTGGACGTAAGTCTTAGAGGAAGTACTTGCCAAGTTGAAAGAGCTGGGCTTACAGCTTCAGCCAACAGAAGAGTAAGATAACCATAAAGGTATCGCGTAAGATTATTACAGTGGGGATTTGCTAAGCAGCAGCCCAGTAAGACCGAACAAGCGTGGACTGCTGTCCCACAGATGGAGGAAAATTAAATGGCAAAATATAGAAAATTAAGCAGAACAGCTGACCAGAGAAAAGCTCTGTTAAGAAACCAGGTTACAAATCTGTTATACAATGGAAAAATTGTTACAACAGAAGCTAAA
>ENA-OQEX01001002-OQEX01001002.1-human-gut-metagenome-genome-assembly--contig:-NODE-1002-length-11993-cov-2.510619_pt1 | contig 11993 bp, 12 predicted proteins | sample MGYA00242802_ERZ504649 | MGnify/ENA primary metagenome ERZ504649 (study PRJEB26092, sample SAMD00036194) | human gut metagenome | host: Homo sapiens | study: EMG produced TPA metagenomics assembly of... | reverse complement strand
CTGTCATCATACCCCGGGATCAGATAACCCATATCTTTATTGGCTTCGTCGATCAATCCCTTCCATGTTCCCATACTGGAACCGTTGACTCTCGTCAAACACGCTGATGGTGACATCCAGTCCTACATCTTTCAGATCCTCCCCGAATTTACTGAGATCAATGGTTGCGTCATAATCGGTTGCTGTATTTTTCCTTACCGTAATATCCTTTTCTGCACCTTCCGGAAGTCCTTTCTGCAGAGCCTCCCAGTCAAAATCCTGTCCCATTTTTACTTCTGGAACTGTTTTGTTATATTCATAGCTAATCACGCCAGGAACATAGTTGTGATCGGATTCATCGAAATATCCGTCTGTTACAAATGCATTTTTTTCTGGATCATAGGTTGCTTCCAGATATTTCGTCTGGTTGTTTCTGGTACTTGTAACATACAGAGTCTTTATCTGTTCCGGATTTTCAAAGGTAAGCTCATAGTCAAATTTGCTTTTCGGAAGGTAATACACCAAAGGTGTTACTCCGTCTGTCTTTGTCAGATCGTAGGATTTTATTTTGTCATGCTCATTATAGTACATTTTGAAGGACTCGATTGAGGGTTCTCCTTCATTATAGGTAACTGCGGCAGTTCTTGTTTCTGTTGTACCATCTGCCTGTGTGCAGAGTGCTTTGATCTTATATGTCTCATAGTTGGAAGGATTTTCCAGTGTAAGGACGGCAGACCATAAACCTGCCTTTGATACCTGGACTGTCTGCTGTTCTTTCTCATCCACAAGCAGGGTAACAGTTCCACCGGCATTTGCCATACCGGAAACATTTACGGTTGGTTTTGATACAACATCTGGTGCATCTATGGTGAACAGATTAATGCTTTCATTCAATACACCAATGATTTCCTGGCTGGAGTTTCTATTCTTTCTGTAATTTAAAATGGCATAGCTGCGGGCAGCTGACTGATTCTGTGCTTTGATGCTGAAACGGATAATTCCTGAGGTGCCTTTCACAGGAATGGTCAGTGTCCTGTCCTTTAAATTATAGTTCTGGCATAACTCCCCATCCACCTTTAATGTGGATTCGTCAAGCTCTCCGTTGGAAGGAAGAACCAGCTTCACATTCAGGTCGCTTACTGCGGATTTCCATGTGTCTTTTATGTTATAGCGTACTGTCATGGCCACATATCCATTGGCTGTGGCACTTCCGAAGTCTCCGTAATAGCTGGTGCCTGAACGATCCAGGACGGTTTCGGCGCTGTCCGTATAAGTTCCAATTTGCTCAAATGGAATATTATTTTCAATGGCATATATGGTTGCCATAGAATAATAACTGCAATGTATCGTCAGCTGTGGGCAGTTTTCGAATACAGCTTTCCTGATATCAGTAGTGGAATCTGGAATGTAAATGTCCTTTAAACCTGTGCAGTCGGCAAATGCATAATCTCTTATCGTCTTGGTATTGGAAGGAAGCGTTACTTCTGTGAGACCGGTTGCTCCTGCGAATGCGTATGCACCGATTTCGGTCAGGCTTGATGGCAACGTTACACAGGTTAGTGTGGTTAAGCTTGCAAAGCTGTGGGGTGCGATTACCTTTACTCCCTCCGGAATCTCGATCTCGGTAAGTTTCGGACAGCCGGAGAATACGTTTCCATATTCATAGCTGTTCGATCCGTTTCCACTGGGGCTGTTTACCCAGTTCACCGGATAATTGGCACTGACAAGATTGCTGCAGCCTCCAAAGACTTTATAGCCAATGTGGTGATGCTGTCTGGCAGATGTATGCTGGTGATACTGGTACAGTTTTCAAATGCATAGGCGTATATGGTGGTAAGACCATCGGGAAGCTCCACACTTTCCAGCACTGTATTTCCCTGGAATGCTCTCGCTCCGATCACCTGAACCGCATAACCACCTATGTTAGATGGAACCTAAACGCTGGTGGCACTTCCGGAATATCTGGTAATACGCGCATAACTGTTATTTACAATTACATAGGAAAAATCACCTTCTGTCATCTCTGCCGATTCAGAAAGAGCCTCTTCCAATTCATTTGTCTCTCCAGTTTTCTCTACGTTTTCTTCCACGTCGCCCGAAACAAAAGCTGCAGCATCTCGCTTTACCGCCTCATCTCCCGCTTCTGCTCCATCCATTTCCGCAGATTCCCATCCACCAGAACCATTTGCTGAAGATTCAACTGTTTCTGATTCTCCAGACCAGAATCCATCCTCGTCAGTAACCGTTTCCTCCGATGTGGTCGCTGAATTACTCTCTTCCAACGTATACGCTTCCGATATGCCGGTTGTCGCATCGGCTTTCGTGTTGGTTTCTGTATTAGATTCCGTGTTAGTTTCCGCGTTGGTTTCTGTGTTGGTTTCCGTGTTAGTTTCCGCGTCGCCTTCATTCAAACTCTGGTTTTCAATAGAATCTTCTGCGAAGAAGTCCGCTGCAGCTGAAGTCCCAATTTCTTCTGCCGCATAAATCGGAATGCTTTGTGCACACATTGCAACACTCAACGAAATTGCAAGTATCCGGCTGATTGCTTTCCTTTTCATAATTCTTTTCTCTCCCTTAAATTCATTTGTAACTGGTCAGAATCAAACGACGAAATGCAAAGCGTTTTTGAAATTGGATCTGAACAATTACATTTATTTTTGATAATTGACTAAATTCATTTTAGCATAGCTATTTTTCCCTTACAATCACAAACGGCGCCGGAAAAGTTAGTTGTCGTTTTTATGTATAAGCATGCAATTTTTATGTACATTCTCGAGTTCAATCCGACCGATAATTGTACTATCAATGCTGACGGTACAGTTGCTAACCAAATAAGATAATAGCGTAATATTACGCAAAAAAGCCTCACCGATCTGATAACAACTCTGTATAAGCGATATCAGATAGTGAGGCTTCTTATTTGGTAAACTATAACTACGCAATGCCTTCACAGTTACCGTATGTTTACAATGTATCTTTATTCAGTGAACAGTGGTGTAGAATAATATCTGTCACCAGTATCCGGGAGAAGTGCTACGATCACTTTGCCCTTGTTCTCAGGTTTCTTCGCATACTCGATTGCAGCGCTTAATGCAGCACCAGAAGAGATTCCAACCAGGATTCCTTCTTTGTGTGCAAGAAGCTTCGCTGTGGCAAATGCCTCATCAGCCTCTGCTTTATAAATCTCATCATAAACATTGGTATTCAGAACATCCGGAACAAATCCGGCACCGATTCCCTGGATTTTGTGCGGACCTGCTTTTCCCTCAGATAATACCGGGGAGGTAGAAGGCTCAAGTGCTACAATTTTCACATTCGGGTTCTGCTCTTTCAGATATTCGCCTGTTCCGGTAAGGGTTCCGCCTGTACCAACACCTGCGATGAAGATATCAACCTTTCCCTCAGTGTCCTTCCAGATCTCCGGACCTGTGGTAGCCTTATGCACTGCCGGGTTCGCCGGGTTCACAAACTGTCCTGGGATGAAGCTGTTCGGAATCTCCTCTGCCAGTTCGTTGGCCCTGGCAATGGCACCTTTCATTCCCTTGGTTCCATCGGTAAGAACAAGCTCTGCGCCGTATGCTTTCAGAATGTTTCGACGCTCAACACTCATGGTCTCTGGCATGGTGAGGATGATTCTGTATCCCTTAGCTGCTGCGATAGATGCCAGACCGATTCCGGTATTTCCAGAAGTTGGCTCAATGATTACGGAACCTTCCTTCAGGATTCCCTTCTGCTCTGCATCCTCGATCATAGCTTGGCAATTCTGTCCTTAACGCTTCCTGCCGGGTTAAAGTATTCCAGCTTCACAAGAACAGTAGCTTCCAGTCCAAGCTCCTTCTCAATATTAGTAACCTCTACAAGTGGGGTGTTTCCGATTAATCCAAGTGTTCCCTTATAATATGCCATATCCATTCCTTTCCCGGCGCCTGCGGCCGCTTTACATTTATTCGAGGTGATGTCGCCGTATGGCGGCCCGCCTGTTATGTCTGTATCTGCCCCCAGTAACTGCCAGCTTGCTTCTTCGGCAATAATTGTCGATATTCCGTATTGATTTACTGGGTTATTTATTCGTTAAATGGATATTACCACTATTAACCCACTATGTCAATAGGTTTTTGGGATTTTATATAAGAAAATAGATTGGAGCGTTACTGTTCACTGGTAACATTCCGCGAGGTGTTTTTTGTGAACAAAGTTCACAGTAACATTAGAGCCGTCGCGTAGCGACGCTTGTATGATTTCTATACACTACAAAATCTCCACAATATACAAGAAAAGTACACCCAGTACTAATTAACACGTTGTGTTGTTTCGTGTTTTTAGCTGAATGTACCTTATTTTAAATAAATTATCACTCCTCTTCCTCAGCAACTTCACAGACCATCTCATATGCATCTTCCAGCGCGTCCAGAGCCTCAGTCAGTGTATCGACTTTCCTTACATCTGCGCCATCATCCTCATACTCCTGGATCAAATCTGAAACTGGTCTTTCAGTTCCTCCATGTAATCTACAACCTGCTGTAATTTCTCTTCTTTTTCCAGTACTGCTGATAAATTAATAATTTTTCCCATAGTATGATGTCCTCCGCTTTCAAAAAAATGTTTTCTAAAGGTTTTTCATATTTTCCAAATCATAACATGTCCGAAACGTTCTCTCAATATTTCGTTTCAAGTTTCGCCTGCAGATTATAACGTATATTTTACAGAAAACCTTTTTTCAAACACGCTATAAAGTTTTTTCCTTTTATAATTATAACGTAGTCTGTAAATTCTTTTACAGGATTCCGCCCCGCATGCGCCGTCTCGTACTTCGCCAGCTATAATTTGCAAAAGCATCCTGGATTTCCTTTCGCTTAAGACGACTAATGGGGATTTCTGTCTTATCCGACAGCTTCAGAATATCCGTAGCATAGCCACGATTTCCCTCATGGAAACCAGCGCCCACCGGATCGGGCGGCAAAACTCATTGGCTGGCAGAACCTTTTCCAGATCTGCCATAGACATGGAAGCATCTATCACGCCCTTTTTCGTGTGAATTTTCGCTCGTTTTCCATCTGCTTCTGCATACAGAATATCGGAAATGTAAATGCTCTCCTCCAGCCGTCCCACTTTCACGTTCACAGTCCGCAGGGAGTAGACACTGTCAAAAAAGCGATCCAGAATGTGAAACAGCTTCTCTTTTCTCACTGGCTTCACCATGTAATGAAGCGCCTCAATATCAAAGGCCTCTGCTGCAAACTCCGTACTGGTGCTCCCGAACACGATCTGCACCCGGCTGTTTCTTGAAATCAGCTTCTTCGCCGTCTCCATACCGTTCATCCCACTCATAAAAATATCCATAAAAACCAGTGAATAAACGGATGTATCTGAGGATAAAAATGCCTCCCCGGAAGAAAATTCTTCTATTTTCACATATAGGTTATTTTTGTCTGTGTATTCCGAAAGCAGCCGGGTGATATTCTCCCTGTCTTCCGCAAGGTCATCACAAACCGCTATTTTTATCTCCTGGTTCATGTGTTGTTCCTCCCATAGAATCTGTCTGAGGTCTGTTTCTGAATCTGCCATCCCTCATATTTCTGCATAATAAATGCCGCATTCTCCGGGTAAAAATCTGTCTTTTATGATTCGCTCAGTTTTTGAAACATTTCCAGATATTCCTGCTCTACTTCAACAAACGGCCGCACTGTATAATCCAGCTCAAAGTGCAGCTTCGGTGCATCCCCCGGTTGTTTCTCTTCCAGAAGAACCTCTAAATCATACCAGAGAAGATCATCATCAATTTCTTTCAGACGCTGCGCTTCTTCATCAGTCAGACTGCTTCCCAGAAATTTCTTATAAATCACCTGAAGCAGCTGCTCTTCCACCTCACGGTATCTGGGCATCTCCTGCTTCAGCGGACGGGCACATCTGACATATAGCACTCGCTGGCATCATGCAAAAGACAAGCCAGCGCCTGACGATTGGAATACCCTCGCCCAAGAGCCTCCTTCGCACAGCAAATACAATGCTCCCCAACAGACCAGAAAGAACTTACATGTCCATTTCCCCTACAGGTCAGCGACAACGCATGTGCAATATCCTGAATATCGACCTTCTCCGCCTCCGGATGAACCGGATTGAAATGGTTTCTTGTGTATGTGGTTATGTAACTCATAGGATGCCTCCCCTACTGCTCTTTTCTTTTTCTTGCAAGATACTCATCCAGTTCTTTCTTGATTTTCTCCGGAATCTCCCTTGCAACCGGACACACTGCTGCATTTGCAAAACGTTCTGTAAACTTCACCAGAAAATCAATATCCCCCTGTAGCTGCTCCATGGACATAACCTCCTTCACATCATAGCGGCAATGAATTGGTGCCACATTGGAGCTGGCAATTCTGGCAAAAGAGAGTGCTGGAATTCCGCTGTCTGCAAAAGGTGTAGAATCACTGGAATACACTCCGGTCTTTGCCTCAATTGGAAAACCGATTTCTGCTGCCATATAAGATATATAATGTGCCAGCTTGTCCTCTGCGGAAACACAGGAGATAAATTTACCCATATAAGTTCCAATCATATCCAGATTAATGTTCAGCACTATTTTGTCCAGTTCCTCTTTATGCTCCTTCACATATGCTTTAGAGCCCAGAAGCCCTCTCTCCTCACTTCCGCAGAATACGAAACGAAGACTATAGTTCAGTTCTTTTCCCTTCAGCTGTTCCATAATTCCAAGCAAACCTGCGCAGCCACTCATGTTGTCATAAGCGCCGTGGGATAAAGAAGTGGAATCGTAATGGGCACTAAGCACAATAAACTCGTCCCGTCTGCAGGAAGCTCTGCAATTACATTGTGGGACTCTCCGTCGTACTCTTTCTGGGAAACCTCCAGACGAATGTTCTTCACCTTATTTTTCACCAGTTCTACTGCCTGGCTGGAATGGATCATGGCGCAAAGAACTTTCCGTTCTTCCCCTACAACGGCTTCGCGCAGATCGCGCTGGTCAATATCTGTATTTGGATAATATATATTTCCGTACTGGAAAATAATTCCCTTTGCTCCTGCTTTTATCAGATCCTGGTAAACAAAAAATCCAACTCCCTGAGTGTCCATCAGTACAATTTTATCTTTTGCACCTGCTATGGAAACAGGATCCGTTCCCGGCATATAATAAAGCTCCCCCTCTACGCTGCCGCTGCCACAGCAGTTAAACGCCTTACAGGTGATTTCCTTCCCATCTGCAAACAAATGCGCAGATTCAATCTCTCCCATAGCAACCCGAAAAGCCTCCAGCCTCGCTGGCACTCCTAGCGCCTCGCACTGCGCTTTCAGAAATTCAGCAACCTGTAGTTCCTCCTTCGTACCACTGGCGTGGACGAAATCGGTGGATTCGAAAATATTGGATAAATTCATGATGGTTTTCTCCTTTGTGAATTGAAGATAAAATCTCCGGCTCTCAGAGTGTCCCTGAGAACCGGAGGTTTGTTTTTATAAATTTCACTTAAGTTTATAACATTTTACGTATTAATACCTTTCATCGTGATTTGTTTCCCTTACTTAAATTTAGTTTTCGGTTACATTTGCTCTTTTTTCAAACAGATACCCCATTCCACGACCTCCAATCTCGCCCATCATCTCTCTTGCCTCGTCCACGGGCACATTCATCTTTATTAGTAAAGTCCATAAAATCTTCTTGTAAATTTCTTTTATCGCTTCCGGCGCATTGCTATAAATAGAGTTGATTTGCTGGATACATCCTTGATATCTTCAGACTGAACATTCGCAAACAATGGAATATTCGTATAATTTCTCAAAAACTGGCTGGCAAGTGTATCGTTTTTGAAAATCTCCCGGCTGTTCACATCTCTTGTATGCAGCTCCGATGGTAAGCAGTGTCTCTTTTTCTTTTGTTCTGTGGCTTTCTGCTCATTTTTCCTCCTTACGCAGGAAACGCTTCACAGATCAAAAAATATCTACAAGTTCATAGTAACACGCACAAATTCAGAATACAAGAAGGGACCATAAAATTTTCACTTCATATGATTGACCATAGAATGCCTTTTCCAATGTTTTACTAATAGTGCGTTTAAAGATTGCATCCAATCTCCTTCTTGACAGCCATGCTTCTTTTTATATCTGTCTCCCCCCACAAATAACCAAATATAATATGTACACTCCTTAATTTACTTTAAAAGAAATAGCCATGCGAGCCCCCTCGCACAGCCATCTCATATCTTTCATATTATTCAATTCCCTCACACAAACGGATTATAAAATCTCCCCACCGTATCGTCACCGTCATGCTGACTACCAGCAGTACCACGCCAACTCCAATTGCCACGAAGTCCCTTTTCTCAAAAGGTCTCTTCATATACCACGTTCTCTTCTTATCCTTTCCGAACCCACGCAACTCCATTGCATTAGAAATAGTATCAATCCGATTCAGGCTGGTGAGGATCAGCGGAAGAAGAATATTCACCGAATTCTTCAGCCGGGCAAAAAAGTGCTCGTTTTTTCCAAGCTCTACGCCCCTTGCCTGCTGAGCCTGGCTGATGCTGTGGTAGTCACGCTGAATGTCTGGAATGTATCGAAGCGCAATCGCCACAGAATAACCCACTTTATAGGAAATTCCAATACTGTTCAGGCTGGCAGCAAACTCACTTGGGTTCGTTGCAGAAATAAACAAGATTGCAACCGGCAGCGCAACAAAATATTTCAGAGAAATATTCACCATATAAAACAGCTGCTCTGCAGTCAGATCATACCGCCAGAACAGGTGGCAAAGCACATGTCTGGTGCCATACAGCGTCGTTCCCTGGTTAGGATCAAACAGGAAAATAAACAGATTATTCAACACCAGAAATACCAGCATAAAAATCATCATAAACCGCACTTCGCGGAACTTAATCTTACTCAGCTTAAACGCCGCCAGGCTCACCGCAAACAACCCAAGCAACACCCACGTATTATAAGTGATCATACTTGCAAAAGTAAAAAGCAGGAAAAACGCCAGTTTGGTGGTACCTGTCAGCTTGTGTATCACACTTTCCCTTGGCAGATAATTCAACACTGTCTTAGCGGCCATGGCTTCGCACCTCCCTGTCCTCCTCAATAAAACGCTGCACAAACTCTTCAGCCGGACTGATTCCCAGCTGGTTCGCCAAAGTAAAAAGACTGGTCTCCTTCAGTGCCGCCTGACGGATCAGCTGTGGATCACAAAGAGCTGCTGCCGCGCTTCTGTCCGCGATCAGCCTGCCGTCAGCAAAGACCAGTGCCCGAGGCGTATATTCCAGCATCAAATGCATATCATGGGTAATCATCACAACTGTTACCCCTTTTTCATTCAGCCCACGAAGGAACTCCATAATCTCTGTATAATGGCGAAAATCCTGTCCCGCAGTCGGCTCATCCAGAATGATCAGTTCCGGATCCTGCACCAGCACACTGGCAATGGTCACACGCTTCTTCTGCCCGAAGCTAAGCGCCGATACCGGCCAGTTCCGAAATGGGAAAAGTCCGCAGACTTTCAAAGTTTCCTCCACTTTTTCCCGAATCTCTTCCTCGCTTTTTCCCATATTGCGAAGGCTCAGTGCCACCTCATCAAAAATCATGGTCTTGGAAATCATCTGATTGGGATTCTGCATCACATAGCCGATATGTTTGGCTCTGTGGCGGATATTTTCCTGCAGAAGATCCCTCCCCTGGAAAAGGATTTCACCGGAATCTGGTGTCTCAAAGCCGCAGACCAGTTTGGAAAAAGTAGATTTCCCAGCACCGTTTTTCCCTACAATGCTGACCATTTCACCCTTGTGGATTGTAAGAGAAACATCACGTAAGGTCTGACCGCCTCTCTCATAACCAAAGGTAAGATTTCTAACTTCAAGCAGCGGCTCATGTTCTTTCTCAGCCTCTGCTGCCGGACGGGACCAGAACCAGTCTGTCATTTTCTTCCGGTCCGCCTCATCTATCACGACAGAATCAGCATGTGCCGGCTTCTTCGCCGGAACCAGTTCCACGCCTGCATAACGCAGCGCAGTAAGATAAAGGGGCTCCCGGATTCCATTTTCTTCCAAAAGTCTGGTGGACAAAAGCTCATCCGGATGAAGATCTGCCAGAATTTTTCCATCGCCCATAAGAACGATACGGTCCACATCTCGCCACAAAACATCCTCCAGACGGTGCTCAATGATCACCACCGTAGTATCTGTTTTTTCCTGAATCTCGTCGATCAGCTCAATAGTCTGCTTACCTGTAGCTGGATCCAGATTGGCCAATGGCTCATCGAACAACAAAATTTTCACCTGATCCACCATTACCCCCGCCAGGCTGACGCGCTGCTTCTGCCCTCCGGAAAGCTCGTGGGGCGCGTAATCCAGATGATCCTGAATTCCGACCAGTTCTGCCGCGTGACGGGTAATCTCATGCATTTCATCCTGCGGCATGCAGCTGTTTTCCAGTGCAAAGGCAATATCCTCGCCAACCGTCAGCCCGATAAACTGTCCATCCGGATCCTGCAGCACTGTGCCCACATGTGCAGAGAGCTGGAAAATGCTGCTCTTCGGCGCATCCACACCATCCACAATAAGTTCCCCGCTGCATTCTCCTGGATTGGAAAAAGGATTCAGGCCATTGATGCAGCCTGCCAGAGTACTTTTTCCACAGCCGGAAGGACCTGCGATCAACACCCGCTCGCCAGGATAAATATCCAGATTAATTTCCTTCAGCGTAGGCTTTTTCTGTGCCCGGTACTGGAAAGAAAAATTTTTGAAAGAAATAATAGGAGATTTTTTCTCTGTCATATAGTACCTCAAAATCAAATATCCTGAAGCGAATCCATCGTCAATTTGTAAACAATGTGACTGCTTCAGAACCACTTAACAATTTGCATCTCTATAAGTGTACACCTTACACCATCTCAAAAGGATAACACGAATTTCTTAAATCCACAATAAAATTTCTTACCAAAGTTTATCTTATTTTGCATAAATCTTGCGAAATTTACTTTTTGGATCCAATAAAATTATGCATCAAAAAAGACCCTGCCACAAGTTTCCCCATAGCAAGGTCTTTTACAAATTTTTCTTTCAACTTATTCCTGATCCAGAGAACCTTTCTTTGCAATTGTTTTTGTATAAGCCAGAATCAGAAGACCGCCGACTACAACACCTGTAATGGTGTTTGAAACAGCAGCGAATGCGCCCTGTGCGAATACTTTGTTTGCCGGCTCAGCATAGATTACAATGTCAAGTACAGGTGCAACAACTACCCATCCTACAACATGTGCGATCACGTTTGCAACTGTGAAAACGGCAACCTTGCCTTTTCCGAAATCGCCTTCCTGAACCTGAAGCTTCTTAGCGAACAGACCGATCACAACACCTACAAATGCAGATGTGATAACCCAGCTCCACCATGGGCTTCCACCCCAGGACAGGTCGATCAGTGTATGTCCAATGAAGCCGATGAGTCCACCTGCAACCGGGCCATACATTGCTGCAAGAAGTCCAAGTAATGCGTACTGAAGACTGATGTTTGTGTTCGGAACCGGACTAGGGATCGCCACAAAGCGTCCCAGCACAAAGAACAGTGCTGCACCGATACCGATAGCAACTACGGTTTTGATACTGTTGTTGTTTTTCATAGCTCTTTCCTCCGAAATGTCTTTCTTATTCTGCTTGATTTCCTGGTTTAAATCTTGCCTCACCCGAAATCTCTCAGAATAATATGCTTTGGAAATCAATTTTACATAATTTCCAATCTCTTTAACAAGCTATAGTATACGCTTTCTAGAAAGAGCTTGTCAATCAGTAACACAAGACTTAATGGTTCTCTTTTATTTTCAAACTGTCAACCTTTCACCGGAATCTTAAACACGATCTTCGTTGCTGGCTGTGGTTCAGTTACGGCAATGCAGGGCATATGTCCGTCTTCAGGAGCGTAGAAGCCGAACATTCCAGCCTCCAGAAGAGTGTATCCCTGCTCCGGACCACTTTTATAGAAAATAATGTCAGCTTCCGGGGTGCGGTCATCCTCCACAG
>ENA-OQEX01000999-OQEX01000999.1-human-gut-metagenome-genome-assembly--contig:-NODE-999-length-12015-cov-2.546602_pt1 | contig 12015 bp, 21 predicted proteins | sample MGYA00242802_ERZ504649 | MGnify/ENA primary metagenome ERZ504649 (study PRJEB26092, sample SAMD00036194) | human gut metagenome | host: Homo sapiens | study: EMG produced TPA metagenomics assembly of... | reverse complement strand
CTGCGCGGGCTGCGCCGGAGCGCTACACCTCGGGGCACTTCGCTGGAGAACTTCGCCAAGTCCGCCGTGCGCCGTCGTCCGCAGGATGCCAAGCGTCTCATGGAGCTGTGTGGCGGCGACATCTCCAAGCTGGAAGGCCCGATGGTCTCCCAGGCCGCCCAGGAAGGCGACGTGCTCGGCCTGTACGCATTCGGCAAGATCGGCGAATGGCTTGGCCGCACGATGGCCGCAGTCTCCGCCGTGCTCGATCCGGACCTGTTTGTGATCGGCGGCGGTGTGGTGGCCGTCGGCGACATTCTGCTGGAGCCGGCCCGCTACAACTACCAGCGTTTCCTGGAAGCAGCGCCTACCGCGGCCATGCCAAGATCGTCGCCGCCACCGCCGGCCAAGACGCCGGCCTCATCGGTGCCGCCAACCTGGCTCTGCGCTGACGATGCCGCTCCGGCAACGGGGCGTTAGTCTAATGGTGAGTCATGGCCGGTGCCATGGCTCACTGCCGCGCTGATAGTGCGGTCGATGAGTTTCCGCTGCCTGACCATGGAATCGAATTTCGGGTTCTCGGCGATTTCCTCATACTCGTGTTCGGTGGTCACGCCGGCGATTTCGGCGATAATCTCCTCATAGGACGTTTCGACGGTTCGATGCACGCCGGTGACGTGCCCCTGACGTATCACGACAATGCGGTCGGATACCGCGAACACATCCGGCAGATCGTGGCAGACCATCACCACGGACCGGCCTTCGGAGCGCAGTCGCTTGATATATGCGAGCACTTCCGCCGACTGCATCACCGACAGTGCGGCGGTCGGTTCGTCCAGCAGAATAAGCTGCGGGTCATTGAGCAGCGTGCGCGCTATGGCCACGGTCTGGCGCTGGCCGACGGATAAGGATGCGATAGGGGAGCCGACCCGAATCGCCGAGCTCAGGGTCTTCAGCACGGAACGGGCACGCGAGTTCATCGAATCGTCATCGCGTATGCCAATCTGATTGATCTCCTTGCCGAGGAACAGGTTCGAGGCCACGTCCAGGTTGTCGCAGAACTCCTGCCCCTGGAACACCGATGCGATGCCCATGCGGTCCGCCTCCCTGATCGAGGGAATGGTCACCTGTTCGCCGTTGAGATAAATATGGCCGAATCCCGCTGCAGAATCCCGCGATGACCTTGATCAGAGTGGACTTCCTGCGCCGTTATCGCCCACGATGGCGATGACCTCCTGGCGCTGGATGGACAGATTCACCGATTTCAACGCCTCGACGAAGCCGAACTTCACACAGATGTCCTCCAGCCGCAGCAGAGGAGGTGTGCTCGAATTCCTCATGGTGTGTTCCTTCTTATCACTCTTCTCCTGGTACCGGTCACTGGCTGACGTCATTGCGAACCGAGAACTCGATGGCGCATAATGCGCCGCCTAGCGCGCAATTGTCGTCCGGGTGGGATGACACGAGTACATCGATGGGTGCCACGGCATCAGGGAACAGCATGCGCTGCAACGCTTCATTGAACGGTTGGATGAATACGTCGCCGGTCATGGCCAGCTTGCCGCCGAGCACAATGACCTCCGGATCCACGCTGATGCACAGATCAGCCGCCACCTGACCGATACGCACGGCCGCGTCGGCGATGATGCGACGGCAACCGGGGTCGCCTTCGTTGGCAAAGGACACCAGATCATCCAGCGTCATATTGCCGTGTGTGACGCTGAGCAACTGCACCAGCCTGTTTTCCGCCACGACGGTGTCAAGGCAGCCGCGGTTGCCGCACGAACAGATGGCACCCAGCGGGTCGACCTGGATATGGCCGATTTCACCGGCCAGGCCGGTCACGCCATGCATGATTTCGCCGTTGATGACGATGCCTGCGCCAACCCCGTCGCTGGCTGAGATATATACGAAATTGCGTTTGCCTGCCGCCACGCCCATACGGGATTCGCCGTATGCCGCGAAATTCGCGTCATTATCGACGTATACGGGAACGTTGAACGCCGTGCGCAACGGGGACGTGATATCGACGCCGTCCCATCCGGCAGAATGCCGGGAATCGCTATGGTGTGGTCGCTGGTGGCCACCGGTGCGGCCACGGCCACGCCGATGCCGACCAGCTCGCTGGCTTCGGCGTCGATGCTGCTCAGGGTCTCATTGATGAGCAGCATGGCGCGTTCCAGCGTTGTGTCCGCCTTGTGGCCCAACGGCAGGGGGAGCGTGTGCTCAGCGATGATTGACTTCGAGAAGTCAACGATAGAAAGCGTAAGATGACGTCGCGCGATCCAAAGCCCGACGCCGAGGCCTGATGCCGTGCAAGGGTCACCAGAGTGGCTCTGCGACCGTTGCGAACGGTGCTTTTGGTCTCCAGCTGGTCTTCGTCGACGAGCTGATGGACGAGCGTGGACACGGTCGCAGTGGACAGTCCTGTCACCTCTGCGAGTTCGACCTGTGTCATGGCGCCGAACTTGTGGATGCTGGCCAGCAAGTTGGCGCGGTTTGCCTCGCGAAGCGAGGTCTGCGAACCGAAAAGCCTTGTTGCCATAAGAATCCAGTGTAGTCGTTACCGGCATGAGGCACAGCGAGGCGCAGAGCGTGGATTTTTCGGCGTGTCGCCTTGTGATGCGCGAAAAATCGCCATTGCGTTCATTGGTCGAACGCAAACGACAGGAAATTCGCTTTCTTGAGTTTGACAACTTAACTTAATACGGTATTCTATGAGATGAACCTGAGGTTATTCTCAGGTTCGGGCGGCCAAGGAGGGTTCGCCATCCCCTCGAAGATGAAGGAGAGCAAATGAAGTTCACTAAGAAGATCGTCGCCGTGGTGGCAGGCGTTGCCATGTGCGCGGGCCTCGCGGCCTGTGGTGGCAGCCGTAGCGGCCAGGCAACTGGCGGTGATGCCAAGATCGAAAGGGTGCCACTATCGGCATTTCGATGCCGACCAAGTCCGAAGAGCGTTGGAACAAGGACGGCAACAACCTGAAGGCCAAGCTGGAGAAGGCCGGATACAAGGTCATCCTGTCTTTCGCCGACGAGTCAAGCCGGCCAGCAGAACGCTGACATCGAGAACATGGTCAACAACGACGCAAGATCGTCGTGGTCGCCTCCAAGGATGGCACCGCAGTGGGCCCCGCCGTTGAGAAGGCCCGCGATGCAGGCGCCAAGGTCATCGCCTACGATCGACTGATCATGAACACCGACGCCGTCGACTACTACGCCACCTTCCAGCTGGAGCAGGTCGGCGTGCTCGAGGCACGTGCTCATTGACCAGCTCAAGCTTAAGGATGGCGCCACCGGCCCGTTCAATATCGAGCTGTTCACCGGTTCCCCGGATGACAACAACGCCAAGTACTTCTTCAAGGGCGCTTGGGATCTGCTGCAGCCGTACTTCGAGAAGGGCGTGCTCGTCTCCCCGTCCCAGCACGGTCAGGGTGGCGTGACCAAGGACTTCACCGTTGAGGATTGGCAGAAGATCTCCGTGATGAGCTGGAAGACCGAGCAGGCGCAGAAGGACATGGAATCCATCCTTGACTCCACCTACGCCCACGGCGAGAAGCTCGACGCGGTCCTCACTCCGTACGACGCATCGCCCAGGGTGTGATCAACGCCATCGAATCCAAGCGTCCCGACATGAAGCCGGGCACCGACTCCTGGCCGTATATCACCGGTCAGGACGCCATGGAGATCGCAGTTGCCAACATCGCCAAGGATAAGCAGGGCGAGACCGTGTTCAAGGACGTGAACAAGCTGCTGACGCCGTGTACGACATGGTCGTCGAGATCGCCGAGGGCAAGGAAGTCTCCGCCTGAACGGCAAGTTCAACAACAACAACATCGACGTCCCGTCCAAGCTGCTTGACCCCCAGAACATCACCAAGGACAACCTCCAGGATCTGGTCACGGCCAACTACATCACCCAGATCGCTTCGACGAGCTGACTAAGTAGTCCTCATCAGGCAATCCGTAAACAAACACAATGACATGCGGCGCATAGCCGATATGCGCCGCATGTCCATGAACACAGAACTGTGACGAGGAGTGGTGACATGTCATCAAATGACACCATCTTGACGATGGAAAACATCACGAAGACGTTCGGTCCGGTCAAAGCCCTCACCGATGTGAATCTTTCCGTCGATCGCGGCGAGATCCACGCCATCTGCGGCGAGAACGGTGCAGGTAAATCGACCCTGATGAACGTGCTTTCGGGTGTGTACCCATACGGTAGCTATTCCGGCAAAATCACCTTTGATGGCAAGGAATGCAAATACCATACTATTAATGATTCCGAGGCCGACGGCATCGTAATCATTCATCGAGGAACTGGCGTTGAGCCCGTTCCTGTCCATTGCGGAGAACATCTTCATCGGCAACGAGCAGGCCAAGGGTGGCGTAATCGACTGGGACAAGACCCGTGCCGAGGCGAAGAAGCTGCTCGATCGTGTGGGACTTCCCGAAGACCCGGATACCAAGGTTATGGACATCGGCGTCGGCAAGCAGCAGCTCGTCGAAATCGCCAAGGCATTGTCCAAGGACGTGAAGCTGCTCATCCTCGATGAGCCGACCGCTGCACTGAACGATGAGGATTCCGCCCACCTGCTTGACCTGGTTCTCAGCTACGTGACGAGCAGGGCGTGACCAGCATCATCATCACTCATAAACTCAACGAGGTCGCCGCCATCGCCGACAATGTCACCATCATTCGAGACGGTTCGACCGTCGGTGTGATGTACGTGACGCCGGAGACGCCGCTCGACCAGGAAGAACTCATCCGCAAGATGGTGGGTCGTCCGCTGCACAACCTGTACCCGAACCACCCCTCCAATACCCCGGGCGAGGAATACCTGCGTGTCGAGGATTGGACCGTGCATCATCCGCTCGACGCGGAGCGCGTGATCGTAGACCATGCGAACATCAACGTGCATGCCGGCGAGATCGTCGGTCTGGCGGGTCTGATGGGTGCGGGTCGTACCGAGATGGCCATGTCCATCTTCGGCCACTCTTACGGTTCCAACATCTCCGGCAAGGTGTTCGTCAAGGGCAAGGAAGTCAAGATGCCCAACGTGCAGTCCGCGATTGACGCAGGTCTCGCCTACGCCACCGAGGATCGTAAGGGCAACGGTCTGAACCTGCTGCAGAACATCCGAGAGAACGCGTCCCTGGCCTCCCTGACCAAGATCAGCAAGGGCGGGGTTGTGGACGACAACCTTGAGCGCAAGGAAGTTGAACAGTACCGCAAGGACTTCAACATCAAGTGCCATGACATCGATGTGAATGTCTCCACCCTCTCCGGTGGTAACCAGCAGAAAGTGCTGCTCGCCAAGTGGGTTATCTCGCAGCCGGACATCCTCATCCTCGATGAGCCGACCCGAGCATCGACGTCGGCGCCAAGTATGAGATCTACGAAATCATCGATAAGCTTGCCGATGCAGGCAAGGCCGTCATCGTGATTTCCTCCGAGCTGCCCGAGCTCATCGGTATCTGTGACCGCATTTACACGGTGTCCTACGGTGTCGTCACCGACAATGTTGAGAAGAATGGATTTACCCAGGAATACCTGATGAAGGGTATGACCAAGGAAAGGGAGGTGGCAGCCTGATGAGCGCCGCAACTGCAACACCTGCAAAGAAAGAAGAAAAGACCGGCCTGCTGGCCACGGTTGCCAACAATGCCCGTCAATACGGTATTGTCGGCGCACTGCTGGTCATCGTCGTGGCCTTCGAGGTCCTGACCGGAGGCGTGCTGCTGAAGCCGAACTCCTTCGTGTCCCTGATTCAGCAGAACGCTTACGTGATCATCCTGGCCATTGGTATGGTGATGGTCATCATCGCCACCCACATCGACCTTTCGGTTGGTTCCTTGGTAGCCTTCATCGGTGGTGTGTGTGCACTGCTGATGGAACGCGCCGGAGTCAACTGGATGCTCGCCATCGTCATCGCTCTGGTCGTCGGCTGATCGTCGGCGTCTGGCAGGGCTTCTGGGTCGCCGTCATCGGCATCCCGGGCTTCATTACCACTCTGGCTGGCATGTTGATCTTCCGTGGTCTCGCCACCGTGATCGTCGGCGAATCCGTGCCGATTACCTCCCTCGAATTCCGTGGCATTGCCCGTAACTACCTGCCCAACATCCTTGGCTGGTGGGGTCCGTTCGATGGTCTGACCATTGTGCTCGGCATCCTGTGCATCGTCGGCTTTGCCTGGAGCCAGCTGCGCAAGCGCGCCCGTGTGGCCAAGGTCGGCTGGTGCCCGAGCCGATGAGCCTGACCGTCCTCAAAATTGTGCTTGCCGCGGTCGTCATCGCCTTCGTCACCTACCTGCTGGCTTCCTCCGGTAACGCTGATCAGGGTGGTACCCCGATCATGCTGGTGATCGTCGGTGTGCTGGTCTTCATCTACAACTTCATCCTGACCAAGACCGTGTTCGGTCGCCACGTGTACGCCGTTGGTGGCAACCGCAAGGCCGCCATCCTCTCCGGTATCAACACCCGCCGCGTGGACTTCCTGCTGTTCGTCCACATGGGCTTCCTGTCCGCAGTGGCCGCTGTCTGCATGCTCTCCCGTCTGGCTTCCGCAACTGCTCAGGCCGGTATGGAGTTCGAGATGGACGCCATCGCCGCCTGCTTCATCGGTGGCACGGCCGTTACCGGTGGTATTGGTACCATCCGGGCGCTGTGATCGGTGCATTCGTGATGGGTGTTATCAACCAGGGTCTGTCGATCATGGGTGTTGACACCGCCGTGGTGAAGACCATCAAGGGCCTCGTGCTCCTGCTGGCCGTCGCCGTGGACATCATGTCCAAGCGCAAGAAGAGCTGACCTTCCCCTTTCTCCTCCTCGATGTGGGATTCGTGCCGGTGCCGCTGGTGCGGATCCCACACTGTTATCTGCCGTCATTCTTGTAATCAAAGGACTTTTTCCGCCATGAAACTCACCGCGCGCTCCACCTCCCGTATGTATGCATTGACCTGCTTGGCCTGCGTTATCTGGCTCTGGCAGTCACTGGTCGAGGCCAATAACGATGGCTCGCTGTTCAATTGGGCCACTATTGTCTTCTCGCTGTGCTTGCTAGTGGTCATCGGATGGAGTGGTTGGAATGCCGTCGCCGGGTGGAACGCCAAGGAGACTGAGGCCGCCACGGCAGGTGCCAAGGATGATGAGGGCAGCACTGATCGGTAGCGTATATACGGCTGTTGTTGCCGGGGACATATAGGTCCCGGCAAATCTGCAGCGATATGTGCATTGCAAGCCAGGGATTCCCTGGCTTTTTTATGTCGAAACGGAACTCGACACGGGCGCGCAGGCCGTTGGGTTTGTCTAGAGCCTGCATATAGTTACTTATGGTAATGACTATTGGTAACTAATTGGAGGTTGGGCCAGCGATGTGCGATTCCCGAACCGATACCAAGACCGGCTTGCTTCCGGTGAATGAGGTGCGGAGCCTCCTGGATGTCTGCTGGAAAGCGAAGGCTATCACCGAGCTGATGCCGGCACTGCCCAAAGGCCTGAAACCGCGCTACGTACACGTCATTGATGCCGTCTGGCATATCAACGAAACGAATGGGCAGGAAATCGGCACCGCACGGGTAAGCGATGTCAGCGCCTTTCTCGGCGTCACTACGCCGAGCGTTACCAAACTCGTTGGCGAGATGGTGGAGCTTGGTCTGGTGGTCAAGCATATGGATGCCGCCGATCGGCGTGCGGTGACGCTCACGCTCACCGAGCGTGGACTAGATATCCGCCGCGTTTACGTAGAGGAATACCATGCGCATCTTAGCCAGCTATTGGGCGGGCTGACCGTGGAACAATGCGAAACCACTGTGCGCACATTGACCGAAGCCCTGCGGCTTATGCAGGAAGACGCGCAGCATCGCAAAAGCATGTGAATGAATGGAGGAGAGCAACGATTATGACTGATTCAGCAACACAACTACCTCACGGCGGCAAACAACCCTTTTCCGGCAAGCTCGTCATCGCGGTCGTCTCGCTTGCGATTCTGACCTTCCTCGGCATCCTGTCGGAAACCTCACTGAACATCGCCTACTCCACGCTGATGGAGGAGTTCTCCATCGGCGCTTCGGTGGTGCAGTGGCTCACCACCGGCTATCTGCTCTTGCTGTCAGTATCGATTTCGAGCTCGCCGTTCATGGTGCGCAAGTTCGCCACCAAAACCCTGTTCATCATGCCGTCGTGATCTTCGCCGCCGGCACACTGCTGGGCGCGCTCGCGGTCAACTTCCCGATGCTGCTCGCCGCCCGACTGGTCATGTCGCTCGGCACCGGCATCTCCCTGCCGCTTATCACCAACATCCACTGGCACGAAGAAGCGTGATTCCAACATGCAACGCCCTATTATGACTTCGCGGTCGTTTTTGCGCACGCCGTCTGAAGCGGCTGGGCCCGGCGACGAGGCAACTATTCAGGACCTCGTGGATACGTTGGAGGCCAACCGTTCACGGTGCGTGGGCATGGCCGCCAACATGATCGGCGTGAGCAAGCGCATCATCGTCTTCGTGGACGAAGATCTCGGTGGCCGTATCACGGTGATGCTCAACCCGTGATCACCGCTTCGGATGGTGCCTTCGACGCCCAGGAAGGCTGTTTGTCGCTGACCGGTGAACGCCGCACACTGCGCTGCCGCCGTATCGAGGTCAACTACGAGGACCGTCGGTTCCGCGCCCGCCACGCCACCTTCACCGGCTGGACCGCGCAGATCATCCAACACGAAGTCGATCACTGCAACGGCATCATCATCTGATTCATTCGGTGCTCGTTGCAGCCCACCCCCCCCCTCCGAGGCTGTCATCGCGATTACGATGCAATTACATCGCAACCGCTATGACCAGTTTTTTTATGTGCACTGGTGGGGTGGGTGTTCTCAGCGGTGTTGGGGTGCCATGCGCTGGCCGGTTGGCTTCGCTGAGGGGTGTGGGTGGTGTCATGTTGCCAGCGGTTGGCTGGTTGGCTTCGCTGGAGGTTCTCTCAGCGTCGGTGATGTGCCAAAGAGTGGCGGGCTGGCTTCGCTAAGGAGCGTTACCGTCGGTGGAGAACCAGTGCGTGACCTGCTGCCGACGCTAAGCGTTCATTAAGCGTCGTTAGCGGCCAAAACTTGGACGTGTAACGATGCTGGGCGGTTTTAGCGTCGTTGCTGTGCCAAGTTGTGGTCCTCTGCCGACGCTGCCAGTGCAGTAGCGTCGGCGTTGGGACAGGTGTTGGGCCTTTGCGACTCTATAAGCGAGGGAAAATCATTCGCCGGTGCCTAAGTGGGTCTATTGCCATGCTGAATACATCTGCTGAGTGTAGCTATGCGTTCGAAGGCAATTTCGGGACCTTTCTCAGTAGCAAATATGCCTAATGCGCGGAGTTATACACTTCACCGTGCACTTATACACGCCAAACGAAGCAGAAATCGACTGCTGACAGTGGACGACACGCCAGAGACGATGTGGATAACCCAGAGACGGTGGATAACAGCTGCGCGATCAGTGGATAACCTGCAAGAAAGTGCGGTTATCCACCGACGGTAGCCACTGTTATGCACATTCCATACCCCTTGGAATCATTGGGTTTTCCACTTATCCACCATCTCGCCATGTGGCTTGCGAGCCACCGCACGAACGTCATACAGTGTGCCTTACGGCGGGCAACGTAGCCCGCCGTCCACATCACATGAAGGGGAAACACCATGAGCACCGCAATCACTACTACTGCCGAAAATGCCGGTTTGCCAGCAATGCTGGACACCAAAGACGTAGCCGAGATGTTCAAACGCTGCAATCTCGCCGTCTATGCCGAAGCGAGACGCATATATTATCGCGAAGTGAATCTGAACCCATGCAAAAAGTATCCGAAGCAGGTGCTGCAAAGGATCGAATGGTGGTTCTGGGATTGGTTTGCCTATGACTGCGCCGTCAGCGGTATTGGACTGACCGGCAATGAATCCGAAGATTTACGTATCGAATTGCAGTACGGTCCGGGCGCAGGTATCTCGCCATTCCTAGCCTTGGCCGAATTCATGTATGACAAGGACGAACGTATCGGCACACGCGAGATACGTGATTTTCGCGAACTTGATGACACCAATTTCGCTTCGATGTTCTGGATTCGCGATGCCAGCGCGGTCAAAGGTCGTCTGACAGTTGAGGACATCATTCATGGTGGTGTCTACGAGGTGGCGGACGTACATGCCGCCTCGCAATACGATGGTGCGCACGGCGGCATGATCGTCAATCGCATCGCACATGTGAGAGGCGTGTGGCGATCCTGTTCCATCCCGATCTATGAGGCACGAAGGCCTGATGACCCGCAAATCGGTGATTCGCTGGCCCGTTCATTCCGGGAAACCGGATATAAACCGGACTTTGCCGGTCTGGTGCGGTTTTTCTACGGGAGGGCCAAAGACACCGGTCTCGACTGGGAAGATGTGGAAGCCGCGCGCCAAGCCGGTACTTTGGACGCGCTGATCAAGAAGGCCAGCAATCGGTGAAGGATTCGCCTAACGCTGCTGTCCAAGTCGGCGGCCGCGATCACGAATGAAGAGTGACGCAACCAAACAGACCGCGCACACAATGGCGACCGTGCGGAACGAAGCCCGCACGCCAATGGCCGATGCCGCCGCTTCCGGCACTCCGGTGCGCATGGCCGCCGCGGTGTGCGTGTTCATGATGGTGACCAGCAGCACAGCCGCAGACGTCATGATCGCGAAGCCCAGTAAGGCGAGCGGCCGGCCACCGATACGGTCATACATCTTGCCTGCCACCGGGTTCAGGATGCCCATGGCGATGCCGCTCGGCATCATCACCAGACCGGACACCAGTGCATTAACGCCAAGATCATTCTGCAAATATGCCCATCGCGTACAGGAACAGCTGGCGGGTGGTGAAGGTCTCGATGAGGAACGCGGTGATCGGGATCATGATGCCGTTGGTAAGCATGAATCCGGTGGTCAGCCATTGCACGGTGCTGCTGGGCACGTCGAACTCGTGCATCAACGTGGGCAGGGCGGAGATCATCAGCGTCTGGTTGAGGATGGCCACAAACGAGCCGATCATCAGGGTGATGACCATGCGGTGGTGTTGGCGGGGGTGGTGCTGTTGGAGTTGGCGGGGTGGTGGAGCCGGCCTCAGCGGTGGCCGGCGAGGAATTGCGTGACGTCAATTATCAAGTCTCGTTTCCTTGGCTGAGTTGTCTTTCTTGGCTTGCCCATACTATCTGTGCCTTGACTGCATTCGAAAACCATTGCAATGACTAGCAACACGCTGAGACGCGGCGTATTAATTCAATCATTTGACAAACTTAGTTCGTTCGTTTTATTATTGGTCCTGCAATCCGTAATATCGCCTACTGCAAAGGAGCGCCCAAATGGGTCTGTGGGATGTTGACAAGATCGAGTACGTCGCCGCGCCAAAGGACCGAAGGAAGACTTCGCCTTCCATTACTACGATGCCGACAAGGTCGTTGCCGGCAAGAAGATGAAGGATTGGCTGCGCTTCGGCGTTGCTTGGTGGCACACCTTCAACCAGGAACTGGTTGATCCGTTCGGCACCGGCACCGCGCACCGCCCGTACTACAAGTACACCGATCCGATGGACCAGGCTCTGGCCAAGGTCGACTACGCCTTCGAGCTGTTCCAGAAGCTGGGCGTCGAGTACTTCTGCTTCCACGATCGTGACATCGCCCCCGAAGGCGACACCCTGCGCGAGACCAACGCCAACCTCGACAAGGTCGTTGACAAGATCGACGAGAATATGAAGTCCACCGGTGTCAAGCTGCTGTGGAACACCTCCTCCCTGTTCACCAACCCGCGCTTCGTGTCCGGCGCCGCCACTTCTCCGTTCGCCGACATCTACGCCTACGCCGGTGGCCAGCTCAAGAAGAGCTTGGAGATCGGCAAGCGCCTGGGCGCCGAGAACTACGTGTTCTGGGGTGGCCGCGAAGGCTACGAGAACCTGTGGAACACCGAGATGAAGCGCGAGACCGACCACATCGCCAAGTTCTTCACATGTGCGCAGATTACGCCAAGGAAATCGGCCTTTGAGGCCC
>ENA-OQEX01000998-OQEX01000998.1-human-gut-metagenome-genome-assembly--contig:-NODE-998-length-12048-cov-3.107541_pt1 | contig 12048 bp, 17 predicted proteins | sample MGYA00242802_ERZ504649 | MGnify/ENA primary metagenome ERZ504649 (study PRJEB26092, sample SAMD00036194) | human gut metagenome | host: Homo sapiens | study: EMG produced TPA metagenomics assembly of... | reverse complement strand
TATTTTGAAAGTATCTGCAAAGGATAAGGCTACCGGTAAGGAACAAGCTATCCGTATCGAAGCCTCCTCTGGTTTGAGTAAGGAAGAAATCGAAAAGATGAAAGCCGAAGCTGAAGCTAATGCAGAAGCAGACAAGAAGGAACGTGAAAAGATTGACAAATTGAATCAAGCTGATTCTATGATTTTCTCTACTGAAAATCAGTTGAAGGAATTAGGTGACAAGTTGTCGGCTGATAAGAAAGCCCCGATTGAAACTGCTCTTCAGAAACTGAAAGATGCTCATAAGGCACAGGATTTGGCTGCTATTGATACTGCCATGGCTGAACTGAATACAGCATTCCAGGCTGCCAGCGCTGAAATGTATGCTCAGAGTGGTGCACAAGGTGGCGCTCAGGCTGGTCCGGGTGCAGGTGCAGGACAACAGGCTAATCAAGGTTCTTCTTCTAATAACAAAGAAGATATTCAGGATGCAGATTTTGAGGAAGTGAAGTAATTCAGACAAGGACATAAATAATAAGCAAAAGCGTGCAGTTTATCAGAACTGCGCGCTTTTGTGTTTTTTATTGTTATATACTTGTCGATATAAGGACACTGAGTTCTTTCTCTTTAATTCTTAAGAATCTATTTGCCATTACAAGTATTTAAGTCCTCATTAAAATATAAATCATGATATTATATTTTTCTTTGATGATTTATTTAATTAACCTAGGTAATGGCAAATATGAGATTAGTAAAATTAAAGTATCGTCCGAGTAAGGGCGTTTTCGTTTTTGAATACATGCAGGAGCAGATAGAGCGTCTTAGAGGGCAAGGAAAAGAACGGACAGTCGAAACATATCAGTCCGCATTGAACAGCTTCATGAAGTTCCGTGATGGCATAGACTTATGTTTTGATGAGATGGATGCAGATTTGATGGAACATTATGAAACGGAGATGCGCTCCACTCACCATTTAAGTCGTAATACCACTTCTTTTTATATGCGTATTTTGCGTTGTGTGTATCGCAAGGCAGTGGGTGAGGGACTGGCCCTTCCTGCAGATCCCTTTGAGAATGTATATACTGGTGTGGACAAGACCTCAAAGAGAGCTGCCACCCTGACAGATATCAAACACATCAAGCAGTTGGATCTTTCCGATCATAAATCGTTGGAATTTGCACGAGATATCTTTCTCTTTTCTTTCTATATGCGAGGAATGTCTTTTATAGATCTTGCCTATTTGCGCAAAAAAGATCTCAATAGTGGCTTTGTGAGTTATAGCCGTCGTAAAACAGGTAAGAAACTCATTATACGGTGGGAAAAACAGATGCAGGAGATTATTGACAGATACGGAGATTCGGAAACACAATATCTTTTACCTATTATAGAACGAGAAGATGGCACGGAGCGCAGACAATACCGGAATAAAATGTTGCTGGTGAACCGTAAATTGAAGAAGATTGCAGCCCGGGCAGGATTGACCACACCACTTACTATGTATGTAGCTCGGCATTCCTGGGCAAGTATAGCCAAGACGAAAAATATCTCGATTGGTATTATTAGCGAAGCGATGGGGCATGATTCAGAAACTACTACACAAATCTATCTTTCGTCTATACAGACTAATCAGATAGATAATGCAAATAGAAATATTTTAAAAGATCTATAAGAAGGGGAATATTTGAATTATTTTGAAATTAGGACGCACTCTTATATAGAGAGCGTCCGATTTCTTAAATTTCTGATTTCCATTAATGTAGTAAGTTGTATGAATTAAATCAGCCCATAAGTTTATGATATATATAGAGAGAAAAAAAACTTTTTTATCAGTTTACAGTTTGTAAATGCTAGAAAATGAAAATAAATCTATACCTTTGCAGCCGATAGACGCTCTCTATATAAGAGTGCGTCTGTTTTTAGTCGGATTATTCCACTATGAGTATTGTAAATAACAAGGGCAAAGACATGCCACAACAAATTTTGGGAACGATGGTTCAAAAGACCGACGACGCCGTAGGCATATTCCGAAATGATCAGGAAAAAAAGCATTGGTATGTGGCTGTTGTAAATAACAGAAGTGAAAAAGCCTGTCAGGATAGATTACGAAAACGTTTGAAGAACGAACTGATAGTGAGAAAGCTTATGAAGTTTATGTCCCTATCCAACAGGAGATGAGTATTCGTCATGATGGTAAACGTAAAAAAGTGGACCGTATTGTTTTTCCTGCTCTTGTTTTCATTCGCTGCACAGATTCAGTAAGACGGAAAGAAATAGTCTGCCTTCCTTATATAAAACGTTTCATGGTTAACATAGCCGGTTCTTCCCGAAATACTTGCCGTCCCGTAGCTATTATTCCAGATCATCAGATGTACAGCTTGATGCGTATGGTCAATGATGCCGAAGAACACGTCACTATTGAGTCATGCCCTCTGCATTTGGGCGATCGTGTCCGTGTAAACGGTGGCAAACTGGTAGGATTGGAAGGGAATATATGTCGTGAGATAGATGGTTCTACTAGTCTGGTTGTAAAAATTGATATTCTTGGATGTGCTAAAGTTACCATTGCTAGAGAATTGCTGGAACCTATAGCGGAAAAAAACTCAGTTAACATATAAATTATATATTGACATACAATGACCATAGCAGTAGACTTTGACGGTACTATTGTTGAGCACAAGTATCCGGCAATCGGCAGGGAGTTGCCGTTTGCCATTGAGACATTGAAAAAATTGCGTGACGAACATCACAGGTTGATTCTATGGACAGTGCGTGAAGGGCGTCTGCTTGACGAGGCTCTTGCCTTTTGCCGTGATCGCGGTCTTGAATTTTATGCCGTGAACCGCGACTATCCGGAGGAGGAGAAAGGGCGTAACAATCATTACTCACGCAAGCTCAAAGCCGATCTTTTTATAGATGACCGCAACTTGGGAGGCCTTCCCGATTGGGGTACTATTTATGGAATGATTCATGACGGAACCACTTTTTCGGATTTGATACGTAGTGCCGGTGAATCTTCTGTTTCGGAGAATCCCGGCAGAGGCCTTTTCTCGCGCCTGTTTGGCAGATGATTGAATAATAAATGAAAAAACTGATATGAAGACTTTAAAGAAACTATTATTGTTTGTTGTGGCGTCCGCCTTGTTGGCAGGCTGCACCTCCTATAAAAATGTACCTTACATGCAGAATCCCGAGGTCGTGAACAGTTACAGGAAGATCTTCCCCTTTATGACGCAAAGATTATGCCGAAAGATCTGCTGAGTATAACTGTGAACACGAGTGACCCTCAGGCTGCCGCTCCTTTTAACCTGACGGTACAGACTCCTCTGAATGCAGCCCTGACCAATATTAATACTACCACACAACCCACTCTCCAGCAGTACCTGGTAAATAACAAGGGTGAGATAGATTTCCCCGTTATCGGTCGTCTGAAGGTAGGCGGCCTTACGAAAAACGAGGCGGAAGATTTGATCCGGGAGCAATTGCAGCCCTATCTGAAAGAGAGCCCTATCGTTACAGTCCGTATGGCAAATTACAAAATTTCGGTATTGGGAGAGGTGAACCGTCCGGGTACTTTTACCGTAGGAAATGAAAAGGTAAATATCCTTGAAGCCCTTGCCATGGCGGGAGATATGACTGTTTATGGCGTCCGTGACAATGTGAAACTGATTCGTGAGGATGCAAAAGGCAAGCGTGAGATTATCAATTTGAATCTTAATAATGCAGAGCTGGTTGTATCTCCCTATTACTACCTGCGCCAGAACGATATCATCTATGTAACGCCCAATAAGACAAAAGCCAAGAACTCGGACATTGGCAGCAGCACCAGCATGTGGATCAGTGCTACATCCATTTTGGTATCTCTTGCAAGCCTTCTGGCAACCATCTTGAAATAAAACTCATAAATATAATTGTTGATTACAAACTGTTGATATGACTGACGAACAGAAGAACACCCCTTCGGGTACCGAGCAACGTGAGGAGAACGTTGATCTTTATGCCTTGTTTTTTAAATATTTTGCCTATTGGCCGTGGTTTGTAGCCAGTGTGCTGGTTTGTATTATATCTGCTTTCATCTATCTCCGCTATCAGGCCCCCGTCTATAATGTTGATGCGGCCGTACTCATCAAAGAAGGTGACAAGAAAAGTGGAAGCAGCAATAATCCTATGGGAGCCCTTCAGGATCTGGGTATGTTCTCCATGACTAACAATTTTGACAATGAGGTGGAAATCCTGAAGTCAAGAACCTTGATTAAAAAGGTGGTGAATCATTTGAATTTGTATATTTCAGTGGCTGAGGAACGTATGTTCGGCTATAACACTCCTTTATATAAGTCCACTCCGGTAAAAGTTTATATGACTCCTGAAGAGGCAGACAATCTGGAAGAAGGAGCCGAGCTTCATCTAAAATACACCATGAATGGAAAATTGGATGTAAAAGTGGAATATATGCTTGACGAGGAGAAGCAGGAGGCTGAGGTAAGTTTTGACAGTATTCCGGCTGTTTTCCCCACTCCAGTAGGAGTTTTCAGTTTTACAAAGAATGACTCGGTCCCGCCTTTGGAAGAAGATATGAATCTGGTGGCATACGTTAATTCTCCTACAGATGTGACGGAAAGTTATGTAGAGAATTTGTCAGTGGAACCCACTTCGAAGACTACCACAATTGCTGCCATCAGCTTGCAGAATACGGTAAAGCAGCGCGGTATCGATTTCATCAATTGTTTGGTTGACTTTTATAATCTGGACGCGAATGACGAGAAGAATGAAGTGGCTCAAAAATCTGCAGAGTTTATAGACGAACGTATTGGCATTATCAATCGGGAGTTAGGTACTGCCGAAACGGAACTTGCCGATTTCAAGCAACGCTCCGGATTGACCGATTTGACCAGCGATGCCCGTCTGGCTTTGGAGGAGAGTTCGAAATATGAACAGCAGCTGACCGAGAATGCCACCCAGTTGAGACTGGTGGAGTCCTTGCGTAACTACGTGAACAACCCGAAGAATGCAAACGAGGTGATTCCCGCCAATGTAGGGTTGCAGGACCAGAATTTGGGTTCTATCATCAACCAATATAACACGATGCTGATCGAACGCAAGCGTTTGCTTCGTACCTCTTCCGAAAACAATCCTGCAGTAATCAATATCAATACGGGCATCGAGTCCATGCGGCACAATGTGCAGACTACCGTGAACAGTGTACTGAGAGGGTTGCAGATAGCGCAGTCCAACCTTGAACGTCAGGCACGGAAGTTTGAAGGCAGGATCAGCAGTGCACCGCAGCAGGAGAAAGAATTTCTTACTATCTCCCGCCAGCAGGAAATCAAGGCGACCCTTTACATTATGTTGCTTCAGAAGCGTGAGGAAAACGCAATAACCCTGGCATCCACTGCTAATAACGGACGTATCATCAAAGCTGCTCTTCCTAGTAAAAAGCCGGTTTCTCCTAAGAAGATGGTTGTTATGTTGGCCGCTCTTGTATTGGGTATGGGTATTCCTGTAGGTCTTATTTATTTGAAGGATTTATTAAAATATAAGATAGAGAATGCCGAGGATGTGGAGAAGATGACGGATGTTCCTATTTTGGGTGAGCTTCCTTTAAGTAAGAAGCCCGAAAAAGGTTCCATTGTGGTTCAGGAGAATCAGAATGGTATGATGGAGGAGGCTTTTCGTGGTCTGCGTACCAATATGTTGTTCATGCTTGGTGCCAGTCAGAAAGTGGTGCTTTTTACATCCACACAGCCGGGTGAAGGTAAATCTTTTATTGCTGGCAATACGGCAGTCAGTCTGGCTATATGGGTAAGAAAGTTGTTATTGTGGGTTTGGATATCCGCAAGCCTGGGCTGAACAAGGTTTTTAATCTGTCCCATCGCACGGAAGGTATTACCAATTATTTGGCTGATCCCGAGCATACCAATCTTTTTGATATGATACAACATTCGGATGTAAGTCCTAATCTTGATATTCTTCCGGGTGGTCCTATTCCTCCCAATCCTACAGAGTTGATGGCGCGTACGGTGCTGGAAGATGCAATAGAGAAATTGAAAGAGCGTTACGATTACATTATTCTTGATACGGCTCCTATTGCTATTGTGACCGATACTGCTATTGCCAGTCGTGTGGCTGATATGTGCGTGTATGTGTGTCGTGCAGATGTAACTCCGAAGTTGGGGTATCAGTATATTAATGTGCTGCGGGATCAGAAGAAATTTGATAAATTGGCTACGGTTATTAATAGCATTGATTTAAGCTCTAGAAAAGCAGGCTACGGTTATGGTTATGGACATAAATACGGCTATGGATATGGTTACGGAGTAGAAAATAAACAAGGCAAAAAGAAATGATATGTTCAGTTATAAGTATTAACCTGATAAAACAAACAAAGTTATGGGAAATTTTAACACAGACTTGGGATTTCAGTTGGATGGAAATGGTAATGCTGAAATCAATTATTCAAAAAATACTTGGTGGAAAACAATTCATGCAAAGGCCGTCATTCGTAAACCGCAAGGTACTTTTCATGTAGAACTTTATAAAGGAAAGGTTGATTGATAAAATTATAAGGACTGGCGAACAGGCTAGTGCCGAAATAAAAACGGATTTTAGAATTAACTTGAAGGTGAAGATTCATTCGGATGATGCGCGTAATTGCAGCGATGATTTTCATTTGGAAGGAAACTATTAAAATGGAAACTGTTTCGGCATATAAGAAGATATCAAGTTTATTCTGATAAAGAATAGTAGTGGATCTTATAGGAAGAATATGTCAATAAAAAAATATATAAAACGAGGTGTGAAGTATGTTCTTACGGGAGAACCAATAAATCATATTACCACTCACATCGTAACATTGGCACCTAATGAGCTTCTAAAAGGGCGTACGGCACTTATTACAGGTGGAACGGCAGGCATAGGTCTAGCAATCGCTAAAAAATTTCTACAAAGCGGTGCAGATGTTGTTATTACAGGCCGAACGAATGAACGTTTGGCTTCCGCTTGTGAAGAGTTGAAACAGGTAAGCGCGACAGGGAAGGTTTATGGTATATGTATGGATAATAGAGATGTATCGGCTTTTTCGGTCTACATTGATAGTATTTCAGAGAAAATTAGAGGTAATATAGATATTTTAGTAAATAATGCTGGCGTTTTGGGTGGTGATATAAAGAATGTGACAGAAGAAGAATACGATCAAATTCTGAATACAAATCTAAAGGGAGTCTTTTTTCTTTCCAAATACTTTGGCGAATCTTGGAAAACAAAAGGACTTGCTGGAAATATATTGAATATAGCTTCTTCTTCAAGTTTGAGACCGGCTATATCGGCATATACATTAACTAAATGGGGGATTAGAGGATTGACGCTCGGTTTGGGGAAAATTTTCGCACCTTATGGCATAACTGTTAATGGGATAGCTCCCGGGCCTACAGCCACACAAATGATTATCAAAAAAGAAACAGATAATATCACTTTTTCTACGAACCCTTTAGGTCGACTTGTCATGCCTGAAGAAATTGCAAATATGGCTGTATTTTTAGTCAGTGAGATGGGACGCTCAATTATAGGCGACATCGTTTATATGACAGGAGGTTCAGGCTTGTCACCCTAGATGATGTGAAATATTCATTTTAAGACGAAGTAATGTCGGATGTAAATAGAGAGAATAATAAAAGAATAGCTAAAAATACATTGTTATTATATTTTCGCATGATATTCACGATGTCGGTAAGTTTGTTTACCAGTCGTGTGATATTAGCTACGTTGGGGATAGAAGATTATGGAGTGAATAATGTAGTGGCCGGATTCGTAACGATGTTCTCTTTTTTTTCAGGTTCTTTAGGTGCAGCATTAGTCGTTTTCTAACTTACGAATTAGGATCTGGAAGTACAGAAAAATTAAAAAAGATTTTTTCTACATGCGTGAATGTGCAATTGTTGGTGTCGTTTTTTGTGGTGATATTTGCGGAGACTATTGGAGTATGGTTTTTAAATACTCAGTTGAATGTGCCTGAAACGAGAATCATTGCAGCTAATTGGGTGTTCCAGTTTGCAGTTCTGGGATTTATTTTCAATCTGGTGAGCGTTCCATATAATGCATCTATTATTGCTCACGAATGTATGAACGTATTTGCATATATTAGTATATTGGAAGTGATGCTGAAGCTGATAATAGTCTACATGTTGTATATCTCTCCATTTGACAAACTTATAACCTATTCCATTTTATTTGCTGTCGTTGGTTTAATAATCCGGATTGTATATGGCGTATACTGTAAACGACATTTCGTTGAATGTCACTACTATATGGTATTAGATAAGACAATGTTGAAGGAAATATTAAGTTTTGCTGGTTGGAACCTAATGGGAACAGGTGCTTATTTGTTTAATACACAGGGCGTAAATATTATAACAAATATCTTTTGGCGTGACAGTAAATGCTGCTCGTGGAATTGCCACTCAAGTGGAAGGTGTGGTGAAACAGTTTGTAAATAGCTTTACGACGGCTTTGAATCCTCAGATTACTAAGTCATATGCAGCAGGTAACAAGGATTATATGTTTAAACTGGTTTGTAGAGGTGCTAAATATTCCTATTTTCTCATGCTTTTTTTTGTCATTCCATTCATGTTTGAGGCAGAGACCATCTTGAAATTATGGTTGAAAGAAGTTCCTTTATATACCTCTTTGTTTTTGCGGCTAACATTAATAGGGACAATGTTTGATCTTCTAGGAAATTCTACAGCTAATGCTTGTTGGGCTACAGGACAAGTCAAGCGTTACTATCTGTGGGTAGGTACAATTGGTGCTTTTGTTTTTTTTATTTCATGGGGATTATTTGCTTGCGGATTTCCTGCATATACGGCTTATTTGACTTTCATAGGTATATACATAGTAATTATTTTTGTGAAGTTGTATGTTATTAAAGGGTTGTTAGGATTTCCGGTGCAGATGTATTATCAGGAAGTTTTTGTACGTATCATTCTAGTTACTATTGTGGCTTTCATTATTCCAAGCATTTTATATCTCTTGATGGATTCAAGTGTTTTTCGGCTTGTGGTGATTTCCGGCTTAAACGTGTTATCTACTTTGTTATGCATATTTCTATTTGGATTAGAGCACTCGGAACGAACAATAGTGATTAACAAGGTTCAGTTGTTAATTAAAAAAAAGTATAAATAAATTATGGAACAATATTATACCGATGAACGAAATGTTCAGATATTGATAGCTTTGCTGAAATCACATGGTATCAAGAGAATTGTGGCTTCTCCTGGTTCTACAAATGTGACTTTTGTAGGGAGTTTGCAGCAGGACTCCTATTTCGAAATGTATTCTTGTGTGGATGAACGTTCTGCAGCTTATATGGCTTGTGGGTTGGCGGCTGAAACATTGGAACCTGTAGTATTGAGTTGCACAGGGGCTACTGCATCTAGAAATTATTTCTCTGCTTTGACAGAAGCCTATTATCGTGGGTTACCTATACTAGCGGTAACTTCTACTCAAGAAAAGTCTAAAATTGGGAATTTGATACCGCAGGTAATTGATCGCAGTGTGCAGCCGCATGATATTTTGAAGTTCAGTGTACATCTGCAAACGGTAAAAGACGAAGATGATGAATGGGATGTTACCTTGAATGCGAACAAAGCAATATTAGAACTAAATCATCATGTTCTGGACCTGTACATATTAATTTAACCACTCGTTATAGTCGTAATTTAAAGTTAAAGGAGCTGCCTAAAACTAAAAAAAATTATGCGATATGTGTTAGGTAACAATCTGCCGGAATTGCCCAAAGGAAAGATCGCAATATATGTTGGATCTCATGGACGGTGGACGAGCAATTTTACAAAAGTGGTTGATGAGTTTTGTGAAATATATAATGCAGTGGTTTTTACTGATCCAACGGCGAATTATTATGGGAAATATCGTGCAGCATATGAACTTATGGCTCTGCAAAAAATAGAGGATGAAAATAAAAAAACTGATTTGCTCATTCATATCGGTATGATGTCGGATACAGCTGATATTGTAAACCCTAAAGAAGTATGGCGCGTATGTGAAGATGGAAAATTAGCAGATAGATACAAGGTACTCAGCAATGTCTTTGAAATGCCAGAACAAATATTTTTTGAATACTATATAAAAAAAGCGAAGGAAAGAAAGGGATGATAGCTATATTAAATCGTGTAGAGAGGCAATAAATCGTATAGGAGGAAACCTTCCAGAATTACCTTTTTCACATATATGGGTAGCTTCCCAATTGTTTGATAAATTGCCACAGAATTCTACTTTGCATTTAGGTATTCTAAGCCCACTTCGCTCTTGGAGTTATTTCACTTTTGATTCTTCCATTGAAGTATATTGTAATCAGGGAGGTTTTGGTATAGATGGTAATATGTCTTCTTTGGTAGGAGCATCATTGGCAAATTTAAAAAAACTATATTTTGGAGTAGTTGGCGATCTTTCTTTTTTCTATGATATAAATATTTTGGGAAATCGTCATATTGGCAATAATGTTAGAATATTGCTCATAAACAATGCTCTTGGTGCAGAATTTCATTTGTTTAAACAGCTAAATTGTATTTATGTAGATGGAATTAGTAAATACATATCTGCCGGTGGCCATTTTGGTCATCAATCTTTAACTTTGGTAAAGCATTATGTAGAAGATTTAGGATTTAAGTATCTTAGAGCCTCCAATAAAGAGGAGTTTGAGGGAGAGTATAAGTATTTTATTTCTTCTGAAATAACGGATAAACCTATGGTATTTGAAGTATTCACGCAAGTGGAAGCAGAAAATGAAGCTTTAAGAAAAATGATGGAAATTGAGATTTCTTCAAAGAATAAGTTAAAAAACAGTCTTAAAAATATATTGGGGGAATCTATTGTAGATGCGATAAAAAAATGTAGAAATTAGTTGGTTTTTCATGTCGCTGTTCTGAAGAAAAAATATTAATAGTGCTAAATAAATATCCTCAAGTATGAAATACTACTTTCCAATACACCTTAATGGTGGTAATCGCGGTTGTGAAGCGATTTCAAAGGGTACAGCCTTAATTTTAAAAGAGAAAAAAGAAAATTTGATAGGTCTTTGTACAAATATAGAACTTGATCATCGTTTGAAAGTAGATGAGTTTGTGACTTTGTATCCTATGCGTCCACGCAATCTGATATCCTGTATTAGGAATAAATTGTATAGTATGGTAGAATCAGACGAGTGGAAGCGCAAGCAATTTTCTTATCGTTATGAATATATGTCGTTTTTAAATCAATTAAAAGAAGATGACATAATGCTTTCTACTGGAGGAGATATGATGTGTTACCAAGAGAATCAAGTAATTTATACGGTCAATTATTTATATAAACGTGGCATTCGTTCTATTTTATGGGGATGTTCTATTGGTGAAAATAATATTACTCCTCTCAAGTTGAAAGCTTTGAAACAGTTTTCGCTTATCTATGCTCGTGAAACATTAACACAAGAGGTTTTGGCAAATTATAATATTAATAATGTGGTAGTTTATCCAGATCCTGCTTTTGTGCTTGAACCAATAAAGTGTCAACTTCCTAAATGCTTTTCGTTAGGGCAGGTGGTAGGGATTAACTTAAGCAACTATGTTATGGGAGGATTTGCTTTAAATACAGAATTTGCAAAAGAAGTGGACGATTTGATAAAACACATTCTTCTAACTACCGATAATCAGATATTACTTATACCTCATGTGTTATGGAAAGGGCAAGATGATCGTATCATAAGTAATTTAATCAAAGAGAAGTATCATTCGGATAGAATTTCTATACTTGATAGTAATAGCCTGAATTATTGCCAAATTAGATTTGTTATTTCAAAATGCCGTTGTTTTATTGGTGCACGTACTCATTCTGTTATTTCTGCTTATTCAACTTGTACACCTGCAATAGCACTGGGATATTCTATTAAATCAAAAGGAATAGCTAAGGATTTAAACATGCCTCAAAATACGGTTGTAAATAGTGCAAATATAAAAAAAGGAGAATTAATTAATGCGTTTTCATTTCTATCAAATAATGAAAAATGAATTAAGAAATCAGTTAAAG
>ENA-OQEX01000997-OQEX01000997.1-human-gut-metagenome-genome-assembly--contig:-NODE-997-length-12048-cov-3.450046_pt1 | contig 12048 bp, 10 predicted proteins | sample MGYA00242802_ERZ504649 | MGnify/ENA primary metagenome ERZ504649 (study PRJEB26092, sample SAMD00036194) | human gut metagenome | host: Homo sapiens | study: EMG produced TPA metagenomics assembly of... | reverse complement strand
TATATCTTAATTTTTATTTTTGTTCGACATGTCGATCAAACCCTTTCTATAGGGGATGTAATTGTATTATGGAATGTCTAACACAATAACAGCAACAGGAATAAGCCTCCCTTGAAAAGGGAGGGGAACCAGCGAAGCTGGTGGAGGGATTCTGCTGATGCCTTTTCTTTGTGTTTTGTTTTAGATTTTACAAAAAATCCCTCAGTCAGCCTGCGGCTGCCAGCTCAGCACAAGGCACGCCCTTCGGGTGCCTTTTCAAGGGAGCCTAGTTATGAGATTTTCAAATTTAGTGCTTTCTAGTACCTTTTCGGTCAGAACGCTCCGTTTTGTCACTATTCTGCCGGCGCTCTGCCGCCTCGTAGGCACGGATGATGTCCTGCACCAGCTTGTGGCGCACTACATCCCGGTTGGTGAATTCGCAGACGGCGATGTCGTCCACCTTCCGCAGGATACGGGAGGCGATGACCAGACCGCTTTTCTGCTTGTCCGGCAGGTCGATCTGGGTGGTGTCTCCGGTAATGACCATCCGGCTGCCCTCGCCCAGACGGGTGAGGAACATCTTCATCTGTTCACCGGTGGTGTTCTGCGCCTCGTCCAGGATGATAAAGGCGTTGTCCAGGGTGCGTCCACGCATATACGCCAGGGGAGCGACTTCGATAGAGCCACGCTCCAGATGGCGCTGGAACGCCTCTGCGCCCAGCATCTCAAACAAGCCGTCGTACAACGGACGGAGATAGGGATCCACCTTGTCCTGGAGGTCGCCGGGCAGAAAGCCCAGCTTTTCGCCTGCCTCCACAGCCGGACGGGTGAGGATAATGCGGCTGATCTCGTGCCGCCGGAACGCACGCACCGCCATGCAACCGCCAGATAGGTCTTTCCTGTTCCGGCAGGACCCAGCCCGAACACGATGGTGTTTTCGGCAATGGCACGGACATAGCTGCGCTGTCCCACAGTACGGGTATGCACCGGCTTTCCGGCGGCAGTGAGACAGACGGTGTCGTCATCTGTCAGTTCCGCCAGCTGTCCGCCTGCGCCCTCGTCCACCATATCCGAAACGTAGTGGATGGACTGCGGCGTCACAGCCTGTCCGGCGGCGATCATTTTCAGCAGTGCAGTGACCGCTCCGGCAGCCAGCTCTACCGCTGCGCCGTCGCCCTGGATGCGCAGCTCGTCCCCACGGCAGATCATCTGCACATGATACCGCTGTTCCAACAGCTTGAGGTTTTCGTCAAAACTGCCGCATAAAGTCTGAAATTGGTTGTTGTCCTGCATTGCGATCAATCGTTCTGCCATGGTGGGATCGGTTCCTTTCTGAAAGTCTGCTGTACTCCGGTCACGCCGTTTTTGGCTGTCCGGAGGAATATCCTCTACCTATTATAGCATACTCTTTGTAAAATGTGAAACGGTATCTTCTTCTTTTAACAAAAAATTCAGGAATTCCCGCATAGGCGGCAACTCCTGAATGGCTTTACAGAATGTGTTGCAATGTGCTGTTTAATAAAACCGGTAGTCCGAAATGTCGGAAAGGAAGATCTGATACAGCGAAAAGATGCCGTCGTCGATCTCCCGGCGGCTGCTTTCCAGGGACAGATTCCGGATGTCCCGGTGCAGGGGAAAGCGCAGGGTACACTGTGCCTGGGTGTCGGTCTGGGAGGTGAGCAGGACGGCGTGATACTTCCGGCAGAAGTGCTGTACGACCTGTTCCTCCGGCGTGCGCAGCCCCGTCTGATACAGCTGCTCCGGGATGCTGTGGCGGTGAGACTGCGGCTCTGTGCCGTCGGAGACTGCGGTACAGCGCAGCACTGCCTCGTTTTCCTGCTGCTCTGCCTGCCAGGTGAAACGGGACGCAGACGGCATAGTCTGCCGCAGCTGTAAAATCAGACAGAGCAGGCTCACACGCAGCCGCCGGCGGTGGACGAAAATGCACAGATGGGGCGCCGTCTCCAGTGTCATCCGGATGGCCCTGCCAAGCACCATTCGACATGATTCGACAAAATTCGACAATTCACGGTCCAGAAAAAGCGCCTCACCGGAGACTTCGCAATTTTGGTAATATTTGAGCTGTTCCAGACGCAGCACCGAAGACCGCATGAGACGGCAGCAGTTGCCTTGAATAATGTTCAGTTGTTCCAGCTGTTCTTCCAGGATCATCCTGGGGATCTGGTCGCTGGATTCATCCAGATCCTGATACAGCGCACTGACGGCGTTGGAGATGCCGAATACCTTCTGGCGTATGGCGGCGATCCGGTTTTCTTCCTCGTGACATCGGTCGGGGTCGGACCAGAAGAGTTCCTCTTCCGGCTGTGCGCAGATCTGCACCAGGATCACCGGCGTGCCGCCGATGCGGCATTGCTTCTGCCGGAGCAGATACAGCACACTGCCCTGCCGGACGGAAAACGTGCCGGTCTCCGGCGTGCCGTCCGGGGCATACCGTGCAGGGATGCGCCGTCCTGATCCTGCCGCAAGGTGGCGGCGTGGTTCTGCCAGAGCGGCGTGCCGTCCATGCGGTAGAAAAGGACGGCATCCTCAAACTGCTGATACCATTCCCGGATCTGCTGAAATTCACTTTGCTGCATCGCTGTCATCTCTCCTCACTGCATCCGCATTTGTCTTTATTCTATGCTATTATTATACTACATATTTCAGAACAGGGAAATAAAAAAAGTGATAATTTTGTCTTGTTTTCAATTTTTGTGCATTTTGCATAAAATGGTTTCCCGTTTTTTGCGGAAAACGTGGAAAATAAGAGAACTTGCCTTTTTACCCCCTGCTTTTTTTGCGAAAGTGCTTGAATTTTTCTCCGGAATGGTGTAGAATAGAATTATCAAGGAATCACTGGGGCAAAATCGGGCAGATGTCCGGGGATGTGTATCAGTGCTTTCTAAAATATTAGGAGGTAATTTCCAATGTCAGTTAAAGTTGCTATTAATGGTTTTGGCCGTATCGGTCGTCTCGCATTCCGCCAGATGTTCGGCGCAGATGGTTATGAGGTCGTTGCAATCAACGATCTGACTAAGCCGTCTATGCTGGCTCACCTGCTGAAGTATGATACCGCACAGGGCGGTTATGCAGGCAAGATCGGTGAGAACAAGCACACTGTTTCTGCTGATGACGAAGCTGGTACTATCACTGTTGACGGTAAGACTCTGAAGATCTATGCAAAGGCTAACGCTGCAGAGCTGCCGTGGGGCGAGATCGGTGTTGACGTTGTTCTGGAATGCACTGGTTTCTACACCTCTAAGGCTAAGGCACAGGCTCACATCGATGCAGGTGCAAAGAAGGTCGTTATCTCTGCTCCGGCTGGCAACGATCTGCCGACTATCGTTTACAACGTAAACCACAACACTCTGACTGCTGATGACAAGATCATCTCCGCAGCATCCTGCACCACCAACTGCCTGGCTCCGATGGCTAAGGCTCTGAATGACTATGCTCCGATCCAGAGCGGTATCATGAGCACCATTCACGCTTACACCGGCGACCAGATGATCCTGGATGGTCCGCACAGAAAGGGCGACCTGAGAAGAGCAAGAGCCGGCGCAGCTAACATCGTTCCGAACTCCACCGGTGCTGCTAAGGCAATCGGTCTGGTTATTCCGGAACTGAACGGCAAGCTGATCGGTTCTGCACAGCGTGTACCGGTTCCGACTGGTTCCACCACGATCCTGACTGCTGTTGTTAAGGGCGCAGACGTAACTGTTGACGGCATCAACGCTGCTATGAAGGCTGCTGCTACTGAGTCTTATGGCTACAACGAAGAGCCGATCGTATCTTCTGACGTTATCGGCATGAAGTACGGTTCTCTGTTCGATGCAACTCAGACCATGGTTTCCAAGATCGCTGATGATCTGTATGAAGTACAGGTTGTTTCTTGGTATGACAACGAGAACAGCTACACCAGCCAGATGGTTCGCACCATCAAGTTCTTCGCTGAACTGGCATAAGTTAGCGTCGGATTCTCGCAGACAGGATTTGTTCTGTCTATGAATTTGCAAAATGAAAGCGGTATGGCGGTTTCGTCATGCCGCTTTTTTGCATATCTGCGTGCAGGATGGGACAGCGGCAGACGATTGTGGAAAAAATGCGAAAAAATATTGACGGCATTCCCCATCCTATGCTATAATAAAAATGCAGAAGGTTGTTCTCGAAATTTGCTGAAAAGATGCTTCTTTCTAGGCTTGTTTGACAAATGTACGGATTTTTCAAACAAGCCCTAAAAGAACAACTTCTAAAATCACATAGAAAGGAGGAATGTACAATTGTACAGGATATGGCGGCGCTGGCTGTCGCTTTTGACGGCGTTGGCTCTGGCGCTGGCTTTCTGTTTTGCGGCGTGTTCGTTTGCGGCTTTTGCCGATGACACGGGGCAGAAGGTGTACCAGGACATGATCTACTACACCATCACGCCTATGCACGAGGTGACGATCACAGGCGCACGTGCGATACTGACGGAGGCGAACATCCCGGCAGAGCTGGACGGCTGTCCGGTGACGGAGATCGAACGCTACGCTTTTAAGGACTGCACCCGGCTGAAACAGGTGATCCTGCCGGACACCATCCGCAGGATCGGTGAGTTTGCCTTTAAGGACTGCACCCGGCTGGAGCGCATTTCCATCCCGGATACGGTCTCGGACATCGGCTGGGGCATCGTCCAGGGAACGCCCTGGCTGGACAACCAGACAGAGGAGTTTGTGGTCGCAGGAAGTGGCTTTCTGCTGGCGTATACCGGGGCAGACGCTACGATCACTATCCCGGATACGGTAAGCACCATCGGCGGCTATGCCTTTGAGGGCTGCACCACCCTGGAAAACGTGGTGATGCCGGACTCGGTGCAGACCATTGATGCCTTTGCGTTTCTGAATTGCAGCAGGCTGCACCAGGTGCAGTTCCCGGCGCATCTGAAAACCATCGGGGAATATGCGTTCCATTGGTGTACGGCGCTGGAAGAGGTACAGATTCCGGATACGGTGACGACGGTGGGCAACCACGGGTTCAGCTATTGCCGGTCACTGAAAAGCATATCTCTTCCGGTAGGGCTGACACAGATCAGCAACACCCTGTTCCAGGGCTGCACCAGTCTGGAAGAGCTTCAGATCCCGGACGGCGTTCAGGTGATCTATAACTATGCTTTTGACGGCTGTTCGCAGTTGCGGAAGATCACGCTGCCGGAATCGGTGGAGGAGATCGGCTCCAACGCCTTTTCCGGCTGCACGGCTTTGAAACGTCTGGTGATTCTGAACCCGGCGTGCCGCATTTATGATGCGGAAAAAACGGTAGAACCCAGCGTTCGTATCAACGGATATGCGGTTTCTACGGCGCAGATCTATGCGCAGAAATACCAGCGCTCATTTCATGCCCTGGATCGAAAACGGGGCGACATGAACGGAGACGATGTAGTCGATACATCGGATCAGTTCGATTTGATGTATCTCTGTGCCAGACGAGGCGCAGGGATACCAGTTGACATCACAGCCGCTCAGACATATTGTGCCGACTATAATCAGGACGGCGTGATCGACACAACAGATATTTTTGAATTGATGTATTACCTCGCCATGCGTGGCGCAGGCGTTCTGGTGGAAGATCCAGAAAATGATGAAGACGACTAATCCATTTTTAGGAAAGGAAAGAGGTGTTTTCTGCGATGCAGAAAAAGAAACGAGGGAGACTTGCAGCGTGTTTTCTGGCGTTCTGTATGGCTTTCTCTATGCTGCTGTATGTTCCGGAGGGAGCCTGGAAAGTAAGTGCAGACAGCTTGCAGACCTATGACGGACTGATGTACCGCATCAGCAATACCACAGCATCCGTTCTCGGTCTGGAGGACACCCTCAAAGAAGTGGTGATCCCGGCAAAGGTGGACGGCCGCTCTGTGATTAGCATTGAAAACTGTGCTTTTGACGGAGAAACGTCCATCCGGAAGGTGGTGATCCCGTCCAGTGTGGTAGCGCTGGGGAATCATGCTTTTCGAAATTGTACCAACCTGTCGGAGGTAGAAGGCGGCGAGTCGCTGGACAACATTGGCTTTGATGTAATGGAAAACACGGCTTGGCTGAAAAATCGGCAGGACGAAGTGGCTGTGCTGGGCGGAAAGGTGGCTGTGGCTGCACCGGATACGGCGCAGGTGACCATCCCGGACGGCGTGACCCGGCTGGCAGACGGCGTCTTTATGGAGCGGAGCAGTCTGGAAAGCGTTGCACTGCCCGAAAGCCTGGAACGGATCGGGGAGAAGTGCTTTATAAAATGTGAGAATCTGGAAAGCATTTCTCTCAACGAAAATCTGATGGTGATCGACAGCTATGCGTTTTACGGATGCACAAAGCTCAAGGCGATCCAGTTCCCTGCCAGTATCTGGATAATCGGATTCTATGCGTTTCAGGGGTGTACTGCTCTGAACGTTGCGCAGTTTGGGTCAGATTCCCATTTGCAGATACTGCTTTCCGGCGCATTTGAGGATTGCACCGCTCTGCGTTCCATCATCTTGCCGGCATCACTGAATCAGATGTATGAAGGCGTGTTCCGGAACTGTACTTCGCTGAGTATGGCAGCCATCCAGGCAGTCTGACCGAGATCCCCGGCAATGCGTTCAGCGGCTGTACCATGCTGGAATATGTGGGAATTTCCGATTCTGTCACAAGAATCGGCAGCAATGCGTTCAGCAACTGCACCAGCCTGCGGAGTCTGAAAATGCCGTCGGGGCTGAAAACCATCGGAGAATATGCCTTTTCCATGTGTACCAATCTGAACAGCTTTCAGCTGCCGGAGACGCTGGAACGCATCGGAAAGGATGCCTTTTTCCACACCGGCTGGATGGAGGCACAGACGGACGACTGGAAGATCTGCGACGGCGTGCTGCTGGCGTATGACGGCAAGGAGACTTCCATTATCATTCCGGGCGACATTCGTCTGATCGCCAGCGGATTTCTTTCCAATTACAGCAAGGTGAAAAATGTGACCCTGTCCTACGGGCTGGAATCTGTTTCTCCCGGGGCGTTTGCAGGCTGTGAGTCTCTGACGCAGGTCAATTTCAGCAGCAGTGTCCGCCGCATCGAGGCAGAGGCGTTCCTGGACTGCACCATGCTGAAAACGCTCCAGGGCATGACAAACGTGGAGGAGATCGGAGACAGTGCTTTTAACGGCTGTAAGGCGCTGACTGCGGTGGAACTGCCGGAGACGCTGACCAGACTGGGCAGCCACGCATTCCAGGATTGTTTTGACCTGGTGGAGATCTCCATTCCCCATAGTTTGACTGAGATCGAGGATCACACATTCTATGGCTGTGTATCACTGGGAGATGGAGATACAGTTGATCTGTCCAATACGAATTTGCAGTACATCGGCGAAAAGGCATTTGCAGACTGCATAAGTATTCGCCATATTGCGCTGCCGGCGAGTCTGACCAGTCTGGGAAACTATGCTTTTGAAAGTTGTCGGGTATCACTGGTGGTATTTTTCTACGATAATCACTGTACGCTGAATCTGGACGAATTCTATTTTCCGACAAAAGCGATCCTGGTGGAAAACAGAGCGGGTTTGGGAGACGAAGAAACTTCTGTGCAGAAGTATGCGGACGCATTCCATCTGGAGTACACCACACTTACGCCTCCAACGACAACCACGACCACAGTCATGACCACAACGCCGCCAGCCACCACTATAGTGACAACGGACACTACGGCGCAGACCACGGCATCCGCCACAAAAGGTTCGGAGACCATGACCATGCCGCCGTATATTACCGTGACGGAGACTGCACCGGCGACCACGACGCAGACTGTTACGGGAGAGACAACAGCCTCTTCTGAAACAGGCACGGCGACCACGTCAAAGGCAGAGGAATCTGCATCGTCATCATCGTCCACGGAGCAGACGGAAAGCACAGCGTCAGAAACTACCGCAACGTCTGTGACGACCACGGTTTCCACCGCAGCATCGCCCGCACGACACACGCTGGGCGATGTGAACGATGACGGCAGCATTGATTCCACCGATATTTTCGAGATCATGTACGCCGCCGCCCGGATCGGTGCAGGAAAGGATATCCTGCACGACGGCACGCTGAGCGAAGAAACGCAGCGGCGCATGGATATCAACGGGGACGGCAGGATCGAGGCGGACGATGTCTACGCCGCTATGCTGTACTGTGCGATGCGCTCGGTCGGCATGAACCCCACCCCATTCGAATCCTTTGACTGGGCGAATCACACGGTGTATACCGGATAAAAGAAACGCCTTCGGGCAGAACGGAGTAAATTATGCAGTATCAGAACCCCATTTTGCCGGGATTTCACCCGGACCCCAGCATCTGCCGGGTAGGAGACGACTTCTATCTGGTGACCAGCTCGTTTGAGTATTTCCCCGGACTCCCCATCTATCACAGCCGTGACCTGGTGCATTGGGAGCAGATCGGACACTGTCTGACACGGGATTCTCAGGTGCATCTGGTGACCGGCGCACCCAACTGTCTGAACATCTATGCGCCCACCATCCGCTATCATGACGGGCTGTTTTATGTGATCGTCACCAATGTGACCGGGGACAATCACGGCAACTTTATCATCACTGCCAAAGACCCGGCAGGGGAATGGTCTGACCCCATCGCTCTGCCGTTTCCGGGAATCGACCCGTCCCTGTTCTTCGACGAGGACGGCAAGGTCTATTACCTGGGGACAGACGGCGGCATCTACCTCAGCGAAATGGATATCACCACCGGGGCAGCCATCGGCGAGACCCACCGGCTCTGGCAGGGGACTGCCAACAATCCGGAGGGACCGCACCTTTACAAGATCGATGGGATGTACTATCTGCTGCTGGCACAAGGCGTACAGAGCTTTGCCATATGGCAGTGCTGGCACGGAGCGAGTCCATTCTCGGTCCGTATGAACCCTGTCCGCACAACCCCATTCTGACGAACATCGGGCAGAGCCTGCCCATCAAGGCGGCAGGTCACGCCGACCTGGTGGAGGATGCGGACGGCAACTGGTGGGCAGTGTGCCTGGGCATCCGTCCGCTGGCGTATCCGTTCCGGCACAATCTGGACGGGAGACCATGCTCGTTCCGGCAAAGTGGGAAAACGGCTGGCTGTATGCCGGGGAAAACGGCGCAGTTCTGCCGGAATTCACCGTTGCCCATGCGCCGAAAGCCTGGGCAGCATCCGGCTATGTACCGGGCAGCGCTGTCACAGACGAGTTCCAGGGCGAGACGCTGCACCCCATGTGGAATCTGATCTACAACCCGGTGCCGGGAATGGTGCAGTGTACCGGAAACGGACTGGAACTGCACGGCAACGGCGTTTCTCTCTGGGAGGATGCGCCGAAGGCGTGGCTGGGACGGCGGCAGGAACACTTCTGCTGTACCGCCGAGACGGAGCTTGCGTTTGTGCCGGGGCAGGAGGGCGAAGAGGCAGGTCTCACCGTGTACATGAATCCGGGGCATCACTATGAGATCGCCCGGACCATGCGTGACGGCGTGGACTGCATCATCCTGCGGCGGCGCATCGGTGCGCTCTGTGCGGTGGAAAAGGCTGTGCCGTGCCACGGCGGAACGGTAACGCTCCGGCTGAGCTGCGACCGCTATTGGTATCGGTTTGCCTTTGCGGAAGATGGCGGAGCGATGCAGGAGATCGGCGCAGGCGAGACCCAGTATCTCACCACCGAGCAGGCGGCTGCTTTACCGGCAATTACATTGCGCTGTATGCCTCCGGAAACGGAACGGACATGACGGCGCCGGCGAAGTTCCGCCGGTTCTCCTACGTGCCGACAGAAGAATGACCTTGCTGAATTCATAAAAATGCAAAAGAGCCGCAGGTGCTGTGCCTGCGGCTCTTGAAGTTGCATTCAGTTCAAAAAGCACTTATTTAGCCAAATCGCTAAGGTCATCCTTGACGAGAACGGCATCTTTTGGTGTGTTATAAATCCTTGCAAATTCTGTGATATCATAATCATATCGACCGGTTTCAAAGTAACGGCTTAAATCAAAACCTGCACCTTTATGTCCGATATAAGCACCTAAGCCATTGATATCATCCAGATCAATTTTTCCGTCACCTGTTACATCCAGCAGGTTAAAGTTTTTCTGAGAAATTTTAAGGTCAAAAATCTGCTCAGTGGATATATCCTCATCTACAATCGTAAAGTGATTTCCAGCACCAGTATTTGCAATGTAAACCAATTGATAGAAAAGAGATGTTGGATTAGGCACACTTATATCGCAGGCACCCAGTTCAACTTCTTCATTCTCATGAATCAAGTCAGCGTCAGCCTGGTCAACAACGCCATCGCCGTTGACATCTGCCAGTGCCAGCTGGTCTGCGTTCAGCAGAGTGTTGTCCACGTGGAGATATCTGGAAACCACTGCTGCATCATGCCCGGTGATAACACCATCCATGTCCACATCGCCCGGCGCATATGCTCCCTCAGCGCCGGCGCTCATGGCAGAAATGGGAAGTGCAGACAATGCCAGCACACCTGCCAGTACGGTTGAAATTACCTTTCTCATTTTCATAAAAATACTCCTTTCGGTGAGAACGTTTGCACGCTCCGTTTTTCCCTTTCTTAGATAAATTTTCCCGGTTTCACGGGGATTTTTATCTATTTTCATTGTAGCACTTTTGATTTGGTTTGTCAATGGTTTTTTTGGAAAATGACAAAAATGAGCAGGATTTTCTCCTGCTCATGATTTAATGTGTATCGTTGTTTTATGGCGACTATAGCCAGTATTTTAGAGCGATTTTATGTGTTATACATCGGCTTTAATCGAAAAATCCACTGAAATCAACTTCTGCATTTTCATTTGTAGTTGTTGTATCTTCATATGCTTCTGTTTGTACTTTCAAAATCCTATCTAAAGATTCCAAAATTGATTCCTGAAAACTCTCTGCGTATACATTATTTTTAATCGCAATGGCATAACGTTCAAGATCTTCAACCGGAACATTCTTTTCTGGTGTGAATAGTGTCAATATTGTAATGTTTAGATTTTTTCCAAATTTCTCTGCATGAAACAGCATTGAAATACAACGATTTCTCTCGGAAATAAAATGAAAGATCATTGCATCAGAATATCTTACATTTTTGTGTTCAAAGCTACTGCATCTTCTCGAGTCAGCGTTACTTCTCCATCAAAATCGTCTACCATCTTGCTAAATTCTGCATACAGAGCATCTGCACTATATTCCTGTCCAGTTTGTAACGGATATGTTTTTGTCCATTTTTTCCGAACGAGAGAATATTCCAATGGAATGTTTTTCATTTTATCTTTCTAAAGAATACATCAATCTCATTATCCTTCCATTCAGCAGCACTTGTATCAAACGAAAAGACATTTTCTACAGGCGTATAAATCTGTACGTTTGCTGTACCACCAGAAGATAAAAATTTCAAACGTTCCTGTGCATCTTCCCAGAGCTGTACTTTTAGATCTAACAAGTTTTTTTTCAAAACCATCAATTCAATATCATAACAATTCCATCCATGCAAGTGCAGATACAAAATGGTAGAAAACTAATGAACCATACTTTTCCCCAGTTTTTTGGTCTGAGAAATACTGCGCAGTTTCCTCTACCCAATTCAAAATATCTCGACTATATTCCTTGACAACATTTGCGCCGCCAATAGATTTCCAGTTGTATATCCGTACAATCATTACCTCTAAGGACTGAATTTCATCATAGCTTATATACCACGAAGAAATTTTACAAGCCTTTTCAAATTTGGAAACATCAAATGGTTTATTAGCAGCAAAGCACCACATCGCTATAGCACTATTTCTATAGTCAACGTCTGTTATATATTCAGCCAAAGATTTGTATATCTGGAAATTGACACCTTTTTCCTTTCCGATTTCATATAATTGTGAGAAATGTTCTTCAGCTTTATCCATATCTGAACTTAATATTTCTGCTGATAAATCTTCTGGACGTACTTCCTCATCGCTACTATCTTCCAAAAATGAAAAACGCCGTATTCATAGCTATTACGCTCGTCATTGAATGGTTGATCGATATAATATGTAACTTTCCAAAAAAGATTTAGTGTTTTTGCTGATTTCATT
>ENA-OQEX01000996-OQEX01000996.1-human-gut-metagenome-genome-assembly--contig:-NODE-996-length-12066-cov-9.778122_pt1 | contig 12066 bp, 14 predicted proteins | sample MGYA00242802_ERZ504649 | MGnify/ENA primary metagenome ERZ504649 (study PRJEB26092, sample SAMD00036194) | human gut metagenome | host: Homo sapiens | study: EMG produced TPA metagenomics assembly of... | reverse complement strand
TCATCTTTTTCCTGAATAACTATTTTTATTTTGCGTTCAAATACATATTTCTGAATCTGAAGATAATCAGACCTAAACGAATATCCGAGTCTGTCAAATTTCTGAATCTCCACCGGATTTTCAATATTATTTTCCGCTATGAATCTGACCATTTCACCACGAGCCATCTTGGCATAGGTACCTTTTGTTACCAATTTATCTCCGGATAACTCACAAAATACAATCGTAATATATCTGTCCTGTGGTGTCAGATACTTTTCTATGCACTTTGAGTATTCTTTAGATGCCAGATTTATGATCGTTCTGCTATCATCAATCACTGAATGATATAGCAGGTCACCCCAGTAATCATATAGATTTGTTGTTTCTTCAATCTCAGCTTTTGCCTGCATTTCAAGACGATAAGGAGTCACACCATCCATTGGTTTTAAAATGCCATAAAACGCAGACAAGATTCTTAAATGATTTTGTACATACTCAAACTGACTATTTTCAAACACGGATGGTGCCATATATTGAAAAGCAATTCCTTCATATGCTAAAACAGCCGGAGTAAGCCTGTTATAAAGATCCATATTTTCCAATCTGTTAAAGTTCTGCTCCGCAATCTTGTCATTACATTTCCAGATAGTTTGCAGTTCCTCTTTTGATTTACTTTTCATCCAGTCTCAATATCTCCTCTGTCTTATCAATAAAGACAGGCAGTTCAACCGTGCTATGTTATCTGTATCTACAATCATCTTTTTGCAGGTGATAAATAATCTTCATTATGACAGTTCCTTGAGCATGTTTTCAGGATCATCTGCCGCCTTGACTTTATCATTTGCCTTTATAATGATTCCCTGCTCGTCAATAAGATATGTGGTTCTTACCACGCCCATAGAGACTTTTCCATAGTTTTTCTTTTCTTTCCATACATCATATGCTTCAATAACTTTACGCTCCGGATCTGCTAATAGCGTAAATGCCAGTCCGTATTTTTCTTCAAATCTCTTGTGAGACGCTACAGAGTCCTTGCTTACTCCGAGAATAACAGCGCCCTTCTCAGTAAACTGTGGATAACGCTCAGAAAAGCCACATGCTTGCTTCGTACATCCTGGTGTATTATCCTTTGGATAAAAATATAAGATTACTTTTTTCCCTGCATAATCGCTTAATTTATGCATTTCTCCGTTCTGATCCGGCAATTCAAAATCCGGTGCTTTTGTTCCTAACTCTAACATTTACTATTCCTCCGCTTTTGTATTTCCCACCTGTTTTCTTGTTCTTTTATTACCTGAAATCATTTTATGACCAGAATAGACTGCCATAGTCATGCATATCATAGAGCCAAATGCAAAGTATTTGTGTGCTGCTTTTAACCCTTTATATCCTGTATAAAAAGTTCCAACCATTGTAACTATTGCTCCGATTGACCAATATTTATGTGCTTTCATTTTATACCTCCAAATTGATTAAGCTGTTTCCAAAATAAATATCTCTGGATCATTAACAATATTATACATTCCATCCATTCCTTTCGACAAGTAGGGAAAGAAAAATAATCATTCCAAATACAAAAGGATGTATCACGATAATTCTGGCATTACCTTGACGCATCCTTTTCGTGTTGTATTTTTTATTCTTCTTAATGACAGCTATGGCTTCCGCATCCATGCTCACCACATGTATGTCCTTCCCCATGGTTGTGCTCATGGTGAGAACACTTCACATCCGGATTATAATCAAGCGTATCATTGATAAAAGCTTCTACTGCTTTATCCGCATCTCCTGAAACTCCGCCAAAAAGCTTAATGCCTGCTGCCGCTAACGCAATCTGAGCACCTCCTCCGATTCCGCCACAGATCAAAACATCGGCATTTAATGCATTAAGAACTCCTGCCAATGCACCATGTCCGCTTCCATTCGTATCTACTACTTCTGAATGTACTACTTTTCCTTCCTCTACATCGTATATCTTAAATGCCTCTGTGTGTCCAAAGTGCTGGAAAATCTGTCCATTTTCATATGTTACTGCTATTCTCATGATACCTTCTCCTTTTTCCGCTGCATATTTTTTGTAAATTTCCTGTTTGTAACATCCTCCAAAGCTGCAGTTACTGCTCTGACCATCACAGATTCTGAAATCTCCACCTTCAATTCTGAGCGGATGTCCATCAATGAGAGCATCTGCTATTTTCTTCCTGGCAATCTCGTAAATACGTTGAACCGTTGTTCTTGCGACTTGCATAGATGCTGCGCACTGCTCCTGACTATAACCTTTTTTGTCCAAAAGACGGATGGTTTCATACTCATCCACGGTCAAAACAATAGGTGTGCTTTTCTCTTTTTTCCATTCTATCACAAGCTCACCATTAATCATCAATTTTTTGATATTTTTCTTTCCACCAATGTAAAACAACCTCTGAACGTTTCGTTATACAGATGTTTCACTTGTCTGTTGGTTCCACCTGAAGGTGTTCACAGCACTATTTATAATATCGGAAGGGACAGCCTATATTAAACCTTCTCCCCGCAGAAAAGCATGGCGAAAAACAAAAATGTCCCCAGAGAGCTTTTTCAGCGTTTCCGATTTGAATTTCTCAGAACAGAATATCCTCCGGCTTGAACTTATCTTTTTCGGTAATGGGGCGGATCACCTTGCAAGGCACCCCTGCAGCGATGACGCCGGCGGGAATGTCATGAGTGACGACGCTTCCTGCCCCGATAACCGAGCCTGCACCGATGGTAACACCGCCGCAGACGGTGGAATTTGCGCCGATCCAGACGTTTTCCTCCAGCGTAATGGGTGCCGAGGTGCCAATGCCGTGGCTGCGCTGCTCTGGTCGATGGCATGACCGGAGCAGGCAAGGCATACGCCGGGGGCAATAAAGGCACCTGCTCCGATGTTTACCGGAGAGGTATCCAGAATGACACAGTTATAATTGATGACCGCCAAGCCGTGGGTATGGATGTTGAAGCCATAGTCACAGTGGAAATCCGGCTCAATGCCGGTCATGGGAGAGCAGGTGCCCAGCAGGGTCTGCAGGATACTGCGCCGCTTTTCCTGTTCGTTGGGAGCGGTGCGGTTGTACTCCCAGCACAGTTGCTTTGCACGGTTCTGTTCCTCCGTGGGGGTGTTTTCATAGCCACTGACATAGGCGGCAGGGTGTTTCATAATATCCAGAGTGTTCATCGTGTTTGTCCTTTCCATACAGTGTTTTTTCAAGGATTATACCACATTCTCTGTCGATGTGTAATACACTCCATTTCTAATAAAAGTCCAAATGTTAAAAATAAAAAAGAAGTATGATTTAAAAAAATATATTATAAAGGACATATAAATAACTGGAAAAGTTTGTTATAGTATGAATAAATCCAAAAGACCTAGATGTAGGAAACCGCAGGAAACAGTCAGTGAATAACACAAAACAAATAACGAAAATTTGTGAAAATAAGGAGGAAGCAAACTATGAAAATTGTAACAGCAATCGATTCATTTAAAGGAAGTATGACTTCGATGGAAGCAGGACTTGCAGTAACAGAAGGAATACACAGAGTAGATTCAGATGTGGATGTGCAGATCAGACCGCTGGCAGACGGAGGCGAAGGAACGGTAGACGCGCTTGTTGCCGGAATGAATGGCATAAAACAGGAGATTCAGGTGACGGGACCACTTGGAACACCGGTAGTCTGTGAATATGGAATCATTGAAAGCAGCAAGACGGCAGTAATTGAGATGGCAGGAGCAGCGGGAATTACACTGGTGCCGGATGAAAAGAAGAATCCACTTTACACAACGACTTACGGTGTCGGGGAAGTAATCAAAGATGCGATTGGAAAAGGCTGTAGAAGATTTATCATCGGAATCGGAGGCAGTGCAACGAATGACGGAGGTATCGGGATGCTGCAGGCACTTGGATTCGGATTCATGAACAAGAATGGACAGCCGGTACCATTTGGTGCAAGAGGTCTGGAAGAACTGGAGACGATCACGGATACCTATGTGATACCAGAACTGAAAGAATGTGAGTTCCGGATTGCGTGTGATGTAACAAATACGCTGTGTGGAGAGCAAGGAGCAAGTGCTGTTTACGGACCGCAGAAAGGAGCAACGCCATCTATGATCATGCAGATGGACAAATGGCTGGCATATTATGCGGCACTGGCAAAAGAAAAATTTCCGAAAGCAAATGCAAAACAGGCCGGAACCGGAGCTGCCGGAGGACTGGGATTCGCATTTTTAACATTTACCAATGCAGTGCTGGAATCCGGGATCAAGATCGTACTGGAGGAGACACAGCTGGAAGAATATATCAAAGATGCGGATCTGGTAGTTACGGGAGAAGGAAGACTGGACAGACAGACGGCGATGGGAAAAGCACCGATCGGAGTAGCAAAGCTGGCTAAAAAATACGGAAAGACAGTGATCGCATTTGCAGGATCAGTAGAACGGGATGCAAGAGAATGTAACGAGCATGGAATTGACGCATTCTTCCCAGTTTTACGAGGCATTACCACGCTGGAAGAAGCCATGAAGAATGAAAATGCAAAGAGAAACCTGGCGGATACTGCGGAACAAGTATACCGTTTATGGAGATAAGAATTTAACCTATTCTCTTATCATTCGATAGAATGTTCCAGTACCAATTCCTGTTGTCAACTCATAAGCTTGTCCATCAATCCTAAATCCTGCTTTTTGATAGCACTTTACCGCTCTGATATTCCATGTACGAACTTCCAGATACAACGGTTTGTTAGGATATAACTTTTTTGAAATCTCATAAGTAATCAAGAGCATTCGTTGACCATAATGTTTATTACAAAAATCAGGATTTACGCCTATTCCAATAAATACCTCTTCTTTTTCCTCCAATATATTGACAAATCCTACCAATATGCTTTCATCCCAAAAACCATAATAATTTTTTTCCCTTTGGGGATTCATGAATCCTATCTGTCGAACTTGCATTTCTTCATAAGCAGGAAGATTATACAAATCGTATTCTCCGCCATATTTCCATGCACATATTTGTCGTTTTGCATCTTCGGATAGATTTCTAAATACTAATTCATTCATTACATTTACCTCGTCAAACTTGAAGTTGTCTATTATCTGATACAAGCTTTGGCAGTATAGGATTCAACGTCAATCTTAACCACATTTACTGCACTTGCCATCTTATCGTCGATCTCATGTTCTTCGCCAGTCTGTACTTTCATAAGAACACCAAGCGCTTTACATTTTTCTTTTATGTCTTCAATGATCATTGCTTTACCTCGACACATAACGCTCTCATACTCTGCTCCATATTTGCAAGGTATATCCGCTGTAATAAGAGATTCACCTCTATCAATTTCTACAAATACATTCCTGTTTTCTTTAAGGCACTCCAGCTTGTGTCCTTCTTTCGCACAATGCACATAAAATGTCAGCTTTCCCTTTTCCATTTGGTAGCCATAATGCAATGGTACAATATAAGGGAATTCACCATCAAACATTCCTAAATGCATATATCTTGCTGACGCAATAATTGTCTCGATTTTATCAATGTCGGTAATCTCTCTATCTTTCCTTCGCATAGTTTTTTCTCCCTTCAAATTTCGATTTTCTCAATTCTCCAAACTTGAAGTTGTCAGTTTAGAAAACCGGAAGTCAATCAAATAAAGCTTCCCATTTTTCTGATTGCATTGCATTAAAACACATCGCAATTTGTTCTTTATTATTCTTTTCTTCTGCAAGTTCTGGAAGCTCATCAATTCCAAAATAATCAAAACCTGTTGTTTCAATATTCGTTTTAAATTGACCGCCCGTCACTTCACATTGCATAAAAATCTTACATACTTTATACGCATATATTGGAAGATTATGTTTCTCCCTATCTTGAACAGCAATCACACGTTTTACAGTAACATCAAGTCCTGATTCCTCTTTGACCTCCTTTATTGTATTCTCCTCTACGGAAATATCGACATCACACCAACCTCCCGGTAATGACCAAGTACCATTTGCTTCATGAACCAATAATATTTTCCCGTCTTTAAAAATCGCAGCCCTTGTATCTATTTTAGGAGTCTGATATCCTACATCACTGCAAAATAAATTTTGAACTTTTTCTGTAGATATTTCAGTTTTATAGCTTATCATTTCAGCAGAAATTTCTCGGATTCTTTCATATCGTTCTATATCAAATTTGTCCTTTCCATAAAACAAACCACCCTGAGCAATAGCTTGTAATTCTACTGCCCATTTTAGCCATTGTTCGTTTTTATTCATAGATTATCGCTCCTTTAAATTCCGAGTTGTTAAACTCTTTCTAACCTCCATCTTCTTGCCCTTCGGACAAGAAGCATCACTCGCTCTAAGAGCTCGGTCAATTCCGATTTTCTCAATTCTCCAAACTTGAATTTTACGCTTTTTTAATTGGATGTCTAATTACAGTTTTCCATTTTTCTGGGGCAACCTTTCTTGCATCAGACATATAAATCTCGTGGTGCAACCTATCTTTGTTAATATCATTAACATATCCATTTTGTTCTAAATAAGTATCCATAAGCGCAACAGTTGCTGGCTCATTATCAAAAGAACCTATATGCATAATTTGAACGCATAATCCCTCATCAATCGTAAGATACTCTGCTGACGAACAATCTAGTTTCTTCTTTTTCGTTGCTGTTTCTACCGCCCAGTCAAAATCAGCTTTAGAAATGAAATCAGGCAAACGGATAACAGAAATCCAGCTGAAAGCAGACTTATTTGTATAATCTACACTCTCGACATCATCCTGCCACCAAAAACCTTCCAATGGCGGAACAACATATTCAAAAAATCCTTCAATTTTATAATCAGTCTTGTAACTCATTTTTAATGTATATGCAACAGCATATAGAACACTGATTGCTTGTTGATATGCTCCGCCTTCTTCATTTGGATTGCCTTTTCCTCTAACTGCAATATAATTTGCCTTAGGTACATTTACAATCTCTGGTTTGTTCTTCGGCATATAGAATTCTTTATACTCTTTTTTAAAATCAAAAGCCATAATAACCTCCAAAATTCCGATTGTAAGTTCCTTTAATCTCGCATAGACACAGTATAACACAGCTCCTGTATCTATTCGATCTCTTTTTTATTGTTTTTGCCGATAAGAACTCATCTTCTCCACAGTTACCTCCGGATAGAAGTAAGTAAGAATCGTCGCTTTCGGAACTCCTGCAGCAAGAGCCATCTTAAGCTCTTCCTTCTGCTCAGGTGTATATGACCAGTGAAGCATTCGATTTGTAATGGTATCTTCCCACTTAGGCTTTTCCCTCTCAGAATTCCTTACAGGCTTAGCACCAGTACTTTCCCTACCTATGTGGACTTTAACTTTTCATTTCAGCTAAATTATCATACAAATCGCATTTTCTTTGTCAATCATAACAGAAAGGACGAATGCTCAAATACATTCGTCCCCAAAACGGTTATATATTTAGTATAAATTGTTGTAAGCTTGCAATGAAAACATCTACAAGTTTAGTTAATTGTGCATTTCAGCAAATACATACTATTTGTAATCTTTGTTTTTAAGCGACGTACCGACAAACGGTATCGTTGCAAATTCCCGAGGGTTACTACGTATAACGTAATCGATATAATTAGCCACCATCAATGCGTAAGCATAGTACCCCATCGGGTTCGGATGGAAGCCCAGCCCGAACGACTTACGCATTTCGGCATCGTATACGGGCGCATGCGCAGTCATATCCAGCAAGTATGTAAAGTCAAACATATCGCACAATTTGGCAAGTTCGCTTGCGATATAACGAATATCTTTATCGCAGGCTTCACCGCGAAGTTGCGGAGTAACGACAAAAATACGCGCATTTGGCTCGATCGTTTTAAGTTTGCAAACGATTTTGCCCATATTGCCGAAAAACGTATCGGCGTTATCCTGCGGACATTCTGCGTTAACGTCCTTGACGCTTCCCAACGGATGTCCGCAGACAAACGAATCGTTGTTGCCCAGCGCAATGATATACGCTTGATTCCATTGCCAAAATCCGTTTGCATCCGCCCAACTTTGCATATACTCGCGCGCGGTCATTCCGCCGCGAGAATAATTGTTGTACTTCGTCCCCGTAATGCGCTCCAAAACAGCGGGCCACGAATACTCATACATATCGGTATAAACTATGCTGCCGTTTTCGTCATGGCTTTCAAACTCACCCGACGCCAAAGAATCCCCTATCACTCCTATTTGTTTGAATATGCCTGCAAAACCGCATGTTTCCTTGATAATATCCAACGGCTGTTCGTTTGCGCCGAGTTCAAACCATTTGTTATCCATTTTTATTCACCCTCCTGTGTTTCTTCATTAATTTTTTTAGGCTTATCCCATTCCGTACCCGTTACCTTTTTAAGATCCAGTCCGCGAGTTTCGCCGACAAACAGCCACATTATTACGATTGCGCCCACAAGACCCGGCACAGTTAAACCCAAGTACATATAGCCGAACATCTTTTCGGGAATGACAGGAAGCAGTATCATAGAGATAACCGTTGCAAGTCCGCCCATAACTCCGTTAAGCAACGTGTTGATTACAGTTACGGACGAACGCAAGTTTGTAGGAGAAGACTCGGAGAACATTATTCCGCCGATAGTATCGCCCGCGCCCCAGTAACTGCCCATAAATCCGCCGATTGCAAAGCCTGTCAAATACGGAGTCCACTTGAACATACCGCTTAAAATAAACAGCAAATAGCACGCCAACGCTGAACAAGACATCGCAATTATAGTTATTTTGCGCCCGAATTTGTCCGACACAAAACCCGATATCAACGTAAACAGCGCGTTGCCTACGGGATACAAGAATAGAGCAAGAGTTATTTCTTCTTCCGTCATCAAAGCAGACTTTGCCATAACCGTACTGTACGTTGCCGTACCTAACGAAGCAAGATAGAAACAACAGCAGGCAATGATCAAAAAGCGTAATTGCCTGTGTCTGAATGCGAATTTTACAGCGGTCAGAATTCCGCCTTGAGCGTTTTGCTCGCACTCTTCCTTACTGCGTTGTTTGCGTTCTTCGATAGGAGTTTTTAAGTACTCTATTCTTTTTGTTAAAAACGCGTTTGTTTCCTTTGCAAAAAGCAACGCGAATAACGCCATTACAAAACCGATAATTGCCGGAACTAAATATACAACGTGCCAACGCTCGCTTACATTTTGCATAAGCGTAGCCCTAAGCAACGGAACAAGCAACGTACCCAGTATCGCCACCGCTTTTACGATTGCGTAGTTACGGGCGCGGGACTTTTCGTCGGAGCATTCCAGTATGTACACACATTGCATATCGTGCGACACCATAAAACTCATCAACGTGCCTCCTATCATGTAAACGTATATATCCTTAGATAAATACACAAGGAACAGCCCTAACCCCATACATAACGTGTTAATAACCAAAAACGGCTTACGCCCGAATTTGTCCGCAAGGGGACGGTAGAAAATAATAAGCACCGTTACCGGATAGGAAATAAAACCTATGGCGGAAAAGAGCGATAATTTCGCGGCGGATAAGTTCTTTGGCTTCGCGCGCCTGTAATCGTTCAACATTTTTTGCCATTTTGAGTTTTCTCCTTTTGAAAATTGTATACAAGAAAATTCTTGGTCATCTCGTCGGTAATGCCGTAGCGCTCCGCCAAATTGTGTATGGCTTGCAAAAAATCCGCACCGGAGCAACCCTTGGACAACAGGTTTTCTTTTTCGATAAGTTTATTCCAAAAAACATTCAAAACTATTTCGTCGGTGGCAAGAGAAACAACCGAATGATTGCGCGTATGCACGTAAACATTGCGATCGCCCTCTTCGCCGACTAAGCACTCTCCGCCGTCGATTATGATTGTTGTTCTGCGGTAGGGAAACAGAGTTGAAACGTCGTTGATATTGTACGAATACACCGTTGCGCCGGCGACCGAAATACTTTCGAAGGTAAAAATATACACCTTTACTCCACGGGATATTGCGTTTTCGATATTACTACGCAGCACCTCGAACGACTCCTGCCAAATGGACAGCGAAATTTCCGCTTGCGCGCTGTCGATAAGTTCCTTTGCCTTGGCAACGTATTTTTCTTCGCCCACTATATTCATTACATAATCGACGTCGACATTTTCCGTTGCGAGTTGTTGAAGTTCGCGTTCGGCGCAGGCAATATTCTTTTCGTTTTCTTCCTTAATGCTGCGGATAAGATCTTGATACTCGATAGGCTTGTAAAAATTAGGTTCTCCGTCTATACGGATGACCGCGCCTTTTGCAATCAAACGATTGATGACTTCATAAACCAACGAACGCGCAACGCCGGACAATTTGGCGATTTCGTAGCCGTTTAGCACTTTGTGTTTTATCAACGTGCCGTATACTTTTGCCTCGTTAGATGAAAAACCGAGTTTTTCCAAAAATTCAAAACTATTCATAGTAGTTATCCCCCACACCACTATTGTAATGCAAATCTTTCCGTTGTCAATTTCTTTTTAAAATATTTGATATTAAATTTGCTTTTTTTCGTCAATACAGACTATCGTCAAAGTACAGTTCGTTGTATAAATCGCCGTCTTTCCTATCGAAACGTTCCTGCTGCTCGGATGTAAAAGATACTTTTAACGTTTCTGGTTTACGCAACGTAAAATTGCCGATATCGCGTCTGCGCGTACGATTGATTATATGGGCAAATGTTATGAAGGCTTTCTACGTCTCCTATGGAATATATACATTCCTCTCTGTCCTTGTTATTTGTTACTATATGATTATCAGGCAATGCCTGTTGCAATGATTAATCGGGCTTTCCCCGATGCGTTGTGCCTTCAACCACCTCCTTTTATGGCATGAAAAAAGCACCTTAACCTGTTGTGGCTAAAGTGCTGTATACGTTTGTTATTAAATTGTTGTGAGTCAGATAAACTTGAATTGAGATTTCACCTGTTTTAAGAGATTTAATAACTGTTATATTTTGTTATTAAATTCTCCACAAGCCCTTGAAAACACTGGATTTATCGCAGGTGAGCTTTTCCTTATTGTTTCCCTTGTGTTATATCGTCCCATCAGTGTTTACGAACTCTGATAAGGGCAAATACAAGGGCAAGAAAAATCTATAAAACAGTATAACACAAAATAAAAGTGACATGGTGAACTGATTGAAATGCTTCTGATTTTTGTAACTGATAATTGATTGAATGATAAGGAGAGATAAGATACGATGAGAACAATATTTGCAGAATACAATCCACAGCGCAATAGTATTGATGTTTACACCTCTGCTGGCTATATGCTCCGCATTGATTGCTGGGAAGCTGAAAAGAATTTAAAAACTACACCCGGATCAGACTGTGCATTAAACGCACTTGCTATTGATGAACCACTTGAATATGTACGATTATATTTGGACGGGAATATGCAGATGTGGGTAGATGCAGAAGATTCATTAGAACTATGGTGATTTTTCGACGGTGTGAAATTTTTTCTGTAAATTCAGATCTTCTATGATAATTGATGCGGCTTAACAGCAGTTTTCTGTTGTTAAGCCGTTGTTTATTTAATAGCAAAAATAAGCCGGTATGTCAAGAGCACCCAGAAAATCTGAACGTACATTTACTCTTGATCATCCGGCTTATTTTCAACAGCACTAAGATTACCTTTTTTAATATTGTTTGGGATACTCCCTCCATAACCGTCACATCAATTTTATACTTTACTTCGATTTCAACTTTTTCTGGTGGATTGACTAAAAGCCTGTCAATATCATTTTCCTCAACACCAGCCATTTTTGCTATCGTTAGCTTGGATATGCCATAATAGGAAACAAGCAGTTCCAACCAATGCACCAATTGATATTTCCCTTTTACCGAATCCTTTTATGCCTTAACATCACAACTTCCTCCGATAGATGGAGCTGTACCTACTGCCTGTGCTACAACATTCTCTGTAATGCTTTTCATATCCGTACCAATTGCAAATATTGTGCGTCTATCTTCCTGAATTTTCTTCATCTGCTCTTTCTTTCAGCTCTCCGTTCCACAAGTTTTGTTCATTTCTTTCTTTTCTCTATTTTC
>ENA-OQEX01000995-OQEX01000995.1-human-gut-metagenome-genome-assembly--contig:-NODE-995-length-12067-cov-2.491290_pt1 | contig 12067 bp, 15 predicted proteins | sample MGYA00242802_ERZ504649 | MGnify/ENA primary metagenome ERZ504649 (study PRJEB26092, sample SAMD00036194) | human gut metagenome | host: Homo sapiens | study: EMG produced TPA metagenomics assembly of... | reverse complement strand
CACATTTGTCATCCACGATCTTCTTGATCGCCAGCATACGGTCTCTTGCGATTGCATTTCCATGAACATCGGCTGTATAAAACAATGGATCTTTTGCCGGAATATACTGAACCTTTTCTCCAAAGAAATGACTTGCCTCGACCCATTGTCTTGCTTTGTTCTCATCTGGTACGATGATGATCTTAAATTGCTTTTTCCTATGATTTCCGATCAGACTGGTCAAATGCCATTTGGCTGTATCGGTGCATCCTGATACAAGAACCGGGCCACAGTAATCTTCGACCTCATCTTTTAATTGTCTGTATACCGGATCGTCTTTTAATATATGTTCTAACACTTTCTATCCCTACTTTTTCTTATTGTGGCGGTTCATCGCTTCTGTGATGTCGCCCATAACGATCAGCTGTACTGCATCGTACACTTCATCAAACGTTCCGCAAAGATTGCCTGTTCTTCTTTTGTAAAATGTCCTAATACATAATCTGCCAGATCATATCCTTTTGGTTTCTCTCCAACACCGATCTTCACCCTTGGGAAATCCATACTTCCTAAATGACTGATGATACTTTTCAGTCCATTATGTCCCCCTGCACTTCCCTTTCTTCGGATACGCAGTCTTCCAACATCAAGGTCGATATCATCATGAATAATGATAAAATCTTCTGGCTCTAATTTATAGAAATCCATGATTGGACGAAGACTTTCCCCGCTTAAGTTCATAAATGTCTGTGGTTTCACAAGAAGGACTTTTTCTCCTCCCATATAACCAGTTCCGATCAATGCTTTGTGTTTCCCTGTATTTATACTTATGCCTTCTTTGTCTGCAATATAATCAAGGGCTTCAAATCCAATATTGTGTCTTGTGTTGTCATATTTCTTTCCCGGATTCCCCAGTCCGACGATTACTTTCATAAGATATCTCTCCTTTTTCCCTAGAATCTATAAAACTGACAAACACCCGGAAATCAATGGATTCCCGGGTTGTCTTTTTCTTTCTTTAGTTATAGTATATCCCAATTTACAATTCTCAGCAAGATTTTTTCTAGTTATAATGCCTGAAAGAATTCTCTTGTCTTATTTACCTTCTTCATCAATGTATCAAACTGTTCTGGTGTCAGTGACTGTGGTCCATCACATAATGCTTTGGCTGGATCATTATGAACTTCTACCATTAATCCATCGGCCCAGCTGCGATCGCTGCTAATGCCATTGGCTCTACCATATCTCTGATTCCTGTTGCATGAGATGGATCTACCATGACTGGAAGATGGGATTTCTTCTTGATCATAGGGATTGCAGAAAGATCTAACGTATTTCTCATGGCTGTTTCGTATGTTCGGATCCCTCTCTCACAAAGGATTACATTTTCATTTCCACCTGCCATAATGTATTCTGCACTCATTAACCATTCTTCGATCGTTGCTGCAAGTCCTCGCTTTAATAAGATTGGTTTGTTGATCTTTCCTAATTCTTTTAATAATTCAAAGTTCTGCATATTTCTTGCTCCAACCTGAATCAGGTCCACATCTTCGAATAATGGAAGATGACTTGCATCCATGATCTCTGTAACAACTGGAAGTCCTGTTGCTTTCTTAGCTTCTAATAATAATTCTAATCCTTCTCCATGAAGTCCCTGGAAAGAGTATGGGGAAGTTCTTGGTTTGAAAGCTCCTCCTCTTAATAATCCTGCACCAGAATTCTTCACATCGTTTGCGACTTCTGTGATCTGTTCTTTTGTCTCAATAGAACATGGCCCTGCGATCACCTGGAAGTTTCCACCACCAATCTTTACTCCGTTTACATCAACAACTGTATCGTTGGATGGAATTTTCTGTTGGCCTTCTTGTATGGCTCCTGAATACGCTGTACATTTTCAACGATGCTGTTTGCCATGATATGACGCATATCTACAACAGATGTATCTCCCACTAATCCAAGGATCCTTGTGTTAACACCTTCGGATTCGTGGATTCCCAGTCCCTGCTCTTCCATCTCTTTCTTTAATGCGTTGATCTTTGCTTCTTCTGCCTGTTTCTTTAAAATAATAATCATGATGTTCGTCCTTTCCTGCAAGTCGTTTCTATCCTGCTTCTCTGGTGCGGCCTTTGTTTCTTTGAGTAAAAAGAAAGGCATGCACTCTGTTGCAAGAATGCATGCCTTAAATGTTTTACTCTGTCGGTTTAAAGTGACATAAGTTTTGGCGATGATTCATTGCAACAAAAATAGTCAGGATAAAAATAATAACCCTGAAAGCTAAAGTAATAAAATGTGCAATTATTCATCTTACTTGTTGTCATCTTAGTTTCTCCTTGTTTTGATGTTTTTACGATACATGAAATTTTTTTCTGTGTCAATAGATTTATAGATGTTTTTTATAAAATCCATAGACTATATTTATGATTTATTTTATGAATTATAAAATTTATTTTTTGCGCACTGCAAGAAATGATGCGATCAATGCTGTGATCGGTACTGTTAATACAACACCAAGACTACCTACAAAAACGTCAAAGAGATTACTCACGGAATGTATCTCTCCTGTTTTTTCGTCCATAGCATCTACGATTGCAAGGGATTCTAAGTGTGTCTGTTTTCTTAAGAAATCTCCACCTGGCTGGAATCCTTTCTCGATCACGACTCCTGCTCCGACCAGTTCTGCTCCGGAATCTTTGACTAATTTCGCTAATCCTTCTAAGGCTTTACCGTTGGCAAGGAAATCGTCGATCAGTAATACACGGTCTCCTTCTCCTAAGAATTCTTTGGATACAATGATGTCGTAGACTCTTCCATGTGTGAATGATTCTACCTTTGTTGTATATACATCTCCTGCGATGTTCTTTGTCTGTGTTTTCTTTGCAAATACGACTGGTACATCAAAAATCTCTGCCACAACACAGGCGATTCCGATTCCTGATGCTTCGATCGTAAGGATCTTATTGATATCTTCGCCTTCAAAACGTTTCTTAAATTCTTTACCGATCTCACGGAATAATTTTACATCCATCTGATGATTCAAAAAGCGGTCTACTTTGAGGACATTTCCTTCTTTCACGACTCCATCTTTTCGAATTCTCTCTTTTAATAATTCCATCACTTGGCCTCCACGCTCTTTTGTATTTTAAATAATATTTTAACTACTTTTGCCTCGCTTTGCAAGCATTGCTTGCATTTCTTTTGGATAATCTATATCGCAAAGTTCAGTTTCTTCCAATACCTTGAAAAATCTTGCATTTTCTATGTGTTTTTTGAGGATTTTCTTGCCACCTTGATCTTTTGTAAGCGATAACAATTCTCGTTTATATTTCTTTGAGAACCATACAGGATTCCCAAGGTTTTCTTCTGTTCTGACACAGCCAAGTTCACAAGATTCATCTGCCATAAAAGAGAGAAATCTTTCGATTGTCTCTCTTTCATATTGGGCTGGTCTGCTACGAAAAATGTATAGAATTCTGCATCTTTCGCTGCTTTGATCCCTGCTTTGATCGACCATGAAATCCCATATTTACTTTCTGGACAAAACACTGTCGTTATTGGGTCGTATTGTGTTTGCTTCATAATTTCCTGATACTGTGTGACAACAATGATCTCAAACCCTTCATGATCTTTGCATAGATCGATCAATCGGTCCAATCCATAACGATACATTGGCTTGGTTCCGATCATTTGCAATAATTTATTCTCTTGACCGAAACGTTTGCTGTTTCCTGATGCAAGATAAATGACCGCTGCTTTTATTTTATCCATGTTATATTATTCTTTCTCTAATAATCCCATAACGATCTTTTCACTGGTGATCGGCAATTCTCGGATCCATAATCCAGTTGCATTAAATACGGCATGGGCTAATGCTGGAGATGGTGTGTTGATAACGATCTCTCCAATGGATTTTGCTCCAAATGGCCCTGTTGGCTCATAACTGCTCTCGAATTCTACACGAAGCTTTCCAACATCGACTCTTGCTGGAACTTTGTACTGCATGAAAGAATTTTGTTTTACATATCCATTTGGTGTGTAATCAACACCCTCATACAATGCCATTCCGATTCCCTGACCGAGCCCGCCTTCTACCTGAACTCTTGCAAGATTTGGATTGACTGGTGTTCCACAATCTACGACTGCGACATAATCTAAGATTTCAATATGTCCTGTCTCTTTATCAAGCTCAATCTCAACCATTCCTACCATAAATGGTGGTGGGGATACTGGAGAACTGTTTGTCTCTGTCACTTGGAAAGTTTCATTATTGTTGCACATAGATGCTGTTGCGATGTCCACTAATGAAACTTCTTTGCCACTCTCTGCATCTCTGACTTTCTTTCCGTCAAATTCCAGAGTATCTGTATCTGCAACTTCCATCATCTCAGCTGCTTTATTGAAAATATGTCCCTTTAATTTTTCGCAGGCACGTTCCACTGCTTTTCCTGTGACGTAGGTAGAACTTGATGCGTAAGATCCAGAATCATATGGTGATGTATCTGTATCTGCTCCGCTGACCATGATATCATCAATAGAACATTCCAGACATTCTGCCGCCATCTGGGCCAGGATCGTATCACATCCAGTTCCCATATCCGCTGCCGCAATAGAAAGTGTATACAATCCATCGTCATTTAATTTGATCGTTGCAGAACCAACGTCAACGCCAGAAATACCGGAACCCTGCATCGCCATTGACAGTCCGACACTTCGAACTTTTCCATTTCCCATATCTTTGCATGGATATTTTTCATCCCATTTGATCATCTCTTTTGCACGGGCAAGGCATCGATCCAGAGCACAGCTGTTTGCCGTCTCTCCATAATATGCTGGCATCACATCGCCTTCACGGACCATATTCATCTCACGGATCTTCGTTGGTCCATTCCTATCTTAGCTGCAAGTTCACTGACTGCTGATTCCAGCGCAAACACACCCTGTGTCGCACCATATCCACGATAAGCCCCAGCTGACATACGATTTGTATACACAACATCATATGCAAAACGATGTGCTTCCAGATCTCGATATAACGGAATTGATTTATGCCCAGATAACCCTACCGTTGTTGGACCATGTTCTCCATAGGCTCCTGTATTGGATAATGTATAAACATCGATCGCACGGATCTTTCCATTCTTGTTTGCTCCGACACGAACTGTTACCTGCATCTCATGTCTTGGTGAAGATGCGATCTGAGACTCTTCTCTTGAAAAAATGATCTTGGATGGTTTCTTTGTCATCCATGTGACAAATGCTGGATATACTTCGGAGATAGAACTCTGTTTTGCTCCAAATCCTCCACCAATTCTTGGTTTTGATACACGAATCTTTGATTTTGGAATGCATAATGCATTGGATAAGATCCTTCGTACATGGAATACGATCTGTGTAGAACTAACAACGTTCAATCTTCCATATTCATCAATAAAACAATAAGTTCTGAATGTCTCCATCATTGCTTGCTGATTTGCTTTTGTATGATATGTATGTTCTACAACCACGTCGCAATCTGCTAATACCGCATCGACATCTCCTTCGTGTGTTTCTTCTGTTGCACACAAGTTTTTCTTATTATCTGCACCAATATTACATAATGCTTTCCAGTTATCTTCTGGATGCACTAGCGGTGTATCTTTATCCATTGCCTTACGTGGATCTAAGTTTGCTGGCAGTACTTCGTATTCCACACGTAACATCTTGATCGCCTGATCAACACACTTTTCATTCTCTCCGGCAACGATCGCAACAGGATCTCCAACATAACGGACATGCTGATCCAGAATCTGTCTGTCATATGGGCTTAATTCTGGATATGTCTGTCCTGCCATCGTAAAACGTTCCTGTGGCACATCTTCCCATGTATAAATTGCCTCAATCCCTGGCACTTTCATAGCAAACTGGGTGTTGATCGATTTGATCATTGCGTTCGCATATGGACTTCGAAGTAATTTCACGATCAGACATTCTTTTGGTGCCTTATCATTTGTAAATACAGGTTTCCCTGTCACAAGTGCCATAGCGTCTTTTTTCATGATCGGCTGGTTAACTACTTTCATTCGGCACCTCCATCTTTATTTTTCTTATATTCCAAAAAGTCTAAGATTCCTCGAAGCTGTCCTTCATATCCAGAACATCTGCAAAGATTCCCCGCAAGGTATTCTTTGATCTCTTCTTCACTCGGATCTGGAATCTCTCTAAATAATGCGATCGCATTCATGATCATTCCTGGGTTACAAAATCCGCACTGTTCAGCCCCTTGGTTCGCAATAAAAGCTCCAAACTCAGCTGCTTCTTCCTGCAGTCCTTCTAAAGTATCGATCTTATGTCCATCAACTCTTGCTGCAAGAATGGAACATGATAAGATTGGCTGGTCATCCATAAATACCGTACATAATCCGCAATTTGATGTCTCGCATCCACGTTTCACACTGTAACAACCAAGATCTCTGACAAGATCGATCAGGAGAGTGTCTGCATCAATCTGTGGGGTTACTTCTTTCCATTTAATGTAAATGTAATCTCCATGTTTATTTTTCTCTCCTTTCTTCTAACTGTTCAAAGCCTCTTCTTAATAAGACTTTTGATAACTGTTCGCGGTAAGCAGCACTTGCTCTCATGTTGCTTCCAAAATTCATCTGACCGGTCACCTCATCTGCGAGTTTTCTTCTTCCTTCATCATCTTTGATCTGTTCCATCCACTGATCTGATAATCTGACTCTGCAAGCTCTGGATGGTCTTGCACCGACAACCGCATATGCCTCCTTCTCACCTAATGAAACAGCGCATGTCAAAACTGGAAAATCTGTCTTGGTATTTCTATGAGAAAGATAAACACTTTCCTGTGGGTGTTTCTTAATGATCAAACGCACTAAAATATCATTTGGATATTTATTTGCTGCAAATTGGTCTAATGGAATGATTCCTTCATGATGTAACTCCACATAACTGTCAAACGCCAGAAAACAGCTTAATACATCAGAAAAACCGAACTTTCCAAAAATACTTCCACCTACTGTCGCAAGATTACGGAACTGCACTCCGACAATGTGTGTCACACTTTCTTTTACCGCTCCCTGACTCCATGTATTTAATCCTTCATGAAGTTCGATCTGTCTTAGTGTTACCATTGCTCCGATTGAAAATTCCTCATCATTTTCTTCGATCTGATCAAGTCCAAGACCCGACAGATCAATTGCTTTTTGTACATTTCTTGTGACCATCTTAAGCCACAACATGCCACCGATCACGCAGTTGGTCTTCTTCTGATTCAGCTCATAAGCTTGCTCAAGACTTTCTACTTTGACGTATTCCTTGATCTTTAACATCTTATTTCTCCTTTAATTTTTTAAAATATCCCTTGTTTATACATTCTTTCACATTCTACAGAGCAACACAGGCAATTGGCAAAAAGAGTACTTTCTGAGAAAGTACTCCTTCAGGTATCGTCCTATAATCCCCAGTATTCTCCATAGGTATCTTTGATGTTCTGTACATCGCTGTCTGTAATTCCATCAATCGTACTCTTAACAAACTGGTAAGTTCTTGGTCTCTTTGATCTTAATGCGGATGGATGCTCCTTATAATCCTTGTAAGATTCTGCAAAATACTCAGATGCTGATTTGATCGCATATGCTTTGTTATATCCATCATATTTATCCTTCTCAGCATTGTAAATTGACTTCCATTGACTCGTTCCAACTTTATCTCCTGCAAGGAAATTAGCAAAATGTCCTAATTCGTGAAGTAATACAGAAGATCTCGCACTCTGAAGTGCGATCTTATGGCTCTTAACGCTAAATACACCTGTCGCTTCCGCATTTTTATCAATCACCATCTTAAACTTCAGATCTTCAAATGCATTCAAGATCTTACCATCTGCCTGAGAACCAAGTGTTCTTAATGTTGTTCCAGAAACACCAGACATCTGACTCAATTCAACCGTTGTTGTCTTGGTCGTTGTCTGAACGACTGTCTTGATCGTTCTCTTCTTAGAACCCTTCTTGTCATAATCCTTCTGTGTTTTGACAACTTTTGTATTCACAACCTTACGTCTGGAATGATTCTGAGATGTTGTTGTTCTTCTCTTTGTTGTTTTCTTCGTCGTTACCTTCGGTTTCTTGCCAAGCGGTACTTGAATCCCATCAATTGATGTTGTTGCTTCGCTTGGATGCTGCATAGTATCAACGCTTTCATAGGAAGCCATCTGCTTCTCAAACTTCTCCTGCTAACAGTTATTGTAAAATGTGACTCCACCAAAAACCAATGCAACAGCTACTACTACGGACACCAATCCGACCATGACTTTCTTCTTCATAACTCTCGCCCCTTCTTAATCATTAATATCTATACCTCTTTGCTTTTATCTCTCAATCCCCATGTGAGAGACACTCACCCTATAATATATTTTTATCGTACAATATTCGCACTTTTTTGTCAATAAATTCCGATGGATTTCAGCCTGTTTCTGACCATATTTCTTAGCGGATCCTTTTTATTATCATTTCTGGATTGGATGCATATAAAATCGCAGTTTCTTTGCTGATCTGTCCTTCTTTATATAGATTGATCAATGACTGGTCCATAGATATCATTCCGCTCCCTGTAGAGGAATAGATCAAACCATCTATTTGATGCACTTTATTTTCACGGATCATATTGCGGATCGCCGGGGTCACTTCCATGATTTCAAACACAGGGATCAATGTTCCATCCATCGTTGGTATCAGCTGCTGGGAGATCACTGCCTGTAATACAGAAGCCAGCTGAATCATGATCTGACGTTGCTGATTTGGTGGAAATACATCTATGATACGTTCGATCGTATTCGCTGCCCTGATAGTATGAAGTGTTGAAAATACCAGATGCCCTGTTTCTGCAGCTGTCATAACTACCTGAATCGTTTCATAATCTCTCATTTCCCCAAGCAATATCACATCCGGACTTTGTCTTAATGCGGCTCTTAAGGAAGTAACATAATTTACAGTATCCATGTTTACTTCTCTCTGACTGACGATACTTTTCTTATGTTGATGTAAAAATTCCAAAGGATCTTCCAATGTGATGATGTGATCTTCTTTTGTTTCATTGATTTCTTCTATCATGCATGCAAGTGTCGTGGATTTTCCACTTCCCGCTGGTCCTGTTACAAGCACAAGTCCTTTGTTTAATTCACTTAATTTCATTACCTACTCTGGTATTCTTAATTGCTTATAGTCTGGCAGGCGGAATGCGATCCTTAGATCTGCGATACAACTTCCATAGTCTCTCATCGATCGCTCCAACTTGTTCATTCGCCGCATTGGATGCCTGATAAAAAGCCGACGTACGTTCCAAATTCTTTTTACTTAACGTATGATCTCCCTTGGCACTTGAAAGTGTCAAAGCCGCAAAAACTGCTAAACAGACCATAGCTAACACGAGCACGATCGAAGCTGCTCCAATCCCTAAAAATGGCATTTTACGATCTTTCATTATCTTTCCTTTCCTGCCTGTATCTTAAAATATCAAGCTGATAAATCTGTTGGTCTTCCCTCCACATCGTAATCTTTCCCAGAACTTTCGCTGACTGCCTTTCAAGCTTTATCGTCATATGATAACGGGCTTTTGTTTTCTTTATCTCATTCCAATCCTGATCATAATAACACTGATAATCTCCGGCTTTACCATCTATTTGTGTAAAATATTCTTGAAAATCTTTGATGTCATAAGCACCCGCTTCTATCAGTCTGCAGCTTGTGTTACATAATTTTTTGTCTCTGTCATTTCTCTTGCTTTTGCACTGATGTTATGAGCTTTTACAAATACCTGAAGCAGGATTGATCCACAGATTGCAAAAAAGAATAATACCATCATTAATTCCATCAGGATCAGGTGTGTTCCATTGCTTTTTTGTCTCATACTTCCTCCTAATTCCTGCTGTGTTTGTATACACAGTTCTGATATATCTTGCCATCACTTCCCTGAATCTTTATATGATACAGCTGTTTTGTTTCTATTACAGAAAAATCTTTTGCTGCCACAATCTTCTCTCCCTGCATCGTTGTTGTATCCAGACCTTCTCTTACCATTAATTCTCTCAACGCACCCTTCTCCTGATAGAGATATGTATTGTATTTTTTCCCATTGATCTTTTCCGTATGGATCAGGGCTGTGCGTCCATGAAAGCTGCCGATCTCGATGCTGTCCTTTTCATCCCACTGTCTTATCTTTTCTGTTACATAAGAAATATCGATCCGTTCCTCATAATCCTCATTCATCACAGAAGCTGTATGACTATATATATTCGCCCCGATCATACTCAAGGAAAACGCACAAACTGCAAACACTGCAAATAAGATCACAAGAAACATCTGATCTGTCATATGTCTTTGTCATACTCCAATCCATAATGTTTCTCCATATAAGAAAGACTTTCTGGATATCGTCCTTCCACACTGTAACATTGTACCGCCCCTTTGATCACGGCTTCTTTCAGACTTTCATCCATATCAATTCCACTCTTTAATGCCATTGCCATTCCACCTGCGAATCTTGTTCTTGCGCGTTTCCATGCGATTTTCTTCATAAATCCGATGGTTTGTATCTTCGAGATAAATTCAATTCTTGCCTTTTTATAAAAAATAACGAAAAATACTATGATCAAGATCACCACTGCCAAAACTACCAGAACAATTGCTGACTGCCTCATCCAATCTCCAATATTCAATAACTGACGTGCAACTCCTGTCATCTCTTGCCCTAATTGCATATATACCTGTTCAAATACTGGCATAACTTTTATAAATAATACTGCAACGATCACTAACAACATCCCGAGCATCGCAACCGGATAAGTCACTGCACTCTTGACCGCATCTAATATTTCTTCTTCCCTCTGGTAATATGCCGCCAATGCTTCCATCGTCTCATCCAGTCTTCCTGTCTGTTCTCCGATCTCCGTCATATGAAGTGCATATTCTGGGAAAACCCCTGTTTTCTCCATTGCAGGATAAAGCATTCCACACATTTCAAGTTCTTCGCGAATCTCTTTTAATATCTCCCTGCCTTCTGTCTGGACATCTCCATCTTCCATAATGTAAATTCCCTCAAGCGATGAAATCCCAGATTTCAAGATCAGCGCCATCTGACCACAAAATGTGATCAGTTCTTCGTTGCTAAGTTTCTTCGCTTCCTTTACTGCTTTCGTCTTACTTGTAAATTCTACATACTGGTTAGGATATAAAAATGACAGAAATTTACTTTTTAATTTCACCTCAAAACTATCCATCATCAAAACACTATATTCATCGTCCTGCACATTTTCATATACAGAGATCTGATATGTACCATTTCCACTGGTCAATGGAAAATATGTCGACTCTTTTGTCCATTCAATAAAATATTTATATACTTTCTTTCCGATCACTTCAACACTGATCTTCTTTGCACTTCCCTTATATCGCAGTGCTACATAGCCTTGAGCCACATTCGATATATCAACCACAGCCTCTCCATGATCCAAAACTTCCTTCCCCGGTGCTTCTGGCTTTAATACTCCTGCTTTCTGAGCTGTTACCTGCTTCTTCCGGCCTCATCCGCCAAATGGTAACATAATGATCAGGCATGTCACGATCAGTATTATTTTTATGACATACTTCATAAGAATTCTCCTTGTATTTACTTCCTCTAGTATAACAGATTCACAATATGCCTTCTAATTTTATTTACGTATACAAATGCTCTCTTACATAATTTAAAAACTGCTTCTTTGCATAATCCAATGGCTTATTTTTTCTATAAAATAGTGATATCACAGAATGTAATTCATCTTCTAGTGGTATCATTTTAACTCCAGCACATTTAGCTTCTCTATAAACCGTTGAAAATGTGATCGTAACCCCAACCCCTTCACTTACAAAACTCATGATTGTATTTGCTTGTGGAAATTCAAAAGCTATTTTCGGTTCAAATCCTGCTTTCTCACAATTCTTATAAAACACTTCGTAACTTCCGCTGCCTCTCTCTGGGAAGATAAAAACATCATCTTTCAATTCTTTCAGTTGAAGTCGATCTCTTCCATAAAGCGGATGTTTTTCATATAACACTGCAC
>ENA-OQEX01000994-OQEX01000994.1-human-gut-metagenome-genome-assembly--contig:-NODE-994-length-12087-cov-1.870067_pt1 | contig 12087 bp, 14 predicted proteins | sample MGYA00242802_ERZ504649 | MGnify/ENA primary metagenome ERZ504649 (study PRJEB26092, sample SAMD00036194) | human gut metagenome | host: Homo sapiens | study: EMG produced TPA metagenomics assembly of... | reverse complement strand
ATCGGCATTGAGAGTATTTTCACAGTCATTGACGGAAAGCAGATCAATATTCCGGACAAGCTGTCCGCGCTTCGCACTAGAAGCCGCAAAGGTGAGCTGTTTTGTCCATGCGGCTGCGGTGCAAACCTTATTCTCGTTGCTGGAGACAGAAACCTGCGCGCACAGCATTTCCGTCTGAAGGACAGCGCCAGACAGCACGAGTGCACTGCTGAGACCGAGAGACCGCACTCAATCTATTCCAAGATCGTGCTGAAATGTTGGCTGGATGAAAAGCTGAACGTGTCCGATGTGGAAACGCGGGTTCCATCTGTCTGGTCGGAGACACGGCGCGGAAATACGAGTTTTCGTTTGTGTCGCGGACGAGCAAATTTGCGGTTAGTTACAGCTGTAACCGCGCGAATCTGTCAGACGAGAAGATGGAAATTCTCCGTGCGAACAGCAGCGGTATTCGATTGATTTATATTGTTGATGCGTTGAACAGCTGTGGCAACGGTCAGTATCCGGAAGCATTGATGAAAGTGCAGGAGCGGCAGGGATATTGTCTGCTGCTGGACGTCGAGGAGATGGAGTATTCCACGGCGAAGCTGTCTGCGGTTTTCTACGCGCAGGACTGTACCGGTCTGTGGCGTGAGATCGAGTTTGCAGCAGGCGCGCTGCGTGAATTTTCGATCAGCGAGTACGGACGGCTGCTCTATCAAAACGCGCCGCTGGCTGCTCTGTGTGAATGGAAAAAAAGCGAGTTTGAGCGCGAGGTACAGCAGGAAAAAATACGGCGAGAACAGCAGATGAAAGAGCTGCTTGAGCGTCCAGAGCGCGAGCAAAAGCAGCGGCCAAAACGAACGCAGACGCTGCCGGTCCGCAGACCGCAGAATACGAAAAGTGAGCGGCAGCGCGCGATGGAAAAACTGGTTCACGAGAAGGAAGAGCCGGCCGCCGCGCGCAGAAAAAACAGAGAGAAGAAGCGTTTCGGCAGACGCTTGCGGAGCAGCTTAATCAGCAGGAAACGCAGGTTATTGACCCGGACGGAAACCGCTGGGTTAAATGCCGGTACTGCGGCCGGGTGGACAAAACGACAGCGTTTTCGTCTTATGGTGGACGCGGCAGTGTGAACCTCGGAACCTGCAAAATCTGTGATCGGAAGCCTGTATCGGAGTGCCGGTTTATTCAGAAATAGAGTATCGTACCTGTGAAAATTTTTTCACGGTCTGCAGCAGCAGTTAGAGAAGAAAAAAGCAAGAAAACAGCATCTGTATGGCAAACAGAAATGTGCTTTACTATACTAAAGGTTAAAGATTCCGCAAGCATAAGGTTTTGGATAGCCACAAACCTGTTTCCTCAGTGGAATTTCCCCTGAAACCCCGAATAGCCACGACAAGGAGAAAATGAAAAATGAGAAAACGCAATCATCAGATCATTGTGCGTTTGGATGATGAAGAACTGCTCATGTTAAAGAGAAAAATCCACAGAAGCGACCTGACAATGGCGGAGTATTTCCGTCTGCTGATCGAAAATGGAGAGCTCAAGATGATTGACCAAGATGTTCAGCATGACATGCGGCGGAAGCTGCAGGGCATCGCTGTGAATATCAATCAAATGGCGCGGCTTGCGCACATCTCCGGCAATGTTGATACGCAAACGCTCAAAAAGATTTCCGGGCAGCTTGAGAAGATCGAAGAAGAATTTGCAAAGCTGAGATAAAAAGCGGATGCAGTCTGATTTACAGTCTGCATCCGCTCTTTATTTTTCTGCTTCGGCTTTTGCCATTTCCTCGTCAATGAGACGGTTGATGAAAGCGTTAATAGACTCGCCATGTGCGGCGGCATAGGCTGTGATCACTTCCTTTTTTCCCTTCGGAACGCGAAAGCGCATCTCGTCGAATTTGTCCCGCCACTTGTCGTTTGCGCGGCGGCGTGCATCGCTGATCAGCATAATACTATCCCCTTATTCTGCTGTAAAAAATATAAAACTGATTTTATGCAATCTAACAATTGATGTACGCGCCCGTACATGATATACTATCATCAGAAGAATGAAAAACGGCAGCTGACAGAGGCGGCAACCCCTGTCAGCCTGCGCAGGTGAAGCAGCCACCTGTACAGCGAAAAATTTCAAGTTCGCACCGCAGTACCAGTATACCCTTTTTCTGAAATTATTGCAATTCGGCAGCGAGAATTGCAGCAGTTTTTCAATGGGATTTTGCGGAACATTTTTGACTGTGCAGGCTCTTATGGATCTGCACGTTTTTTATTTTCCTGCAACTGTGAATAGTGTGTTGTTCATAGTTGGATAACAATTTTCACAGGAGGAAAAAACAAAAATGTCAGCAAAAAAATTTGCGCCGAGACCGCCAGTTTTGTGGAATATTCTCGCCTCGCGGCGGCTCATTTTACCGGACATTCTGAAGGAACTCGTGGACAATGCTCTGTCGGCAAATGCCGGCGACGTAGCCGTATATTTAAGACAGGAGGACTGGCACCAGTATCAGCTGGAGGTGATCGATAACGGCGAGGGAATAGCGGAGGAAAGGCTGAGCGAAGTATTCGGCTGTGGCCGTGCAAAGCCGCAGAAGCTCGGCCGGTATAACCGCTTCGGCATCGGACTGAAAACCGTGCTCGTAAACTGTGACCCGAAAGGCAAAGCATGGGAGATGATCACCAAAACAGAGAACGGTACTGCTTTGCGAGTGGCGGCGCCGTACCGCGATTCAGTCATGCAATACGAGGCAGTCTCACTCGATGAGCTTCCGCACATGATGCGGACTTCGGGCACGAAGGTTTCCGTTCCTCTGCCGCATGACTGGTAGATCAGAACTGCCGCGACAGCAGGGAACTGGAAATGCGGATAGAGCGCATGATGGAGGAGCTGCGCGTTACTTATCTGCCGGTGCTGCTCGGCGAGACAGACTGCGGCGGCGGTCCGCAAAGGCAGAAAATACATTTCTTCTGGAAACCGCTGAACGGCCGGACGCGGATGTACAATCTGACCGGACTGGAGCCGATCTGGACGGACAACAGCAGGAAGATGAGGCGCATTTTCTCCTGAACGGCGTCAGCGTACACGCCTCGTATCGCTACGGCGAGGTTGAACCGGCACGGGGAAATTATCACTATTATCTGGGGGACAGATGGTCCGGAGGCTGATGATCTATCTGAACGGCCGCCTGCTCCGGCACGGTCTGTTTGATGAGATATGGAAGCGGAAGTGCTGATGCGGAATACTTTTCTTTTCGTGCTGTATCTTCAGGCAGAGCCGGAGGAGGCTGCACAGCTGGATTTTCTGGACGGCAGTATGCAGAATACAGACCCATACTGGCATGAGCTGCTGCGGTGGGTGCGCTGCGTGTGTCCGGAACCGCAGCTGTATATACGACATCCGTTCCCGGAATGGAAGGAGGTTATCATTTCACAGCTGGAGGAAAGACTGCATCAGTCAAACGGGGTAAAGAGCATGCAAAAGAACCCGATGGAATTCTATGGGATGATAGATAGTCAGACCATCTATGTGCATCTGAAAAACGGCCGGACAATGGTGATTATTTATTATCCGATAGCTGAATACTGGTTTGACGTCGCGAAAATTGGCATGTTCTGTCTTACCGCCACAGGAAACGGACTGCACTTTGATGAACTGATCGTAATCACAGACGAGCAGAGCGAGCCAATCAAGCGAAAACTTGCGCTGCTGCGTGATTACTGGTATCAGGATATACCGCAGCCGAAAATCCGTCTGGTGCACTGGGCGAGCGTACTGTCTGACGAGGAGGAAGAAGATGAAGCATGAAATCGAGATTACGCGTGTGATCGCGCTGCTGGACGAGGTTCTGCTCGTGATATTCGAGGATAAGACGCTGCATGTCCATGATGTGGAACTCATCCGGAACCGTCTGCCGGATATCCAGCCGTTTTCCGAGCCGGAGACGGTGCAGGCAGTAGAGGAGAATCGGGAGCGATGTCTCGCTGCGTGGAGTAAAGAGATTGACGGTGCTGCCTGCGGCCGCACAGAAGAAACCGTTGAGGTGAACATGGATGTTGATACGGATGTGCTGGAATTGACCGAGGAATGGTGCGTAAAAGCAAACGTCACCGCCGAGAAACTCATGCTGGCGCTGCTGCGCTTTGTGGCAAAGCCGGAAAACGAGGAGCTGTCTCGTCGTCTGATCGAACGCATGCAGGAGATAGCGGCAGAGTAAGACATCACCCCGACGGATAACGTCAGAGGCGTTTTTTTTAAATTTATGTTATCGCATAAATTTCAACATATATATCGAAAAATAGAAAATAACAATTTGACATTTTACTGGTATATGATATAATTTTCTTTGGAAGGGGCGAAAAATATGGAAAACCTCATTCTGAAATCGCTTTCTGCAGAAAATTTTGCTTCCTTTGCCGAACCGATTACGTTTACCACGGAAGCGGATTTAAAGCAAGAAAGAGTATATCGACAACACATTTGCTTGTGGGAATAGTCGATTTAATAAGGTTTCTTTCCTATATGGTGCAAATGGATCGGGAAAAACATTTTTCTGTAAGATAATCCGAGAAATTCAACGATTCCTGAGTTTTTCACCATTAGCCGTAATAGATGCTGCGCAGCTGATGGCGAGGCCAGAGTTTAAAAACATAGATGCGCCTGTAAAAAACTTTGCATTTGATACAAGTTACAGAGAACAGCCTACAAGGTTTGCAATCGAGCTTGTTTTAGATAACATAACATACCATTATACCTTTGCAGTTCAGGGACAGGAAATTGTTTACGAACTTCTTACAAAGAAGTACCGGAGAACAGAAAAATTACTGGAACGTACATCATCGTCTTTTAAAGATATCACGCTTCGTTCAGACTGAAAGGTTTTGAAGATGTCAAGCGTATGGTTAAACCAGAAGCGTTATGCCTTCCGATTGCGGACTTATTGAATAATCCATTGGCTTCGAAGATCGTTTCTGCGATTCAAGGAATAAATGTGGTCAGTATGACCGCGGGTAAGCTACAGCCGATCAATCCTAAAAAAACTTTTCGGAGGATCGGCTTCGCAAGTATATCAATATCATTCGTACTGCCGATCCGACTCTTCGAGATATAAAAGTATCTTTTGAAGAAGAAGAGGTGGAGCATCAAAGAAATACTTCGGATGATTTTGAAAACAGAGAAGCTATCGTCAAGACGACGAGGGTGGTATAGCATCGCGCCATGCAGTGTATGAAAACGGCAAGGAAACGACGGTTACACCAATTTCCTTTTTTAAAGATGAGTCGCTGGGAACGGTAAAATTGTTTACTGCACTGCCCTATCTTTTGATGTTCTCGAAGATGGAGGTGTCTTGATGGTTGATGAGTTGGAAAACGGTCTTCATCTGTCACTGGCCAAGGAAATTATCCACCTGTTTACAAATGAGGAAAGCAATCCGCATCATGCACAGCTGATTTGTACTTCTCATCAGCCGCTTTTAGTTGATGGAGAGTATCGACGAGATCAAGTATGGATCACTGCAAAGGATGATTGCGGCAAGAGCGTTTTACATCGAATGAGCGATTTGAAAACATCGCGAGCAAAGGTTAATTTAACCAATCGTATTCTGGAAAATGCATTTGGATGCAATCCAAGGCTGTTTTTCGACAATAACACATAAAATGAGAAAAGAAAAGACACCGAGCGGCAACTCGGTGTCCTGCGAGACGACAGAAGCACGGATTATGGTACTTTGTCACAATGCACGATTATTGTATCATGTTTGACTTCCGATTGCAATATGAGATCTGTGTCTAGAAAGGTAAAAAAACGCAATCTTTTCCCAATAGTGTGATCATAATAGATAATTTTTCTATAAATAGGAGGTCAGTATGACCATCAAATACAAATATTATATCTGCCGTTGCGGAAAACGTGTGATTCCCGTGACGAATCCGTCAAAGTGTCCGCATTGCGGACGCGTGACCCGCTTAAAATAAGGAGGCGTACTTATGGGTAAAAATCAGCATGTAATACCTCATCCGGCAGGCGGATGGCAGGTGAAAGGCGCAGGAAATACGCGCGCTACGGTGCGTACTTCAACGCAAAAACAGGCAATCAATGTTGCAAGAGAAATCTCTCGCAATCAGCATTCTGAATTGGTGATTCATCGCCCGGATGGACGCATCAGAGATAAGGACTCTCACGGGCATGATCCGTTCCCGCCGAGAGGCTAAGGATAGAATAGACAGAGAGGGTATGTCGTACAGGCATACCCTCTCTGTTTTAAATACAAGCATCAATATATTTCATTTTTTGAACTCGTCCTGCCAATCTCTTGGAAATGCCAGATGATATAGGTCTATGTCATCTGCATATTCCTCAAACAGAGCAGTAATGGCGGGCATAAACTCGGTATTCCATTTATGGGAAGACGGATATAACGCCTTTACGGAAAGGATTTCACCCCATAGCCTTCTTTTCATGCGCTCGGGAATATCAAAACCAGATGGTACGGCGGAGAATACTCTGAAATAGAGTCTGCCGTAATGAGCGCAAATATTACGCAAATCCGTACAGCATCTTAGCCAGCTGACCATATGACGGTAATCAGACCCGGCGAAAATCTTTTTATCTGCAGTAGTCAGATCATTGTAAAAATACGAAAGCATACCGAAAGTAAACAGCTCGCAGACAACCCATAATGGAAATTTTCCATCGTAGTGTTCGAGATGATGTTTAACAAATAGTACCTTTTTATTGTTTTCGATTTCACGATTAAGATTTGCCTTGAATTTTTCAGCATTGTGTTTCGAATTAAAGAATGAAGCATCGAGGTATCCGAGCGGTCCATATTTTTCGGAATGAAAATATGCAAGACGTGCTCGAAGGCTTATTTCAATAACCTCGATAGCAGAAAACAGAAGATTGCGAAGCTTCCGATCAAACTCATAAATATGGTAAACACGTTCGAACGACAGGTTTTTACCGTAGGTGCCGTCTTCGTTTTTGAATGGCAGCAAATAAGCTAATAAACGATAATAACCGATATGTTTTAATATTTGTTCACAAGCCGCATCATCTGTAATGATACAGCCTCTGCTGCGCAGTTTTGTTATTTGTTCAGTATAAGAGCTGTGTTCTTTTATTTGTATGATATGAGATTCCCCAGATAAAAAAATGTCTCCCCTGGGACACATCGTTGAGAGGTGTGGGGAGTCCTGTTACTTATTATAATACGCGTGACTTACGGATTTGTCAATCTAATTAACTTCAATTTAGAAGTTCTTCCTCCTCTTCCTCTCCCGAATCAGCGTAGACTTGCTGATACCAGTGAGTTTCACGACCTGCGTATACGAATGGTTTTCGAGGAGTTCCATTGCATGGTCAAGCTGCTCGGTGTCGAATTTCGGCGGACGTCCCTCGCGGAAATCGGGGTCGGTCGCGCGCGCAACAGCCTTGCCCTCCTGCGTGCGCTGCACGATCATGTCGCGCTCGAACTGCGCGAACGACAGCAGCACGTTGCGCAGCAGCGTGTTGACCAAGTCGTTGGACAGGATGCCGAGGTTGAGCACGTTGATGGTGATGCCCTCGTCGATCATCTCGGTGATCATGCCGGACGCCTGCGACACCGACCGCGCCAGCCGGTCGAGCCGTGTCACGATCAGCACATCGCCGCGCCACAGCTGCGCCCGCAGCCTGTCCCATTCCGGTCGGTCCATCTTGGTGCCGGTGAACGTGTCCGTGTAGATTTTTCCGCGCCCGCCGCCGTCAGCGCCGCCTGCTGCGCGTCCAGACTGTTGCCGTCGCGCGCCTGCGTTTTGGTGGATACTCTCGCGTAGCCGAATATCATGCTAACCCCTCCGTTTTCACGGTTTTGACACCCATATTATAGCTTATGACACCTGGTTCTGCAACCGGTGGCATAAGTTTTGAATTTTGAACTCTTCCCCCGATTTTTTGGGTCCATATTTTGAAGCCCTAAAGCCGAAAATCATGCGGTAAAAACGCCCTCTCACAAAGGCGGTAGTACCGTCTATGTGAGAGGGCAAAATAAAACTGCGATTTTATTATCATTTGGCTTAACAATCGGATAAAACCGCGTAAAAACAGCCGAAATTGTTTCATATTCTGTAATTTCATAAAATCAATTACCGCGCCTCGGTAAGATAGGGCGGTAATTTCACGGTAAAAAGCGATCATTTGCGCGTGCAAACGATACTGTCAATACGCCTTCGTATTCTCACCGGAACATCTGAAGTCAGACAGTATTTCAAAGCAAAAATGGTTCAAGCAACCGAAAGGGCTTTCTGTGGTGACCATTCACTGCAAACCACCGCGCTGCCGCCAAGGCGGACAAGCAAGCCGGACTGTCGTGTTTTTATCTGCGGAAGCGTACCGAAAAGGCAGCTGTGCCGCTGTTTTTTTATGTGTATTTTACGTTTTTATGTTCCGATCAACCTGTTCGTATCGCTCTGCGGCAACGACCCGGCAACCGTAAAGACCGGCGGCGACACCATCATTATTGACCCGGATGCCAAGACCGAAGACGGCGATTCTTCGCAGATTCCGAATCCGCTGACCGTCCATAACTCCCTTGCAGAGCTTGCAAAGGCAGTCGCTTTGACGTCAAGGCGCCGACCGTACGCAGAGCAGGGAATCAGTGAGACAGAGGTCGCGGCGCAGTCAGCAGCGCCTTATAAAAGAGTGAAGAGTGGAGATTTTCTCTACTCTTTCTCTTTTGCGGGTATACAGAAAAAGAGTGGAAAGCTCTTCACTCTCCACTCTTAAGGCAATACCGCATAATTGAACAAGAGTGATTTGCGAGTAAATTTGCGTACTGACGAGGCACAGTTTTGCGGTAATACTTGATGTATTACCGTGAAACTGCAACAAAGTCAGGACACAAAATTTCCGCAAAGCACCGCAGTCTTAATTGTGCGGTGTTGCCCCAAGGTTACATTTCGCTCTGCTCCTTCAGCTTTTCCGCTGTGTCAGCCGCAATAAGCGCGTCTAAAATCTCGTCCATATCGCCGTTCAGGAACTGATCCAGCTTGTAGATGGTCAGCTTAATGCGGTGATCGGACACGCGATTCTCCGGGAAATTGTAGGTGCGGATGCGCTCCGAGCGGTCGCCGGTGCGACCTGACTTTTGCGGTCAGCGGCGATGGCGGCACGCTGCTTTTCCACCTCGGCCTCGTACAGCCGCGAACGCAGCACGGACAGCGCTTTCTCCTTGTTCTTGTGCTGGCTGCGCTCGTCCTGACACTCGACGACCGTGTTGGTCGGGATATGCGTCACGCGGATGGCGGACGAGGTCTTGTTGATGTGCTGGCCGCCCGCGCCGGAGGCGCGGAACGTGTCGATGCGTAAATCCTTCGGGTCGATATAGAAGTCGAGTTCCTCCGCTTCGGGAAGGACAGCCACGGTGGTTGTCGAGGTGTGCACGCGGCCCTGACTTTCGGTCTCGGGCACACGCTGCACCCGGTGTACGCCGCTCTCGAACTTGAGCCGCGAGTACACCTTATCGCCCGCCACGCGGAACACGATCTCCTTGTAGCCGCCCAGCTCGGTCTCGGATTTGTTCATCACTTCGGTCTGCCAGCCGCGCTTATCGGCGTACATCGTGTACATGCGGTAGAGGTCAGCGGCAAACAGCGCGCTTTCCTCGCCGCCTGCACCGCCGCGAATCTCAACATAGATATTCTTCTCGTCGTTCGGGTCCTTGGGCAGCAGCAGGATTTTCAGTTCGTCCTCCAGGCGGGCAATGTCGCTTTTCGCCTGCTGCAGCTCCTCCTGCGCCAGCTCCTTCATGTCCGGGTCGGACAGCATTTCGGTCGCGTCCGCGAGCGTGCGCTGTGCCTGCTCGTATTCGCGGAACGCGGTGACGATCGGCTCGAGCTCGTTGCGCTCGCGCAGCAGCTTGGCCGCCCGGTCGGGGTCGTCGTATAAATCCGGCGCGGAAAGCCGCATTTCCAGCTCGTCCAGCCGCGCCGCTAAGACTTCAGTTTTTCAAACATATTCTATCTCCAAATCGTGTGAAGCACGGAAAATTCATCAAAATTGCGTTTACCAGCGTCCGGTGAATATCAAGCCCATGATGGAGCAGTATTCGCGGCACCTTACCGCCATCCACTGCCCCGGATACGGCGTTTTCGCGGGAACGCCTGCGTCGCCCAGACCGGCATGCGCCAGCAGGCGGCGTGCACGGGCAAGATGATAATCATTTGTAATTACGGCAACCGCTGCGCCCTCGGGCAGCAGCTTTTTTGCGTTGGCGATATTCTGGATGGTCGTGCTCGACTTGTCCTCTAGGATCAGCGTTCTGCGTCTGCGCCGTGCGCGACCATGTAATCCTGCATGGCTGCAGCTTCGGTGCGCGGCTCATCGCCGCCCTGACCGCCGCACAGGATGGCCTGACTGCCCGGATTGACGTTCAGCACTGCAATTGCCGTATCGCATCGTGCCGCCAGAGCCGCCGACGGCTGTCCGTTCGGATTAACGAGCGCACCCAGCACCAGATAGTACTCCGCCTGCGGCGCAGCTGACGGGTCATCCTCGTCGAATGCTATGCCGATCACAAACACCTGCACCGCCGCAAACGACAGCACGAACAATGCAAACAGTACGCGTCCCACGCGCGACAAAATGCGGCACGCCTTATGCTTTTCGCGTCCGCAAAGCATCAGCCATTCCCCCATACAGCCGATGGCGAGCGCCAGCAGAAAATACCGCCGAACCGCGACGGCTTCCAGAACAGCTGCGGCACGCCAATGACAGCAAACAGCACCGCAAGCCCTATCCATACCCTTTTTTCTTTCATTGCAGTTCCTCCAACTCAGCCGCAACGGCTTCCCATTCGTCCATTTTGCGGCGAGTTTTCGTCACAGGCTTCTTTTCGGTCATCAGCTCGAGCAGCTTGCCGGAATCCGATGCCGCGTCCACCATCTGCTGTTCGAGGTCGACGACTGAGTTTCCAGCTGTGAAATCTCGCGCTCGAGCGTGTTCAGCAGCTTCTGCAGATTCTTGGTGCCGCCGGTACGCTTGGGCTTTTCGGGCGGCTTGGGTACGTCGTCCAGTGTCGGGACGGCGGCCTTTTTTCTTTTTGGGGTGCCGGTGCGGGCGCCGCTTCCGGCAGTGCGCCGCCGCCCTTGGCGCGCCAGTCAAGGAACGCACTGTACGAGCCGATAAAGTCGGTCAGGTAACCGTTTTCGAGGTAGAGCACGCGGGTTGCAAAGCGCTCGACGAAGTAGCGGTCATGCGAAACAAACAGCAGCGTGCCGTCGAACGCCTCAACCGCCTCCTCAATCCACTCACGGGATGCAAGATCAAGGTGGTTGGTCGGCTCGTCGAGGATGAGCAGATTGAGCGGATCGTACATCAGCTCACACAGCGCAAACGGCTTTTCTCACCGCCGGACAGCATATCCACGGTTTTCAGCTGGGTTTCACCGGTAAACTGGAACGAACCGAGCCGGTTTCGCGCCACCTGCATGGACACGTTCTTGTCGTAGATGAGCGTGTCGATGAGGTTGCGGTGCGGATTGGCAAAATACACCTGCTGCGGCAGGTACGCCGGCTTGAGTCCAACGCCCTTGCGGATGACGCCGCCATCCGGCACTTCCTCGCCGAGCAGGATTTTCAGCATGGTGGTCTTTCCGGCGCCGTTTGCGCCAAGCAGCGCGACGCGCTCGCGATTGCGGATGTTGAACGATACGTTATGCAATATTTCTCGTCCGTCATAACTCTTTGTAATATCACGAACCTTGAGCACTTCCTCCGTCTCGTAGTTCGGGTCACCAAACGTGACGGTCATCTTTTTGTCGGTCTTGGGCCGGTCAGTGACCTTCATACGCGCAATGCGCTTCTCGATGGACGCGGCACGCTTCGCCAGATGCTCGGTGCCGTGCTCGTGCATGGAACGCGCAGTCGCCTCCAGACGCTTTTTCTCCGCCAGCTCGTGCTCGTGGTGCTTGAGCTGCTCCTCACGGCGACGCTCACGCTCGACCGCATAGTACGAGTAATTGCCGTTGTAGAAATCGCAGGTGCAATCGTGGATTTCAATCACGCGGTCGCAGCACTGGTCGATAAACCAGCGGTCATGCGAGATAATGAGCACGGTGCCGCGGTAATTCTCCAA
>ENA-OQEX01000993-OQEX01000993.1-human-gut-metagenome-genome-assembly--contig:-NODE-993-length-12094-cov-6.786162_pt1 | contig 12094 bp, 13 predicted proteins | sample MGYA00242802_ERZ504649 | MGnify/ENA primary metagenome ERZ504649 (study PRJEB26092, sample SAMD00036194) | human gut metagenome | host: Homo sapiens | study: EMG produced TPA metagenomics assembly of... | reverse complement strand
AAATTTTTCAAAAGAGGTCATTAAATCACACCTTTCATTCCCTATATGGTGCGGAAGAGGATAAACACTTTTCAAATCATAGTGGAAAGGGGGTGAGATTGATGAAACCGTCTGACTTCCAGAAAACAGTTCAATGTCGCTTTGAAAGTTGTTTGAAGAAAGTTGTCCGTCATATTGTAAAGGACTACCAACAAGGATTGAAACGACGAAAAGATAAAGAAATTCCATTCTGTGAACTTCCAGAAATTTTCGTTGAAAATTTTGCTGTGTGGGATGACTACGAAACAGATTATACAATCTTTTCAGTATGTGGCATTGATATTCGTGTCCTTGATGATGAGCTGGCAGAAGCCTTGAAAAAACTTCCAGAAAGAAAGAGAAATACTCTGTTAATGTATTACTTCTTGGAAATGACAGAAAGTGAAATTGCCAACTTACAAAAGATTACGCAAAGCGGTGTATTTAGAAACCGACATCATGCTTTGGAAACTATGAAAAAAATACTAAAGGAGAAGCAGTAAAATGAAGCAAACATTTAAGAAGCCGTCCTACTATTTGCTTTCGCAAGCAATGGACGGGGACGAAAAAGCGATTGAAAAAATACTGGCATTTTATGACCCGTACATATCAAAGTGCTGTTTGCGTCCACTCTATGATGAATACGGCAATGTCTATATTGTTGTAGATATGGAGTTAAAGGGACTTATCCGAGAAGCACTTATCAAAATGATTTTAGGGTTTGATATTGCCTTAGAAATCGAAGAAGAATAAGCAGTTTTTAGCAGAGCATGGTTTAATGTCCCCCTCTTTCCTGCTCTGCCCTGCTTTTACATGAAAGCAACACGCTTTCGCCACAGCTCTTTGACAACTGAATAAAGCAGACAGATACGTTTGTGAGATAGCGAGCCACGGGGACTGTACGCCACGACCTTTCCAAAAGAAAGCGAGCGACCCACGCAGTGATCCGAGAGCGACTGTTGGAAAAGTCGTTTTGCCATGACCTATCCTCACAGAATAATGATACGTCCGCATGGTGCGGTTCTGCCCACAAGAATGGGAATAGTTGAGATACTAATGGAGCTTTCCAAAGCCGTCTGTCTGCTTGTAAAAAAACAACACACAGTAAAGGGGGTGCATAGATTATGAACAATACTGATGTGCCTATCTGGGAAAAATATACGCTGACGATTGAAGAAGCGTCTAAATACTTCCGCATTGGCGAAAAAAAATTGCGTAAATTAGCCGAAGAAAATATTGACGCTGGCTGGGTTATCGTGAACGGTAATCGTATTCAGATTAAGCGAAAACAATTTGAAAAAATCATAGATACATTGGACGAAATCTAATGTCATTGAGCCGTAGATATGGTATAATAAAGTATAGCGTATCACGGCTCATTCCATGACGGAAAGGAGCTTTACACTATGTCTAATGTAAAACGAAAAGACAGTAAAAATCGCAATTTGCGTAATGGAGAGAGCCAGCGAAAAGACGGAAGATACGTTTATAAATATACCGATATATACGGAAAGCCACAATTTATCTATTCTTGGAAACTTGTACCGACAGACAAGACACCTGCTGGAAAGCGTGATGATATTTCATTGAGGGAAAAAGAAGCACAGATAAAAAAAGACCTTAACGACAGTATCGACACAGTCGGCGGTAAAATGACAGTCTGCCAGCTTTACGAGAAAAAGAACAGCCAAAGAAAGAACATCAAGAGGGCTACCGAAAAGGGACGACAGTATCTTATGAACGCTCTGAAAAATGACCCATTGGGTATGAGGGCGATTGATACTGTTAAGCAGTCGGACGCTAAAGAATGGGCTATCAGAATGAGTGAAAAAGGATATGCCTATAAAACAATTGATAACTATAAGCGTTCCTTGAAAGCGTCATTTTACATGGCGATACAAGACGACTGTATCAGAAAGAACCCATTTGAATTTAAGCTAAGTGATGTTCTGGAAGATGATACGGAGCAGAAAGTTATCCTTACACCAGAGCAGGAAGAACGCCTGCTTGCCTTTATGGAAAAGGATAAGATTTACAGCAAGTATTATGATGAGGTTGTGCTTCTGTTGGAAACGGGACTTCGTATTTCTGAATTTTGCGGACTGACGACGCATATTGATATGCAGAACAAAATACTCAATATAGACCACCAGTTATTGAAAGACAGCGAAATCGCTACTATATTGAAACGCCAAAAACCAAAAACGGAAAACGGGAACTTCCATTGACAGAACGGGCTTATCAAGCAATCCAAAGAATACTAAAGAACAGAGGAAAGGCACAACCGCTGATTGTAGGTGGTTACAGCAATTTCCTATTCTTAAACCGTGAGGGCTTGCCTAAGGTTGCAGGAAACTATGAGGGTATGGTGCGAGGGCTGATTAAGAAGTATAACAAATATCACACGGACAAGTTACCGAACATCACACCACATTCATTCCGACATACTTATTGTACAAATATGGCAAACAGAGGAATGAACCCAAACACCCTGCAATATCTCATGGGACACGCCAACATAACCATGACACTTGGCTATTACGCACACGGTACATTTCAATCTGCAAAAGCAGAACTGGAAAGACTGGCTTGTTAATATCGGAGCGTATATTTACTACTCATTTACTACTTTTGGTTGCATTTTCATGCTGGTAAATGCCAGCTTATGCAAGGTATCTTCCGAAAAGAAAATACCGATAAAGCCCTAAAATACGGGATATATCGGCATTTACCAACTTATGAAAAGATAATCAGAAATTTAGTAAGTTTTTACTCTGACAAATGATGTACAAAGCATCGAGTCAGGAGGTTGCACAAGAATACTCATTTGAGATGAATGCTTACAACAGTTCAAACGATTTTGAGATTGTGTTACGGATTGCAACTTTCAGGCATGATGCAGAAACGTTAGATGAAATAATGCATAAGGAGGTACTTCTTTAAATGCAATATGATTGGATAGATTTTTACACAGAGTTTGCTACTAAGCTTCTTCATTTCAAGACCGATAGAAAGACTCTTATTCAGAAAATATATGCGGTGTATGACACAACTGGAATTAGTGTTCCGAAACTTGAAAGTGGCGATGAGATTATTGATATTGATCCGTTTACCATCTTTGGTACATTTAACAAAGGAATCACAAATGCTAATAGAATCGCTATTCTTAATGGGATTGCGTCAGAATTCGAAATTTCTGCAACGGTGCCGAGCAATTTTGATGGAATTCCGGTTCTCAATAATCTGAAAGCGACATTCTATGGATTTAAGGATGATAGAAAAGCAAATGATATTGATAACCTGTGGAGCTTGTTTGAGATAGCTCTTGCATTGGCTGATAATGACACAGAAGATAACCGCCAGAAATTCTCCAATGCTTATGACAAGGTACATAATCAGCTTGGTATTCGCTGGAATATTACGATGGCCCTTTATTGGATTCGCCCTTATACATTTATCAACTTGGATTCCAGAAATCGATGGTTTATATCTAATGCTCAGAATATGCCGGGCGAATTTGTTGTAGCCGCTGAGAAGAAATTGAAGAAAGTTCCATATGCAGCAGATTATCTTGAAATAAAGGATCTGTGTAAAAAAGTTCTGGAAGCGGGACAATATGAATACAAGAGCTTCCCAGATTTATCTTATATGGCATGGGTTAGCTCTGAGAAAGTAAATCAAGAGAAGTCTATTGAAAGAGGAAAAAAGACTTCTAAAGCAGAAGTTCTCAAATGGTTTATGCCATTATTACAGGCACTACGTGATTTGGGAGGATCCGCGACACCAGCAGAGGCAAGAAAGAAAATCATTGAAAACGAGCATCTGTCGGATGATGTGATAAACGAAACAAGAGGCAAAACGAAAGTTAACAAATTTGAAAATGAAGTTGCTTTTGCAAGAAATTATCTTGTTGGAGCAGGATACATCGATAAGAGCGTAAGAGGTGTGTGGACACTTACGGAAGCAGGCAAGTCAGTGGAGTTAACAGCTGAGATGGCATCGGATATTTTCAAAAAAGGGGTCTCTGATGCAAAGAGTAAGAAAACGAATGATAGTGATGCTCTTGCAGATAGTGATGTCGATACTATTCATTACTGGATTTATGCTCCGGGACAAAACGCTGATAAATGGGAAGAGTGTTATAAGAACGGTTATATGTTGTTGGGCTGGGGCGAGATTGGAGATCTTGGAATATTCAGTTCTAAAGATGAAATGAAACAGCAGATGAAGCAGGAATATGGCGATAGCAGCTCTTATAAGAATTCAGCTCATGCCACATGGCAGTTTGTCCATGATATCAAGGTTGGCGACATTGTATTTGCGAAGAAAGGAAACAATGGCATTCTTGGTAAAGGAATAGTTGAGTCTGACTACGAATATGATGCTGATCGTACAGACGAGTATTCAAATGTCAGAAAAGTTAACTGGATCAATAAGGGAAATTGGACAATTAACCATCAGGCACCGCAGAAAACATTGACTGATATTACTCCATATAGTGATTTTGTGCAGGAAATCAAAGACTTATTTGAAGACGATGATATAGTTGAAGACGAGCAGGAAGTCACCTATCCAAAGTACACAGTGGAGAATTTCCTAGATGATGTGTACATGTCTGAAGAAGACTATTCCAGATTAGTTGGCTTGCTTAGAAACAAGAAAAACATTATTTTGCAGGGAGCTCCAGGGGTGGGAAAAACTTATGCTGCTAAGCGCTTGGCATATTCCATGATGGGTGTAAAAGATGTAGAGCGTGTGATGATGGTGCAGTTCCATCAGAGTTATTCCTATGAAGATTTCATTATGGGTTTTCGTCCATCTGCTAAAGGATTTGAGCTGAAAAAGGGTGCATTCTATAACTTCTGTAAGAAGGCCGAGATAGACAGTGATAATGAGTATTTCTTTATCATAGATGAAATCAATCGCGGTAATCTGAGTAAGATCTTCGGTGAGCTGTTTATGCTGATTGAAAATGATAAACGCGGAAATGCACTGCAGCTTTTGTATTCTGATGAGAAATTTGCGGTTCCAAAGAATGTCTATATTATTGGTATGATGAATACCGCAGACAGAAGCCTTGCTATGTTGGATTATGCACTTCGTAGAAGATTTGCTTTCTTTGATATCAAGCCAGGGTTCGAAACTACGGGTTTCCGTGAGTACCGCATGGCATTAGATAATGAGAAATTTAACAAACTGGTCAGTTGCGTCGAGAGTTTGAATAGAGAGATTTCTGCCGATGAATCTCTGGGTGAAGGGTTCTGCATTGGTCACAGTTACTTTTGCAATTTACAGCCTGACACAATTGACGATAGTTGGCTTTATGGTGTTGTAGAATATGAACTGATACCTTTATTGAAAGAATACTGGTTTGATGAACCTATGAAGGTGAAAGATTGGAGCGAAAATCTAAGGAGTACGATTAAGTGATACCGATACAAAATGTCTATTATATGCTGTCCTATGCTTTTCAGGTATTGAATGAGCAAGGCTATAAACACATTGCCACAGAACAATTTCATAATACTGCTGAACTGATGGCAGCTATATTAGAAAAAGGCATCACGATTCAGCTAAAGCGAGGACTTGGTAAAGAATATATTCCACAGACGGAAGCACTATCTTCTCTGCGAGGAAAGATTGATATTGCAGAGTCAATCAAGACACAGTCAATGCTGCGGAAACAGCTAATCTGTACATACGATGAGTTCTCTGTTAACAGTACAATGAACCAGATTATAAAATCTACAGTTGAACTTCTCCTGTGTTCAAATATATCAAAGAAGCGTAAGAAGAATCTAAGAAAGTTAATGATATATTTCGGTGAAGTGGATTTCATTGACTTGCATATGGTAAATTGGAATGTTCAGTATAATCGAAACAATCAGACCTATCGTATGCTGATTTCGATATGTTATTTGGTAGTAAAGGGTCTGTTGCAGACTCAATCAGATGGAAGCACTAAACTGATGGATTTTCTGGATGAGCAGCGTATGTGTCGATTGTATGAAAAATTCATTCTGGAATACTACAGGAGAGAGTTTAAAAATCAGATTACCGCAAATGCATCACAGATTCCGTGGCAATTGGACAATGACGAGAATTCTATGCTGCCAGTGATGCAAAGTGATATTATGCTCCAGCGTGATGATAGAGTTCTTATCATTGATGCAAAGTACTATGAGCATAGTATGCAGGTACAGTTTAACAAGCATACACTTCACTCGGCTAACCTTTATCAGATTTTTACTTATGTGAAGAATAAGGAATACGAATTGAGAGAGAAGGACCATACGGTTTCAGGAATGCTTTTGTATGCGAAGACTGATGAAGAAATATATCCGAATAATGTATATCAGATGAGTGGTAACCAGATTACTGTCAGGACACTGGATTTGAATTTACCATTTACAGAAATAGCAGAGCAGCTAGATACAATAGCAAAATTGCATTTCAGTTTATAAAAGAGACATCCTAGTTGAAAAGAAAAAAGAAGAAATAACCATCCGTTCCAGCGCAGCGGAATACCTGACCTATGTTGCCTCTGTAGGTGATCAGCAGGACAGCATAGAAATGCGCTACGAGGATGAAAATATATGGCTGACACAGAAGATGATGGCCACATTGTATGATGTGGATGTTCGTACAATCAATGAGCATATCAAGAAGATTTATTCTGATTCAGAACTTGAGAAAGATTCAACTATCCGGAATTTCCGAATAGTTCAAACGGAAGGGGCTTGTCAGGTTACACGTGGTACCAAGCACTATAGCCTTCAAATGATCATTGCCGTAGCTTCAAGGTCAATTCCGAGCGTGCCGTACAGTTTCGTAAATGGGTAAACCAGATCGCCAAGGACTACACCATCAAAGGCTGGGTGCTGGATGATGAACGGCTGAAACGCGGAGCATATCTGACAGAGAAGTATTTCGATGAGCAGTTAGGGCGTATCCGTGAAATTCGTGCCAGTGAGAGAATGTTTTATCAGAAGATTACAGACCTGTATGCGACAGCAGTTGATTATGATAAAGAAGTATGTGGCTGAACATAATGCCGTAATTGAAGCATTTTAAGATGAATAGTTAATAAAGAGAGGTGCATATGCTATGCCAGGTATACTCGTGGTTGAAGATGATGAAAATTTAAATCGTGGAATTACATTCTCACTGAAAAAATCCGGATATGAGGTTTTTTCAGCAGAATCAGTGAAAAAAGCGAAAAGAATTGCAAGTGATAATAATGTGGATGTTACCATTTGTGATGTGAATCTTCCGGATGGGAATGGACTGGATTTTGTAAGGTGGATGAGATGCAATTATAATACATACATTATTTGCCTTACAGCACTAGATCAGGAGATGGATCAGGTCATGGGATATGAAGCAGGGCAGATGATTATATTACAAAGCCGTTTAGTCTTTCGGTACTTCTTTTGAAAATAGAAGCACATTTCCGCCGCAGACAGGAGAAAACGGAAGCCGGAAAGATGATTTCGGGAGATATCGTATTTATCGCAGGAGAAATGAAAGTCCTGATAAAGGGTCGTGAAATCAGTCTGACAAAAACGGAGTTGAAAATGCTGACTTTTTTTCTTCAGAATCCGAAACAGATTCTATCAAAAACACAGATATTGGAAAATGTGTTTGATCTGGAAGGGGATTTTGTGGATGAAAATACAATCGCTGTCAATATCAGAAGACTCCGTGAGAAAATCGAAGACAATCCGGCTGCACCGGTCTATATAAAGAATATCAGAGGTCTTGGGTATATATGGAATCAGGAGGTAAGGCAGTGACAAAGAGATATCGCAAGAAGATTACAGTAGCGCTCTCCTTGGTTTTGCCTGTCATAGTATTGTTTGCAATATTAAATTGCTTTACCACGTATGTGTTTTATGAAGATTATAAATATAAAATGAATCTTATGACAGAGATTGCTGCAAAGGAAGAATTTTCCGGGCTGGATGCTGTTTCGGAATTGCTTAAGGATAAGGATATTGAAACTAACGAACAGGGAAGGCGATTATTGGAGCAATATGGATACTGGGGGAATAAAGGAAATGCATTTTATTCGCAATTCCGGCATCAGGTTATGGTGACCGGTGCTGTAAGCACTGTGATATGCGTGCTTCTTTTGACTTTTTTACTTTATTGGAAGAAAAAAGAAGATGCGTGTCATCAGAAAATTTTAGACCGGTTGGAAGAAATTCTGATCAGATTCCGTGAAAATAAATTTGATGCTTTACTGAAAACGGAAAATCCAGCAGAACTGGAAAAATTGAATGACCAGCTTGAAGCAATCGGACATCATATTCAGTTGCTAAAGGAAGAAGCACGGGCAGAAAAGGAGAACACGAAAGAAATGGTTTCTGATATCTCTCACCAGTTAAAGACACCGGTTGCAGCTTTGGATACATGTTTTAGTGTGCTGATGCAGAATGACTTAAGTGCCACAGAACAGGAGGAGTTTCGTATCCGTTGTCGGAGTGCTCTGGATGGACTGGAGACATTATTGCAGTCGCTTCTTGAAATATCCAAGATGGAAACTGGACTGATTCAGATTAATAAGAAAAAACTTCCGCTTATGGATACTGTCATATCTGCTGTGAACCGCACTTATCCTAAAGCGGATGAGAAAGAAATTGAATTCGTTTTTGACTATGAAAAAGAGCTGGAAACATGCACGATTATGCAGGATAAAAGGTGGCTTGGTGAAGCTGTGATCAACGTTCTGGATAATGCGGTCAAGTACAGTCCGTGTGGTTCAAAAATATTTATCCGGTTACAAAAAAGAAACGATCTTGTAAGAATGGAAATTGAGGATCAGGGAATTGGTATTCCGCAGAATGAGTATCACAAAATTTTTCAACGATTTTACAGAGGAAGTTCCGGGGAGGTCATGGAAAAGAGTGGTACAGGAATCGGACTTTTTCTATCGAGAGAAATTATCGAAAAACACGCAGGTACGATTACGGTAACCTCCGGCAAAAAGAAAAAAGGAAGCACGTTTGTGATTCAATTACCATATGTTGGTTAAATTTTAAGTGGGCAGAAATCTTACAATTCTGTAAGACTTCTGCTCGTTTTTTGAAAGTGAAATGAAAGATTATCCTGATACAATTTGGATGTAGGTTGAAAAATGACCAATTATATAAACAGGCAAAGAAAGTGTGCTGAAAAGGTACGCTTTACAGAATTAAAAAGGAGGCAACACATGAGTGTGATATTAGAAACCAGGCAGCTTTGTAAGTTTTATGGCGCAGGTGAGAATCAGGTCAAAGCGGTCAATCAGGTGGACATTCAGATTGAGCAGGGAGAATTTGTAGCAATTGTTGGAAAGTCAGGTTCCGGTAAAAGTACATTACTTCATATGCTTGGAGGGCTAGACACCCCTACAAAAGGCAGTGTTACTTTAGCAGGGAAAGATTTATACAGGATGAAAGAAGATGCCCTTGCTGTTTTCCGCAGAAGAAAAATCGGATTTGTTTTTCAGGCATTTAATCTGGTTTCATCTGCTAATGTCTGGGAAAATATTGTACTGCCACTGGGGCTGGATGGAAGAAAAGTGGATGAAGCGTATGTAAATGATATTATTGCAACTCTGGGAATTGAAAAGAGGATTTATAATCTGCCAAATCAGTTGTCCGGAGGACAGCAGCAGAGAGTAGCAATTGCAAGAGCACTGGTGAATCGTCCGGAAATTATATTTGCAGATGAGCCGACAGGAAATCTTGATTCCAAGACCAGTGATGAGGTAATCGCCCTGCTTAAGATGACAGCAAAAAAATATGGACAGACAATTGTAATGATTACCCATGATGACGAAATTGCACAGGTCGCTGACCGTATTCTGGTGATTGAGGACGGACAGGTGGTGGATTTCAGATGAAGACAATAAGCAGGATTGCATATAGCAATGACAAAAAGAACAAGACAAGAAGTATACTGATTATGATGTCCATATGTCTGACTACGATGCTGCTTGTGATTATCAGTACTGTGGGAAATGGAATGATCCGTTTACAGAAAAGTCAGGCGGCAGGCTCATATGGAAGCAATTATGGTCTGTTTGTCGCAGCAGATGCCTCGCAGTTAAAAGAAGTAAACCGTCGTGCGGAAATAGATGCTACAGGCACTATGTGCACCGAAGGTATCATAAAAGGCAATGAAAACGGTGGTTTTGTCTGCATGGATGAGACTGCAAGAAAAATGCTTCCCTATAATAAGGAATATGAGTTAAAGGAAGGAAAGTATCCGGGAGGAACGCAGGAAATTGCCGCAGGAAGAGCATTTTTTCGTGCAATGGGATATGATGATGTAAAGGTCGGAGATACGGTTACACTGGATTACCGTGCAGGGATGCAGTCAGAATATAAGCCGGAAGAATTTGTTGTCAGCGGAATCCTATATGATCGGGATGAGTATACCATCGAGGCATCTTATGTTGCTTTCGGGTCACAGGAGTTTTATGATGAGCACGTCGCAGAGAATGACAGACAGTATAATATTTATTTTACTTTAAATGATTCTGCAAATGTATCTATGAATAATATTGAACCGGTTATAAAGCAGATTGCAGCAGCTTGTGGAATCGAAGAAAAAAACGTTATAGTCAATGATCTCTATTTGCAATGGGTCTTGCAGCCGAGTTATGAAACGATTGCGGTATGTGGAATTCTGATTCTTGCAATTGTACTTTTCTCTGTTGTGGTCATTTATAATATTTTTCAGGTCGGTATTGTCAACAAGATACAGGAGTATGGAAAAATCAAGGCTCTGGGAGCGACAAAAAAGCAGATGAAACAACTGATCTTCAGAGAGGGCATTTTTTTGACCTTTTTTTCAATGCCGGTTGGATTGCTTCTTGGTTTTCTGATTGCAAAATGCGGTTTTAACTGGCTGGTAGAACAGGGAAACCTTGTATCAACCCAAACTGGCTCTATGGGAGTTCAAAATCAGCAGGTGCCACTGTTTTCCCTGCCTGTTATGCTTCTATGTATTTTCGTATCGTTTCTTACCGTTGCTTTGGCACTGCGTAAACCAATGAAAATTGTTTCACGGATTTCACCTATTGAAGCAACACGGTATTTAGAAAATGCAGAAACACAAAAAAAAGGAAAACGAAATGGCAGAAAAAATGTCACCGTATTTTCTATGGCAATGGCAAATGTAACGGGTAATCCCAAAAGAACTATTGGTACTATCCTCACAATGGGTTTTTCTTGCGTATTGTTTGTGACTATCTCTAATTATGTGGGAAATATTGACACGGAGCATGAAGCACGTCGTTACATAAATCATGGACAATTTGAACTGCAGCTTGACTATTCTGATGAGTATGATGAAAGATATCCGGAGAATAATCTGGATACGATTCTGACGGATAATCCATTGAATGATTCGCTGATTGAAGAAATCAAAAGCATTCCGGGAGTGACAGATGTCATGACGAGAGAGATTGTCTCTGTAAATCTGAACGGAACAAGATTTCCGGCTGATATTGTGAGTAAAAAGGATTTTGATTTTATGCGCCAAGATGGGGATATTGGCTCTATGGACTATGATCAGGCGGTAAAGAATGGTGATATTTTCTTTGGCTGGTCGGCGTGGATGGAACAAGATGGATATGCTCCGGGTGAATCCATTGCATTTGGCTTTGAGAATGGAAGTGGAACCTATACCTATCAGGGGAAGATTGCAGGATCCTTTGTAAATGCGGACACTTATCTTGTCATTCCGGAAGGTGTATATCGTTCCATGAATCCGAGAGGAACAGCCTATGGCTATCTGTGGGTAGACTGTGATAAAAAAGATGTGGCATCTGTGGAACAGAGTCTGAATACTTTGATTTCTAAATCTTCACATATAAAAATGGATACTTATCATGCGCAGTTACAATATGCAGAAGTCGCAGCCCGCATGATGAAGCTTGGCTGTTATCTGTTTATGGCGGTTGTAGACTCATCGGTTTTATGAATATGGCAAACACCATGATTATGAATATTACGACAAAAAAGCAGGAATATGGTGTATTGCAGGCTGTGGGTATGACAAATAAACAATTAAATTTATGCCT
>ENA-OQEX01000991-OQEX01000991.1-human-gut-metagenome-genome-assembly--contig:-NODE-991-length-12123-cov-3.165555_pt1 | contig 12123 bp, 16 predicted proteins | sample MGYA00242802_ERZ504649 | MGnify/ENA primary metagenome ERZ504649 (study PRJEB26092, sample SAMD00036194) | human gut metagenome | host: Homo sapiens | study: EMG produced TPA metagenomics assembly of... | reverse complement strand
CCATATTGCTACCGTAACCACCGCTAGGAACGTAGATAACTGCCCGAGGTATCCCCGGGATAATGGAGGTCGCCGAGTATAACCACAGCGTTAAGACGGGACAAACGCTTGGATCATACAGCGGTATATAGCGACCAGCGGCAACACGTATACGCGCATATACACCCATCAAAATGGATATTGGAGCAATTGGGCCAGTGGCGCGCTTAAACCTATGCAACCGTATGTCTCCACCCAGCTAACAGGCAGCGGATATGTGTATTTTGCATGTTATGGACTGGACGCTGGGGCATATCTATTCTCCGCCTGCGGAAATTTTAATGCGGGCGGATCTGATCTATACAGGGCAACATATACCGCCATCATCCACATATCGTGCGACTACGACAGTGTCGCGAAACAGATCATAGCGCGTGTAAGTCATGCACCGTTACTGATTTCTGCTAACTTCGGGGACACATCGGATGAGAAATTTGATGTTGGGTTTAATAACATGGTCAAAACGACGCCGTGGTCGACGTGGCAAAGTGGAGGCGAACCGGGCAAAATCTACATCTCTGCCGCCAGCAGCACATCATCCAGTGTATCCGACTGGTCGTGCAAACTACTCAAATTGATATAAGGAGGCCTAACCAATGTCAATCGCAACCATCAAAGCCGTTATCGACGGCCAGACGTATCCGCTTACCCTGTCGGAGGACGGGTATTATACCCTCTCCGGCACTGCGCCCGCCTTATCCAGTGCAAATGAGCCAGGCGGCTACTACGGCGTGCAGATCATCGCCACGGACGAGGCGGGCAACGAGACCACTGTCAATCAAGAGGACGGGACGTGGGGTGATCATCTGCAATTGGAGGTCTACGAGAGCGTCAAGCCCACGGCTACCATTACCTACCCATCAGCGGACAGCCGGATCAATACCTGCACCCCGACCATCACCGCCCAACTGCGAGACAACGATAGCGGCGTTGATCCCGCCACTCTTGACCTGCGTATTAACGGCGGCAGCAAGATCACACAGGGTGCGCCGGGGCTTACTCTGACACCAGTAGAGGGAGGCTATGATCTCTCCTACGCTGTGCCAACGGCCCTAGATGAGGGCCAGACGACAATCTCTGTTGGCGTGTCCGATAAGGACGGCAACGCCGCCGACCCCGCGTCAATCACCTGCACTATCGCAGTCACCGCGCCTACCATTAGTTTGTCCTCGCCTGCGGAGGGTCTTGTAACCAACCAGGCGGCGGTGCAGATTACGGGCATCACGTCGATGATCAGCTGACATCCGTCACCCTGACTGTCACCGTCAATGGGCACGACCAGGGCCCGGTTACAGTGGACGGCCAGACGGGCGCGTTTAGCCTGACCGCCAATCCCTCCCACATGCAGGAGGGGGCCAACGTCATCAAGGTCAAGGTGGTCGACGCGACCGGCCTTGAGGCCGAGATTACCCGCAATGTTGTGTTGGACACCACCCCGCCGCGCATTGTTGAGGTCATCGGCGTGACCGACCGTGTGCACGTTGGAGCACCGTTTGAGATCCGCGTCAAGGTGGAGGATTGATATGATTACGCGCATTGAGGGCATGGCTGATAACCATGCCCTTGTGTTTGCGCCGGGGCAGGACGGTACTGGACAGCCAGGTGCCGCCAGACTTGGAGGATGGCGTGTATTACGTCACCCTGACCGCCTGGGATGCGGCAGGCAACAGCACCTATTACGCTACCATCCTGCTGATGGTGGATGCAGGCGGAATCCGTATCGCCTGGCAGGATGGCGGATACCTGCCGGATTGGCTGCCCGGATATCGGGCAGAGTGGGAGGTGTGCTGTGATGGATAACAACCCGACGATCTACTGATGCCGGGCGAGCGCAGGCAGCAGCGGGTGCGTATCTACGGATGCGATCAGACTGCGCAGGTCGTCGTGCAGTCGGCGACCTGGGAGCTGCACAGTGATAACGGCGGCGGGATTGTCGATCAGGGGTCGTGTGTGATCTCCGAGGGCAACCTGCTGACCTTTATGCTGTCCGCTCCGGCACATGGCTGGTATCATTTGCTGCTGACCTGCTCAATCGGGCCAGAGATCTACAAGACAACGGGGAGGCTGATTGTGCGTGATTGTCATTGAGGATGTGCAATTAACCCCCAAGCGGGTGCCCATAGGCGGTAATTATCTGCTGCGCGTAAGAGCACGAGATAATGCGGATGTTTCCTATGCGGATACTACGCTGCTTGAAACGGCAATCGATATGGTGGCGCAATATACACCCTCTGATTACAAGGACTTCTCCGATGTCGAGACTGCTGTTGCCGCGGCACAAGCGCTGCTCAATGCGAAGCCCACAGTTGACCGGCAGGAGGAAGTTGACGCCGCCGCAATGGCGATCTTCGACGCGATCGGCGCACTCGAATGGGCAGAGGGGCACCGTAATAACCCGATCCCATACCGTCACCTAATGTCGGTTACGGAGGGGCTGTATTACAGCTACAACGGCACATCTATCGATGCCTGCGATCTGCATCCAGCAGTATGATGATCCCGGGCACAGCCCCGCGCTATTGGGAGGCGGTTACATGATCTACAGCCAGGCAGCAGCGGCCCATATCTATATCGGGGTTGCAATCATATTAGCGATATTGGCCACGTCAATTTTGGGCGTGGCCTTATCTATTATCTTAAATTTAAGGAGCGATCAACATGAGCAAAAAAGTGTGTTTAGACTGTGGGCATGGTGGCAGCGATCCGGGAGCCGTAAAGGGGTCACGGACAGAAAAAGCGGACGTATTGAAAATTGGTTTGAAGGTGCGCGATCTGTTAACCGCACAGGGGATCAATGTGGTATTGACTAGAGCGTCGGACAAAAAAGTTGAGATTGACGAGCGGTGCAGAATTGCCAACGCCGCGAAGTGTGATTACTTTTTGAGCATCCACCGGAATGCTGCTACACCGGATGCAGCGGGAAATGAAATTTGGGTACACAGCCAAGCTGTGGCACATGTCGTGGACAAGGCACAAAAAATCCTGAACGCGGTATGTGCGGTTGCCGGGAAGAACCGGGGCGTAAAGAAAGGCGCGGCGGGGAATTACACGGATTACGGTGTGAACCGGGATACGGATATGCCGTCCGCCCTGTTGGAGCTTGGATTTATCACATCGGACACGGATAACAAGTATTTTGATACCCACTTTGACGCATACGCAAAGGCAATTGCGAAGGTGTATGTGCTGCACTGGGCGTGGACTACAAGGATCCTCAGCCAGCCCCCACAAAACCCTCCCTGGGCGGCGGCTCTGGTGTTATCACTGTAGGCAGCACGGTCAAAGTCTCTGGCGCAAAGTATGCCACCGGCCAGACGATCCCCGGCTGGGTCAAATCCACCACGCATAAGGTGTCGGAGATCAGCGGCGATCGGGCGCTGCTTGGCCGCGACGGTGGGATTTGCAGCTGGGTGTATCTCAAAGACATCACGCTGGTATCCGGGGGCGTTGCGAAGCCCATTGAAGTCGGCTGCCAGGTCACGATCAACAAGGGAGCGGTATATGGCGGCTTGACCTCCGCGCGGGGCAATAAGGTGCCTGCCGCTCAGTTGGCCCCCAAAAAACATACGGTCAGCAAAATCCAGGCGAATAAAGGCGTCCGGGAGGCGCTGCTCAAGGAGATCATGTCCTGGGTGGCGGTATCCTCTGACGCGCGTGTAAGGGTGGTGGAGCAATGGAACCGGTAGATAAGGCAGTTTGCGAGGCGAAGTGCAAGGTGATGGATGAGAGGTTTGCCCGCGACCTGCGCGATATTGACGACTGCAAAATCCGCCTGCAAAAGATTGAAGAGCTGACGATCAAAATGGGTGAGCTGGTGGAGGCCAATCAAAAGGCGGTGGAGGATCATGACAGCCGCCTCTGTGCATTGGAGCACCGCCCGTCCATGTGGTGGGATAAGCTGCTCTCAGCGGGCGTCTCCGCAGGTGTGGCGGCGTTAGTCAGTCTGATCGCATCCGTGATTGTGAGGTGAAAACGATGCGTTTATGGGTAAGCGTTGCGGCGCTTGTCAATGCAATCGCCCTGGGGCTGCTGGCGCTATCAACGTACATACCGGGGCTGTGGGTATAAGGTACGGAAAGGCCCTCCGTCGAGCGGCGGAGGGAAAAGTCTAAACTATGGAGGTAATATATCATGAACATCAACTGGAAAGTGCGATTAAAGAGTGGCCCATTTTGGATGGGTATTGCATCCGCCGTCATCATGGCCGTGTTTTATATTTTAAACCTTTGCGGCGTTGCGCCGGAGATCACGGGCAGCCAGATCGTGGATGCGGTAAGGCTGGTTTTGATGATTCCGGCCGCGATCGGGATCATCTCTGACCCGACCACCAAGGGCGTGCAGGATAGCAAGCTTGCTATGACGTATGACGCGCCTAAGGCGGATGAGGAGTTGCACGAAAAAAGCGAATAAACAAAACGAGCCCTGGTTTCCAAATGGAAGCCAGGGCTCGTTGGGTCTTCTATGCCGTTAGACAATGTCTTCCTCATAATTAGTACTCATTATTATCATCCTCCTATGCATTTATATTATATTCAATTGTGCTGCAATATGCAAGCGTTATGCAAAAAATTAACAACTTTGATAATGATTCGTGATATATGATAAATTTATACTGGTAAAAAACATCATTTTTTGATTATATTAATGCACACACCATCGTTTTTAAACACCCAATTTTTAAATTTTGCCCGAAAACGATCGTCTTTGTTGGTATTGGGCGTATTTTGTGAACAGTCAACAAATCCAAAAGGCGATCCTACTACCTTATAATCCGAATTGCTATCTGTAACCGAAAAAGTTAATTCAAACTCTTTGCAGGGAGCATTTATTCTCGCGGTATACACTGTATCATTTAAAGGCACGCGTGTTGTATACTCTATAATGATATCTGTAGGAGATTTAGAATTAAGATGAATCTTATTCATGGAAACAACTGTGCGACTGTTATATCCGCATTTATCTTCTAAGCTGTCAGATCCTGATTCAATCTGTTCTTTGTTCACTGTATAATTATCTCTCGCTACGGCTTTTCCGTTGAGGCTTATTTTGTTAAGTGTAAACACAACATATTTCCCAGAATCGAAAACGCAAGAACGAGCCAAAGGAAAATTATTGATTACACATTTATCTTCCACTGCATAGATTCTCATAACTTTTTTAATGGTTTTCTCAATATATTCCTTTTGAATGTCACAGGTTACTATATATTCTGCCTGTTATAATAGTAAAACTCATTTTCCTCTATAAGGGTATTTCTTACACTAGAATACATATCAGAAAAAATCGCATTAGAGTTAAAATATTTTTCTGATTCGAGTTTTGATAGTAGATTATCTTTACTTTCTGGAACTAAGCTATCAATTATTTTATCGGATGAAATTATGTCATTAGCCATCCATTCATCAAGCATTTTATTCTTGTTTTTAATGTCAATAAATAGGGCAGACAGAAAAGACGACAGTATCAGCGAAATGAATACAAGTATAACATCTTTTAAGGTGTTCAATTTGGCTATCTGTTTCAATTCTAATGTCGAACTATTGCTCCGGATACTGTTATCAGCATAGGCAGCAATATTTATCTGCTCTTGCATCAAATTTGTTTGATAATTGATAAAAAAATAAACAGCTATAGCAAAAGCCACCAAAATAAGAGCGACAATCATATTTTTGTTTTGCACGCCAAATTTTTTTACATTTTTACCTATATTCATCTTATCATCTCCCATTTATTTACTATAATAGTACGGTATTTGTCAAAAGTCAATTGTAAAATCCCAATTTACAGAATAAATTTTTACAAAATATTGTATTAAGTCTATCAAATTAGACAGTATCTGTAAAAGAGGGATTTTACATAAAACGTAGCCCCACCAAGGATTCCTCCCTGGTGGGGCTTCTTTATTTCCGCAAAACGATCCCGAACACGTGCCCCGTAAAAAACAGTATTGTGTTCGCGCTATTTGCATTTGGTGGAAAGTACGCTTGAAGAACCCCACCTTTTGGGCGCAAATCGTCGTGGCCATCATCAGCCCGATCCTCGTTGGCCTTGGCGCACAGTGGCAGGATATGACGACCTGGGTGGCGCTATGGGATGCCCTATGCAATGCGGTGAGCAACCCTGTGATTGTAGTGTCTGTCATTGGCTCTGTGTGGGCCTGCATCACCGATCCCACCACCAAGGGTACGGCGGATAGCGAACTCGTCATGTCCTATGACACACCGAAGAATGACGGCAAAAAAAACGATTAAATACAGCGGGCCCCGGTTTCCTTTTGGATTCCGGGGATCCCATAATTAAATTTTATTGTATGCATACTTTTAGTATTGAAAAATTATAAATAAATATCTATAATATTATCAATATCTACAGTATATTAACATAAACTAATAATACAAAATGAAGAAAGCAACCCCACTAAACGTAAGATTGCTTTCAATGATTAACAACCTGATTTGATAAGCAGTAATAAGATGCCGTTTATAATGCGCCTCTTGTTACTTACTTTATAGGATTGATTGCTGCAACAATCAATCCTATTTTAAATTTTGAGAGTTAAAATCAAAAACAATAATAATAAAATATAGGAATTGCTTCGTCAATTTCACTTGCGCATTTGTTAGAGTTTGTTTTCCATTTAAAATGCAGATCATCCAAATGCAAATATGATACCCTAAATATGTTGCAAAGGTGATAGCCAAAACAAGCGCCAAATTTTTCACGCTACATACCTCCATAGAGGCACATAGATCTTAACGGCATAATACAAATCAGGTTGGGATATTATTCTCTATCGGTTCAATTTCATGGTGCATTCTCCTCTCCCTTATTTGCCTATTGCCTATTATTATATACTATCAAAAACATAAAATGTGCTTGTTCACAAAAAATTCATTTTCGAATAACAATTCAACAATGTGGTTTCGTACCAGCGTCAAAGCAATAAAATATTGATAAATTAGGAGTAAAGGCTTCAAATGAAAATATTTGTGGAGCTTTACAATTTTATTATTTGTAAAACATTGAAAAATGCTACATAAAATTTTGTTTTTTATATATGATTCGGCCAAGCAATTTTAAATCATTGCAAAACAATAAATATTGGTTGTGGGGTCGTTCTATCGTCCCTATTGTTTTGTTATCTAAAAAGCAATTATCAGGACAAGATGGTATTTTTTATTTAACAAAAATCTTAAACAGATAAAAATTGCAAAAGATTGCCGGGCATCGGAGTGATACCCGACGTTTATATTTAATTCGAGCGGACCGGTTTAACTCACGTGACCATATTAACAAGGAGATTTTTGACTTGCATTCTGACTTGCATTTCTGTTCGAAGATGACCGAATTTAGCCTATTTTAAAGCCGAAATAACAAAAAGAAAACCACGTAGTAAGGGCTGTAAACCTTATAACTACGTGGTTTTCTTGTGGCCCGCCCGGAGGGATTCGAACCCCCGGCCTTCAGAATCGGAATCTGCTGCGATATCCAGCTTCGCCACGGGCGGGTATTCAATCATATGCCTTTTCAAGGCGACTGTTATTTTACCACGCCTTCCTGAAAAAAGCAACCGTTCCCAACCAAAAATCAGGAAGAGGCGCACACCGCCCATGAAAGAAACGGCCCGGAGGCAAAATCCCGCCGCCGGGCCGAGCCATCATTGCCGCACAAATACGGATTTGGGCTGCCCGCAGCGCGGGCACTGCCAAGTTTCCGGCAGTTTTTCAAAGGGTTCGTCTCCGTCATAAACATAACCGCAGACAGAGCAGACCCACTGTGGCTTCTGCTCCTGCTCAGGCACGGTATGCTCCACTTTCTTCGCATTCAAAAATTCTGGAAGGCTTTGCGGGTGGCATCCTTCATATGCTTTTGATAGTCGCTATAGAGCAAGGGCTCTCCGTCGCCGTTCCAGGCATCCGTCACCTCACAGGTATAAACCGTGTGTGTGGAAAGGTCTTTTGCCTCCAATACGCGGCAGCGCAAATAGGAGGCAGCATCCAGCAATACAGGTAGGCCGTCTTTTACAGCATACTCGACATTCTCCCACTTTTCCACCTTACGTGCGGACTGAAAACCGAAATTTGCGATCAAAAACGGATCTGCATCTGCACGCAGAACAGAAATGGTGAGTTCCCCTGTTTTCCGGATGAGCTGATTGGTTAGATTATTGCGCATGCTGCCAAGCATGAGCAGCGGCGGCATATCGGAAGTGACCTGCATCATCGCATCCACAATACAGCCGCCGAAGGAATCTCCATTTTTTACCCCTACAACATACAGGCCGTAAGAGAGCTTAAACAAAGCGGTTTGATCCATTTTTCTAACGCCTCTCTTTCCTGCGGAGCAGGCTCACGCCTCCTCAAAAAGATCCTTTCCTACGCCGCACAGCGGGCAGACCCAATCCTCCGGAAGGTCTTCAAAGGCAGTGCCCGGGGCAATGCCGTTATCCGGATCGCCGACCTCCGGATCATATTCATAGCCGCAAACGGTGCAAACATATTTTTCATCAATCATTCTCCTAACATGTATTGATTTCCAGAGATTTCCTCCGGATATCCAGATTATAGCGCATAGTAAAATGATTGTCTATCTTTTTTAAAATATACATTTACCGCTCTTTTCTATGGGTAGATTTTCGTTTTTCACACACGAGCATTTGCCATTAAAAATGAAGGAAACGGGAGATTTCAAAAGTACAATCCCGTTAAATTAAAAAAACGGGCAAAAAGCTTGACAGGCCCACCCCGCTTATGGTATGCTATGCAGGCACTGAAAAAGGTAAGACGATACAAATGGAGGTTTTACTATGTCAACCTATATGCCGAAGGCGGGCGACATCACCCGCAATTGGTATGTGCTTGATGCAGCAGGCAAGCCGATGGGCCGCGTAGCCGCCCAGGCCGCCATTCTGCTGCGCGGCAAGCACAAGCCGACCTTTACGCCCAATGCCGATTGCGGCGACCATGTCATTATTATCAACACTGACAAGGCCGTTCTCACAGGCAACAAGCTCCAGCAGAAGATGTATTACCATCATTCCGGCTATATCGGCAACCTCAAAGAGGTCAAGTACAGCACGCTGATGAAAACGCGCTCTGATTTCGCAATGCAGCTCGCGTGAAGGCATGATTCCGGATACGGTCATTGGCCGCAATGCGCTGACCCGCCTGCGCGTTTATAAAGGCGCTGACCATAAGCATGTTGCTCAGAAGCCTCAGGAATGGGCGTTTTAAGGAAGGAGGAGAAGGAATATGTACGATAGCAATCCCTATTTTTACGGCACCGGCCGCAGGAAAAAATCCGTTGCCCGCGTGCGTGTTTATCCCGGCACGGGCAAGATCACCATTAACGACAGGTCCATCGATGATTATTTCGGCCTTGAAACGCTGAAGCTCATCGTTCGCCAGCCCCTCGCGCTGACGGGTACGACGGAGAAGTTCGATATCGTCTGCCGTGTCAACGGCGGCGGCGTGACCGGCCAGGCCGGCGCAATCCGCCATGGCCTCTCCCGCGCCCTGCTTCAGTATGACGAGGCTCTCCGCCCCGCGCTGAAGAAGGCAGGCTTCCTCACCCGCGATCCGAGGATGAAGGAAAGGAAGAAATACGGTCTCAAAGCAGCTCGTCGCGCTCCGCAGTTCAGCAAGCGATAATCGACTGCTCAGACTATATCAAAATGGTTCAAAAACCCCGGAAAATCAAGGTTTTCCGGGGTTTTCTTGTACCCAGACTTATCTGTATAGTTTGACCTCATTTGACCTAACGAGAGCCGTTTTCACTGGAGTTTTAGTGGTCCGTAAGTGGTTAACCTATCGTACAGCTTGGAAAGGAATATGAGATCTTGGGCTGATGAAAGAGCGCCTGAGTAACCGCAAAATTGCGGAAAGACTGTTCCTGTCCGAAGGCAGTATTAAGCAATATATCAATCAGATTTATTCTAAACTTAACATAGATGGGATACCCGGGCGAAGCGGCAGCAGATTTTATCCATGCTGAATGCCAACCCCTAACCTTTGGTTAATGGTTATCTTTTTTAATCCACTGTACAATATTTGTACGGTGGATTTTTATTGACTTAGGAGGAGTGAGAAAATGAAGGATTGGAAAAAATGTACGGCTTTTCTGCTGGCGCTGGTCATATGCCTTGGCCTTGCTGGCCTGCGGAGTGGGAAGTAGTGAAGGTGAAAGAGAAGATTACTATACCCCCGGTGTGATTGAGGACACCGACTATGACTTCACAGATGATAATCCGGCAGAGCAACTGGGTTATGACTCTATTGAGGATATGCGCACACAGGAACATGAAATCATCTCTTCCGATGATAACGACAATACAGTCGCCGAGGGATATTGGTATCCTGACGGGGATAGGAGCAGCTCCCTCTATTTTATGGTCCAGAGAGATACCATTTACTGGTATGAATTTAACCCAGGGCAGGGGGATGTTCAAGTGGGAGAACCGGATGGCATTGTACTCAAGTTAGGAAATAAGCGCCGTCTTCAGAGCGGGCAGACATTTCAGTACACAACTTCCAGAGGATTGGATATGAGCTACAGCAAAATTTGTTTCGAGGGAGACACAACAGAATATTTTTGGAGGGAGCGCTGAAAGGCATTCCTGTGGTTAAAGAAGAAAGCTATATGGAACAAAGATATATTTCAAAAGTAAAGCCACTAAGCCAGTATATTTTACAAGTTGACTTTGTCTCCGACAGTCGTTTGCTCCTGGATATGAAGCTCCTGTGTCTTTGTCCCTGAAGGCACTGTTCCCGGCTGGGCAGTTGATACGGAAACCGGTAATGGTGAGTTTTCAAACATCGCTGGTATCTGGTATCTGGATGGAGATGCGGATGCAATTACAAAGGTGTTGATCCAAAGACGGTGCAGTATCCGGCAGGCCACGAGAACATCAAAACCCTTGGATATCCAGTATTTTCAAGGGTTTTCTTATGTTTATGGTTCATAAAGAATTGATGTGAAATTTGGTCAAATTCTTCTTAATGTTATCAAAAATTGATTGAATGCCTGGGGATAAACGGGAATACAGGATTGAAAATATATTTTTTTCATTAGTTCTTGACAAGTAACCATTCGGTAACTATAATGGAGTTACCGAATGGTTACTTTGATAAAGGAGATAGTTATGGCAGAGAGTACAAAGGAACGGATTTTGAGGATGGCACTGGAGCTGTTTGCGCAGAACGGCTATCTTGGGACGTCTATGAATGATATTGCAGGACAGTTAGGATTTACGAAAGCCGCCTTATATAAGCACTATGCCAGCAAACAAGAAATCTTAGATAAGATCGTGGAGCGGATGAACAAGATGGACTATGAGCGCGCGGAAGTCTATGAAATGCCGGAAACGGAACCAGACGGCTTTGCGGAAGCATATCTGCATACACCAATTCAGAAAATCCGCACATACAGTCTTGCCCAGTTTGACCATTGGACAAAGGAACCGTTTTCTTCCAATTTCCGTAAAATGCTGACGCTGGAGCAATACCGTGATCCCAAGCTTGCACAGCTCCATCATGACTATCTGGCGGGTGGTCCACTGGAGTACATGGCGGCCATCTTCCGCAAGCTGGCAGATTCTGATGAGGATGCTATGCAGTTGGCGTTGGAATTCTATGGTCCAATGTATCTTTTATACAGTGTCTACGACGGTGCTGAAAAAAAAGAATCTGCTTCTTCTTTGCTGGCGACACATATTGATCACTTTATTGCCAAGGTTGAGTCTGATTACAGAAAGAAGGGGAGAACAACATGAAAGATGTGGGAGAAGAAAAACGCTGGGTCTTATGCCCGTGGTGCGGTGCCAAGACGCGCTTGCAGATACTGCGGGAGACGGAATTAGTAACTTTTCCTCTGTTTGTCCAAAATGCAGGCATGAGAGTATTATCAATGCAAAAAATTTTATCATCGAAACCAAACAGCCAGACGCTAAGACGCAGTGCTGATCGCAAAAACGATCATGCGCTGCGTCCTATTTTTTTGAAAGGAGCAACTATTATGGATGCAATTATTTACACCACCAACACCGGAAGTACCGGGCAGTATGCAAAGCTGCTGGCCCAGGAAACC
>ENA-OQEX01000990-OQEX01000990.1-human-gut-metagenome-genome-assembly--contig:-NODE-990-length-12155-cov-5.331144_pt1 | contig 12155 bp, 17 predicted proteins | sample MGYA00242802_ERZ504649 | MGnify/ENA primary metagenome ERZ504649 (study PRJEB26092, sample SAMD00036194) | human gut metagenome | host: Homo sapiens | study: EMG produced TPA metagenomics assembly of... | reverse complement strand
CCGGCCAGAAGGCAAAGGCCGATCCGGAGGCCGGGCTGTGAGCGGCGGATGATTTCCCGCCGCAGTGTGCTGGCGCTGGCCGCCTGTACGGCGCTGGGCGCTGTGGGCTGCAGCAAGACGGAAGAGTACAACGGACCGGAGCTCATCCTGCGCTACGCCGAGAACCAGCCCGAGGATTATCCCACCACGCAGGCCGCTCTGGCCTTTGCCGACCTCGTGGCCGAGCGGACGGAGGGAAGGGTCAAGGTCGTGGTCTACAGCGGCGGGGAGCTGGGGGCCGAGCAGAGCGTCATCGAGCAGATGCAGTACGGCGGCATCGACTTTGCCCGCGTCTCCCTGAGCCAGCTGGCCGAGTATCAGCCGGCCCTGAGCGTATTGCAGCTTCCTTTTCTCTATACCGATGCGCCCCAGATGTGGCGGGTGCTGGACGGTGAGATCGGCGATGAATTCCTCTCCGGCCTCGGCGCGATGGACCTCGTGGGCCTGTCGTGGTTCGACGCCGGCGTCCGCAGCTTCTACACCCGCGAAAAGGTGGAGACGCTGGCGGACCTCGCGGGGCTGACGCTCCGGGTGCAGGAGTCGGACATGATGAGCGAGATGATACTGGACCTCGGCGCAAAGCCCGCGCAGGTGGTCTACAGCCGGGTCTATGCAGCCCTGCACAACGCCGAGATAGACGGCGCGGAAAACAACTGGCCCAGCTATGAGGCCATGGGCCACTATGAGGTGGCCCCCTATTTCTTAAAGGATGAGCACGCCCGTGTGCCGGAGCTGCAGCTGGCCAGCGAGGCCGCGGTGGAAAAGCTGGCAGAGCTGGACGAACGCTTCCCGGACATCATCCGCGCCTGCGGAAAGGAGAGCGCTCTGGCCGAACGCCGCCTCTGGGCGGAGTGGGAGCCAGCGCCGAGAAGCATATGCGGGAATGGGGCGTGGAGGTGACGATCCTCTCCGCCGCCGAGAAAGCCCGCTTCCGGGCGGCAGTCGAGCCCGTGTACGCGGCTTTTGAGGAGCAGAGCCGCCTCATCCAGCGCATCCGCGAAGCCTGAAAAAACGCAAGAGATATTACATTGTATTCATCTTGTTGGGCAGTGTGCTGAACAAACTGCACCGCAGCTTGTAAGAAATGCACAAAAGTGTTTCTCACATTTTTTTGAAAAACAGGACATTTTTCATAAGCCCTTGTTCTGACTAAAAAATTTTGCTAAAGTGTGTACAGTAAATGAACGGACGGTGTGCGACCCGTGCAGAGCGCACCGCCCTGAATGAGGAAAATCTAAGGAGGATTTTATCATGAAGAAGATTTCTCGTCGCAGCTTTCTGGCAGCAGCCGGTGTTTCCGCCGCTGCTCTGGCACTGACCGCCTGCGGTGGCTCCGGCAACAGCACTGCTGCCTCTACCGCTAACTCTGCTGCAGCTTCCACCGCTCCCGCCGGTGATGCCGCAGCTGCTGCTTCCGACCCGAAGGTGACTCTGGTCTACGCCGAGGTCAACCCGCTGGATACCATCGTCGGCCAGACCGGTTCTCACTTCAAGGAGAAGGTCGAGGAGCTGACCGGCGGCTCCGTCGTCGTCGATGTGCAGGCTTCCGGCGTTCTGGGCTCTGAGAACGACGTTCTGGACGCTATCCTCGGCGGCTCCACCTCCATCGACATCAGCCGTATCTCCGCTTTCGCACTGACCAGCTACGGCTGCAACAAGTCCAAGCTGCTGTCCATCCCCTTCACCTTCGAGAACCGCGCACACTTCTGGAACTTCGCCAACAGCGAGCTGGCACCTGAGTTCCTGAACGAGCCCCAGGAGCTGGGCCTGCCCGTTCGTGGTATCTTCTACGGCGAGGAGGGCTTCCGTCACTTCTTCACGGTCAAGCCCGTTTCCGGCATCGCTGATTTCAAGGGCCTGAAGCTGCGCGTGTCCAACGACCCCGTCATGAACGGCATGGTCGAGGGTCTGGGCGCTAACCCCACCGTCGTCTCCTTCGGCGAGCTGTACAGCGCACTGCAGACCGGCGTTGTCGATGGCGCTGAGCAGCCCATCGCAAACTACAAGTCCAATGCCTTCCCCGAGGTCGCTAACAACCTGATCCTCGACGGCCATACTCTGGGCGCTGTGCAGGCTGTCATCACCGACAACGCCTGGAACAAGCTGACCGAGAACCAGCAGGCTGCCGTCATGGAGGCTGCTGCGGATACGCAGGCCTTCAACGCTGACCTGTCCGAGACCGCTGAGAAGAAGGTCCTCGACGAGCTGAAGTCTTCCGGCTGCAACGTCGTCGATGTCCCCGATAAGGCTCCCTGGCAGGAGGCTTGCGCTAAGGTCATCAGCGAGAACACCTCGGATCAGGCTGAGCTGTATCAGCAGCTGCTAGATATGAAGGCCTGATAAAAGCACCTTTATCCTGAAGTAGTACATAGCCCGGCGGGGGACTACGGGATACGCCCGCAGACCCGCCGGGCTTTTTATAAGAGTATGGAGGAGCTCCTATGCCGAAAATCTTTACCACTCTGGATAAGATCAAGCCGGCGTACGACGTCACCTACAAAGTGGTCCTGTTTATCTGCAAGCTGCTGCTGATCGCAGATATTCTCATCACCACCATGTCGGTTATTGGTCGTTACGTCCCGTTCATCCCGGACCCCGCATGGACGGAAGAGGTCGTGCTGACCTGCATGAGCTATATGGCCGTGCTGAGTGCCGCTCTGGCCATCCGCCGCGGCGCACACATCCGGATGACCGCATTTGACGTCTACCTGCCCAAGATCGCCGTCAAGGTGCTGGACATCCTCGCCGATCTGGCGGTCTGCATCCTCGGCCTCATCATGCTGGTTGTGGGCTGGAACTACGCCACCACCCTGGGCGGCCGCGGCTTCTATGTCTCGATGCCCTGGCTGAGCCGTTTCTGGATGTACTTCCCCGTGCCTCTGGCCGGTGTCGCCATGATCATCTTCGAGATCGAGGCGCTGTACAACCACATCAAGAGCTTTTTTGTAAAGGAGGAGAACTAATATGACAGTCCAGACACTGGCAATCGTTGTCCTTCTTGTCAGCTTCTTCGTCATGATCTTCCTGCGTTTCCCCATCGCATACGCCGTTGGCCTGTCCAGCGTGCTCTGCCTGATGGTGCAGGGCCAGGCACTGTCCGATGTCTGCCGCCTGATGGTCAAGGGCATCTCGTCCTTCAGCCTGATGGCCGTCCCCTTCTTCATCACCATGGGCGTCCTCATGGGCAGCGGCGGCATCTCCGAAAGCTGATCGCTCTGGCTGACGCCTGCGTCGGTTGGATGCGCGGCGGCATGGCAATGGTCAACATCGTTGCTTCCTACTTCTTCGGCGGCATTTCCGGTTCTGCTTCCGCAGATACCGCTTCCATCGGCTCCATCATGATCCCCATGATGGTCGATCAGGGTTACGACGCCGATTTCTCCACGGCCGTTACCATCACCTCCTCCTGCGAGGGCCTGCTGGTCCCCCCGAGCCATAACATGGTCATCTACGCCACCACCGCCGGCGGCATCTCCGTGGGCAGCCTCTTCCTGGCCGGCTACCTGCCCGGCGCTCTGCTGGCCATCGTCCTGATGATCGGCTCCTACATCATCTCCGTCAAGGAGAATTACCCCAAGGGCTCTCCCTTCACCATCAGAGGCTTCATCAAGCAGCTGGGTACCTCCATCTGGCTCTGGCCGCAGTCGTCATCGTCGTGTTCGGCGTTGTCGGCGGTGTGTTCACCGCTACCGAGTCCGCTGCTATCGCCGTTATCTACTCTCTGCTGGTCTCCGTCTTTGTCTACAAGGGCCTCGACTGGAAGGGCGTCTGGCACGCTCTGGATGAGTGCGTCAACACTCTGTCCATCGTCCTCATCCTGATCGCCACCTCTGCAGTGTTCGGCAACTGCCTGACCATGCTGCACGTGCCGGATCTGGCCGCAAACGCCATCACCAGCGTCACCAGCAACCCCTACATCATCGCACTGCTCATCGACCTCATCATCCTGGTTCTGGGCTGCATCATGGATATGGCTCCCATCATCCTGATCGCTACCCCCATCCTGCTGCCCATCGCCACCTCCATCGGCATCGACCCCATCCAGTTCGGTATCATCATGGTCCTGAACTGCGGTATCGGCCTGCTGACTCCCCCTGTCGGCGCGGTTCTGTTCATCGGCTCTGCCGTTGCGAAGCGCCCCATGGAGAAGGTCGTCAAGGCTACCCTCCCGTTCTATCTGTGCATGTTCATCGCTCTGCTGCTGCTGACCTATGTGCCTGACATCAGCCTCGCTATCCCGAAGCTGCTGGGCGGCTACGTCAGCCCCATCACCAACCCGCTTGGCCCGGTGTTCATCCACTGATAAGCTGATCAGCGCATCCTCCTCCGGATGACAAAATAAACGAAAGCCCCCGCCTGCAAAGGCGGGGGCTTTCCGGCGTTATAGAAGTGTCTGGAGTGCCGGAGCACTGCATTTCATGAGCTTTTTCAGGGTCAGCTCCTGCTGAGAGATTTGATACAGCAGCCGTGCGGCCAGCTCTTCGGGCGGGACGGAAAGCCCGGGCCGGAATGCGTGCGCCGCCCGGGTAAAGGCGTGGACGCCCTCTTCTGTCTCAAGCACCACCAGCTGTGTATGCCCCCGCAGCAGGGCAAACAGCCCGACCTGGTATTCCCGGGTGTCCAGCAGAAGCTCCATCTCGTCGGCGGTGAGGACGAGGATGTCCGCGAAGGGGAGAAACTGCATCACCGTGTCCCGCAGGGCCTTTTCGCCGGGCCAGAGGGCAGGGCGGAGAGAGGGGACAAAGCAGACCGGCACACCGGCGGTGCGGGAGGTGTCCAGCGCGGCAAGATGGGTGTAGCGGCAGGGGCTGTCCACGAGGCAGGCGCTGGAAAAGGCCAGCATTTCAGCATCTGCGGCCCAGTCAGCGCCCAGCTGTTCGGTGCATAGAGCAGCTCCGAAGAACGGGTGCGGCAGCCTAGCTGTTCGCCGCCGCCATCGAACAGCAGCGGCGTGGGGGCGCGGGAGGTGAAGGAGACCCGGCTGATGTCCACACCGGCAGTAGATAAAGCGTCTGCAATGCGGTGTCCGAAAGCATCCTCGCCAAGCTGCGTTAAAAGAGAGGCTCTGCCGCCCTGTGCGGCATAAGCCAGTGCCAGCGAGGCGGCGCTTCCGCCCATGCGGGGAGAAAACGTCTCTGCCGACGCCAGCGGCGCGGCGCTGTTCAATTCCAGCCACGCTTCGCCCAGACAGTATAAAGTCTTGCCCGGCATGATGCACCCTCCCTTCTGCCTGTTTTCAAAAACAAACTACAGTATACACCCATCCGGGCGTTTGTGCAAATGGAGAGCTTGACAGCTTCGGTCGGATTGTGATAAACTGACGCAATATGGCAGTATATCTGAAATTTGAATGATAAAAGGAGGAGAACATGAGCCTTACCAAACAGTATTTCAAATACGTCAGCCAGAACATCTTCGGCCTGCTGGGAACATCCTGCTACATCCTGGCCGATACCTATTTCATCTCGCAGGCGGCAGGCACCAGCGGTGTGGCTCTGCTGAACCTCTGCCTGCCCATCTACAACTTCATCTTCGCCATCGGCTCCATGCTGGGCCTCGGCGCGGCCACCCGCTACGCCATCCTCCGGGCGCAGGGCGACGAGCGCTCGGAGCGCTATTTCTCCAACGCCCTGCTCTGGGCGCTGGTGTTCGCCCTGCCCTTCATGCTGGCGGGCATCTTCTGCCCCGAGGTGCTGCTGCGGTTCATGGGCGGCGACGCGGAGATCGTTGCCCTGGGCGTGGGGTACGCCCGCATCTTCCTGCTGTTCACGCCCTTCTTCATGTGCAACTACATCGTCGCGGCCTTTGTCCGGAACGACGGCGACCCCTCGCTGGCCATGGTGGCGACCCTCTGCGGCAGCCTCTTCAACGTGGTGTTCGACTACATCTTCATGTTCCCCGTGGGCCTCGGCCTGCCCGGCGCGGCGCTGGCGACGGCGGTCTCGCCGGTGTTGAGCATTGCGCTCTGCAGCCGCCACTTCTTCAAAAGAGCAGCACCGTCCGCCTTGTGCGGCAGCTGCCCTCGCCGGAGCTGCTGGCCCAGAGCTGCCAGCTGGGCGTCTCGGGCTTCGTGGGAGAGATGTCCTCCGGCGTGACCACCACCGTCTTCAACCTGCTGCTCCTGCGTCTGGCGGGCAATGTGGCCGTGGCGGCTTACGGCGTCGTGGCGAACTACGCGCTGGTGGCGACGGCTGTCTTCAACGGCGTGGCCCAGGCGCACAGCCGCTGGTCAGCAGGTGCTACGGCAAAACGATGCCGCCGGTGCCCGCAAGCTCCTGCTGCTGGGCAGCGGAACAGCGCTTGCGCTGGCGGCGGCACTGTACGCAGTTCTGTTCGGGTTCACCGGGCCGATCATCGCGGTCTTCAACAGTGAGAACTCGGCCTCATGGCGCAGTATGCCTTCAGCGGGACGCGTATCTACTTCCTCGGCTATTTCTTCGCGGGCCTCAATATCGTGGCCGCCGGCTATCTGGGCGCGGTGGACCGCCCCGCAGAGGCTTCTGCGACGTCGCTTTCCCGCGGCATCGTGGCATCGTGGCCTGCTCTCTGGTGCTGAGCGCCTCTTCGGGATGAACGGCGTCTGGGCCGCGTTCCCGGCCTCTGAGGCCATCACGGCCTGCCTGACCCTCTTCCTGCTGAAGCGGAAAAAGCGCATCGCTTAAATAAACAATTCCTGCTCCAACCGCTGCTGCTCGGGCGAAAGCTCGGGCAGAGCGCTCCGACCGACCATCGCCCGCCACTGCGTGGGAGATCGGCCGGTCGTTTTTTGAAGACGCGGCAGAGGTAGTTGGCCCCCGAGAAGCCGCAGAGGCTGGCGATGACATCCAGCGTGTACTCCCGGTGGAGCAGCAGACGCATGGCGGCTTCTATGCGGACGCTGGTGAGATACCGCCCCGGCGAGACGCCCAGCGCCGCCGTAAAGGCCCGGACGAGGTGGCTCTTGGAGACGCCCAGCCGCTCGCTCAGCTCTTCCACGCCGTAGAGCCCGGCGTAGTTTTTGCGGATGTCCTCGATGGCGGCGGCCACCAGCGGGGGCAGGGCAGGGGCGGCGCTGTCGGCGTCTGAGAGCTCGCACAGGAGCGCGAAGGCCAGCTGACTGCGCACCCGCTCCGAGGCGTCCCCGCTCTTCGGCAAGACGCCCCATCAGCTCTGCCGCCGCCGGGCAGGTCTCGCCCCGGGCGAGGAAGGGCATCTCGGAAAGCCCTGCGAGGAACTGTTCCGCTGCCTGCCCGGTGAGCTGGACGCAGAGCAGATGACACTCGTTTTCCGGCGCGAGGGTCAGCGGCCCCCGGCTCAGCACGAGATGGCCCGCTGCGGCATTCTGGGGCGGCAGCAACAGGGCAGAGCCTGCCGGCATCGGGTCGAGATCGGACAGCGAGACGACACATTTTCCGCTGGAGATGAGGCAGACCCAGAGCCCTTCGCCCCGCAGGTGAGGGGCTCTTCCGGCTGGGCATCCTCCACGATGCCGAGGGCGGCAGTCGTGCTGGGAGAGTAAATCAATATCTGACACCTCAAATCAATAAAATGCTATTTTATAACACAAAATAATCTGCTATTATAATAGCAATGAAACGGCTCATCGTCAAGCGGAGCCTTTGAGTGCAACAACATCAATGGAGGAAAAAACTTTATGGCTTCTATCAGCTGCCAGCATATCTACAAGATCTACCCCGGTGCTACGGCTCCTTCCGTCACCGATTTCAACCTGGAGATCCAGGACAAGGAATTCATCATCTTCGTCGGCCCCTCTGGCTGCGGTAAGTCCACCACCCTGCGCATGATCGCCGGTCTGGAGGAAATCTCCAAGGGCGAGATGTACATCGGCGGCCGCCTCATCAACGACGTTCCCCCGAAGGACCGCGACATCGCCATGGTCTTCCAGAGCTACGCTCTGTACCCCCATATGACCGTCTACAAGAACATCGCTTTCGGTCTGGAACTGCGCAAGACCCCGAAGGACGAGATCGACCGCCGCGTCCACGAGGCTGCTAAGATCCTGGAGATCGAGCACCTGCTGGACCGCAAGCCCAAGCTCTGTCCGGTGGTCAGCGCCAGCGTGTCGCTCTGGGCCGTGCAATGGTCCGTAACCCGGCAGTCTTCCTGCTGGACGAGCCTCTGTCCAACCTGGACGCTAAGCTGCGTACCTCCATGCGCACCGAGATCATCAAGCTGCACAAGAAGCTGGCTACCACCTTCATCTACGTTACCCACGACCAGACCGAGGCTATGACCATGGGCGACCGCATCGTTGTCATGAAGGACGGCATCGTCCAGCAGGTCGATACCCCGCAGAACCTGTACGATATGCCCTGCAACATGTTCGTCGCAGGCTTCATCGGCAGCCCCCAGATGAACTTCCTGGACGGCACCATCGTCAAGAAGGGCGACCAGTACAGCGTCGATCTGGGCGGCGACCTCATCCCCCTGCCCAAGGAGAAGACCGCTGACGGCAAGCTGGATTCCTACGTCGGCAAGAAGGTCAAGATGGGCATCCGTCCCGAGGACATCGACGATGAGCCCGAGTTCATGGCAAAGCACACCGACTGCCAGCTGGATGCTCAGGTCGATGTCTCTGAGATGATGGGCGCTGAGATCTACCTGTACCTGGAGTACAAGGGCAACAAGATGACCGCCCGCGTCGCTCCCACCTCCAAGGCCCGCAACGGAGACACCGTCCGCCTTGCCTTCGATCCCCACAAGGTCCACCTGTTCGACGTCGAGACCGAGCAGACCATCCTGAACTGAATAAGATAGTCTACGATCATTTTTGATCCTCCTATCATAAGAAAAGACGTCGGGCCGCAAGGCCCGGCGGCTTTTCCCGTGCCGGAAAAAAGACATCATAAAAACCCATGCTGCGGCAAAGCAAAACGCAGCATGGCGCGGAAATGGCGTATAAAGTCAGGGGACGCTTGGATCAGCGGGCCTTGACGTACTTGTGCAGGGTAGCGCGGACAGCGCCGGGGCCTGCGAAGAGCTCCTTGGCCATGGACTCGATCTTCTCGCCCAGACCGACGGCGTACAGGTTCACGCCGAAGACGTCGGTGCGGCTGTACAGAGCCTTCAGGCAGGAGAAGTCCTGCTCACCGGCTTCCACCTTCAGGGGAGCACGATGGCCTGCAGCTCAGCCAGCAGCGGATCGGGAGAGATCTCGAAGGGCCGGCAGTTGTCGTCCAGACCGGTCAGGTAGCGGGCATAGCCTGCCAGCACCAGCGGGATGAGGATGAGGTTGGACTTGTCCAGACCGCGCTCCTCGTAAGCCTTGATGGTTTCGCCGAAGCGGATGGCCAGCTTCTGGGAGGTATCGGTGGCGATACGCTGAGGAGCGTCGGGCATGAAGGGGTTGGGCAGACGGCGGTTGATGACAGCGCCGATGAACTCGTAGGGGTTCAGAACGCCGGGGTCAACGACGACGGGCATCGCCTCGATATAGCCGATCTTCTGGATGAAGCTGCGCAGGTCCTCATCAGCCATCTCAGCGGAGATGAGGGTGTAGCCCAGCATGCAGCCGTAGATGGACATGGCAGTGTGCAGGGGGTTGAGGCAGGTGCAGACCTTCATCTTCTCGATCTTATCGACGGTCTCGCGGTCGCAGTAGAGGACACCGCCCAGCTCCAGCGGAGGACGGCCATTGGTGTAGTGGTCCTCGATGCAGAGGTACTGGGTCTCCTCGGCGTTGACGAAGGGAGCGGTGAAGGTGTGCTTCTCGGTGACGATGGTGTAGTTGTCCTCAAAACCGTCGTCAGCCAGCATCTTCTGGACCTTGGCATCCGGGCGGGGAGTGATCTTGTCGATCATGCTCCAGGGGAAGGTGATCTTGGTCTCGTCCTTGACGTAGGCCAGGAACTCGGCGGGGACCAGACCCTGCTCGACCCACTTGGAAGCGTAGGCAAAGACTGCGGCCTTGACCTTATCGCCGTTGTGAGAGCAGTTGTCCATGCTCTGGACGGTCAGGGGCAGCTTGCCGGCCTTGAAGCGCTCGTAGAGCAGGGCAGTGACCTTGCCCATGGCCAGAACAGGGGTCAGGCCGCGCTCGAGGTCAGCAGGAGCGACGCCGTAGCCCTTCTCGGTGATGGTGAAGGAGATCATCTGCAGGCTGGGTGCCTGGAAGATCTCGACCAGACGTGCCAGTCAGCGCCGAAGGAGTAGTCCGCCTTCAGGCTCTCGGTGACGGAGGCGATGACCTTCTTCTCGATGTCGCCGGTGGACTTCAGGCAGACCAGCAGGCTCAGGTTGTCGTAGGGCCGATAAGCCTTGTCGATGATCTCGTAGTCGAAGCTCTCGGCCACGATGACGCCGCGGTCATACTTGCCGCTGTTCAGGCGTCGTTCAGGATGGCAGCCGGGAATGCGCGGAAGATGTTGCCGGCGCCGAAGTGGACCCAGGTGGGTTCTGCGTGGGTCTTGGCCTTGACGGCCTCAACGTCGAACTTGGGCAGCTCGTAGCCCTTTTCTGCCCACTCGGCGGACAGATTGCCGTTCTTAATATCAGTCAGCTTCATGATATATCAGCCCTTCTTCTTCTCTTCGTCCAGACGGTCCAGCAGGTCCCAGACGCCCAGCATATACTGGATGCCCAGCGCACGGTCATACTTGCCGTAGCCGGGGCGGCAGTTGCCGGGGCCTTCCTCCCACAGCTGACGGCCATGGTCGGGGCGGATGTAGCCCTCGAAGCCGCAGTCATGGTAGGCGCGCAGGATCTCGATGATGCCGGTCTCGCCGCAGCAGTCGCGGTGGGCAGCCTCGGAGAAGTCGCCGTTGGGGAAGTGATGGATGTTGCGGATGTGTGCGAATGCGATGCGGTCGCAGTGCTTGCGGACGATCTCAGCCACGTTGTTGTTGGGGTTGGCGTTCAGGCTGCCGGAGCAGAGGGTCAGGCAGTTGTACTCGTCGTCCACCATGCTCAGGAAGCGGTCGATGCTCTCGGCATCCACCAGCAGGCGGGGCAGGCCGAAGATGTCCCAAGGGGGATCGTCCATGTGGATGGCCATCTTGATGTCGCACTCGCGGCAGGTGGGCATCAGGGCTTCGAGGAAGTACTTCAGGTTCTCCCAGAGCTTTTCCTTGGTGACAGGGGCGTAGGCCTTGAACAGCTCGTCCAGCTTTGCCATCCGCTCCGGCTCCCAGCCGGGGAAGGTCATGTTGTACTTCTCGGTGAAGGACATGATGTACTCGGCCATGGACTTGTAGTCGCCCTTGATCTTGTCCTTCTCGTAGAACAGTGCGGTGGAGCCGTCGCCGACGGGGTGGAACAGGTCGGTGCGGGTCCAGTCGAAGATGGGCATGAAGTTGTAGCAGATGACCTTGACGCCGAACTTGGACAGGTTGCGGATGCACTGCTTGTAGTTCTCGATGTACTGATCGCGGGTGGGCAGGCCGATCTTGATGTCGTCGTGGACGTTGACAGACTCGACAACGTCCATGTCGAAGCCGTAAGCGTGGATCTGGTCTGCGACCTTCTGGATCTCGTCGATCTCCCAGATCTCGCCGGGCATCTTGCTGTGCAGCGCCCAGACGATGCTGGTCACGCCGGGGATCTGCTTGATGTCGCTGAGGGTGACGGGGTCGTTGCCCTCGCCATACCAGCGCCAACCCATTTTCATAGGCATAGTGGATGTCCTCCGTTAACATTGCTTTGCGTTTATGCGCGGCAGGAGTGCCTCGCTCTCTTACTTATATTCTAATATATCAGTTGAGAATTGGCAATAGTCGATTTGCTGAGTTTTGATGTTTTTTCTTGTATACTTTAGACAAATTGACATGGAAATGACAAAAAAGAGCCCTCTCAGTCACCTCCGGTGACACTGCCCGGGTTGCGGCTCCCAGCGTCTGCTTCGCTGCCGCTCGCATCCTGCTGGCCGCGGCCCCAACAGCTCCTCCCTGTTTCCGCCACTGGCGGCGGTCGTCGCCGTTGCTCCCCCAGAGGGGGAGCCGCTGGCGTGTCGGTAAGGTCTGCACAAGACGAGAGAAGCTCAGACTGGTCTAAAACAATAGTGCCCCGCTACAGAGGGCAGCGGAGCACTAGCTTTTGCGATATGAGAAATTTAAGCGGTCAGCTCAGAGTGGCCCGGCTTGCCAATGGCTCTCCCTTTGGGAGAGCTGGCGCACCAGCGC
>ENA-OQEX01000989-OQEX01000989.1-human-gut-metagenome-genome-assembly--contig:-NODE-989-length-12158-cov-7.953952_pt1 | contig 12158 bp, 16 predicted proteins | sample MGYA00242802_ERZ504649 | MGnify/ENA primary metagenome ERZ504649 (study PRJEB26092, sample SAMD00036194) | human gut metagenome | host: Homo sapiens | study: EMG produced TPA metagenomics assembly of... | reverse complement strand
GGCCGCGCCCAGACCCGCAGCGCCGCAGTGCAGTCCCAAGGCTGCCCGAGCGCCGCCCCCCGCGGCCCCGGTGGGCAAAGGGTACTGCCCCCAAAAAGCGGAAGTAAATACACCTGTAAAGGGGAGAAGTGTCCAAAGATGCTTCTCCCCTTTTTGCTGCTGGGTGGAAAGATGAATAACTGTCAGCTCTTCACCTTTCAGGTGAGAAAAATTGCAGCCTGCCGCAAATACACCGAAAACGGACGCATCTGCAACGAAAATTGCGGCACGACCCTGCGGCAGGACGGGCTGTGCACGCGGGAAAGACAAAGAATACTTTTGACAACAAAAGTTCATCTCACTGAAGCGCCCCTGTTCTTCGACCAAATTTGTGCTATAATACAAAAGCAACGCTTCGCCCGGCCCCGCAAAGGGCAGGGCAGAGCAGAACGGAAAACAAGGAGTTTGGAATCATGGAAAGAGAAAAACTGAAGTCCCGGCTGGGCTTCATTCTGCTTTCGGCGGGCTGTGCCATCGGCATTGGCAACGTGTGGAAGTTCCCTTATATTGCCGGTCAGGGCGGCGGCGGCGCGTTCGTGCTGTTCTACCTGATCTTCCTCATCATTCTGGGCCTGCCCATCATGACCATGGAGTTTGCGGTGGGCCGCGCTTCCCGCAAAAGCCCGGTGCGCGCCTATCAGGCACTGGAAAAGCCGGGCCAGAAGTGGCACATCCACGGCTACCTTACCCTCATTGGCTGCTATCTGCTCATGATGTTCTACACCACCGTGGCAGGCTGGATGCTGCACTATTTCTACATGACCGCCACCGGTAAGCTGGCAGGCTGAACGCCGATCAGGTGGCTGGCAAGTTTACCGAAATGCTGGCAGACCCCGGCGTGATGACCTTCTGGATGGTGTTCGTGGTGGCACTGGGCATCTTTGTATGCGCCAAGGGCCTGCAGAACGGCCTTGAGCGCGTGACCAAGGTCATGATGATCGCCCTGCTGGTGATCATGGTGGTGCTGGCCGTCAACAGCCTGTTCATGCCCGGCGCAAAGGAAGGCCTGAGCTTCTTCCTCGTGCCCGACTTCGAGCGCATGAAAGAGGTGGGCGTGGTCAACACGCTGGTGTCCGCCATGAATCAGGCCTTCTTCACCCTGAGCCTTGGCATTGGCGCAATGTCCATCTTTGGCAGCTACATCGGCAAGGAGCACTCCCTGCTGGGCGAGTCCGCCCGCATCGTGGTGCTGGATACCTTCGTGGCCATCACCGCCGGTCTCATCATCTTCCCGGCCTGCTTCACCTACGGTGTGGACCAGACCAGCGGCCCCAGCCTGATCTTCATTACTCTGCCCAACATCTTTGCCAACATGGCCATGGGCCGGTTGTGGGGCTCCCTGTTCTTCCTGTTCATGGCCTTTGCAGCGCTTTCCACCGTGCTGGCCGTGTTCGAGAACATCATCTGCTGCGGCATGGAGCTGACCGGCTGCAGCCGCAAGAAGTCCAGTCTGGTGAACTTCGTGCTCATCACCCTGCTTTCGCTGCCCTGCGTGCTGGGCTACAACGTGTGGGCATGGGACGGCTTTGCCGTGTTCGGCGGCGCTGTGCTGGATTTGGAGGACTTCCTCGTGAGCAACCTGTTCCTGCCGCTGGGCAGCTTGGTGTATCTGCTGTTCTGCGTTACCAAGTACGGCTGGGGCTGGGACAACTATAAAAAGGAAGTCAACACCGGCAAGGGCCTCAAGATGCACGACTGGATGCGCGGCTACCTGACCTGCGTGCTGCCGGTGATCGTGCTGTTCATCTTTGCTTTTGGCATCTACGATAAATTTTTTGCGTAAATAAAACACTCCTTCAGTCTCGCATTCGCTCGACAGCTGTTCCCCTTCTGGCACTTCGTGCCACCTCCCCCGGCCGGGGAGCCTGTCTCATGGAGGGAGCCTCTGGCGAAGAGGGAAAGTTTGCCGCCATGCCAAAGCCTCCCTCTGGGAGGGAGGTGGCACGGCGCAAGCCGTGACGGAAGGAGTTCTTCGGCTCCTCTTATTCCATCAATAAGAGGGGCCTTTTGCGGCAGAAAGGAACCTTCCATGCATATCCTGATCTGTGACGACGATGCGGCGTTCGGCGCGCGCATGGCAGAATATGTCACCGTCTACTTTACCGCCCGCAGCGTGCAGGTGCACACCGCCGTCTGCACCAGCGCAGCCGAGGTGCTTGCAACGCCGGGGCTGGAACTGTATCAGCTGGCGTTTCTGGACGTGGACATGCCCGGTGCAAACGGCATGGTGCTGGGCCGTCAGCTCAAGCAGAAGTGCCCCGGCTGATGCTGGTGTATGTTTCGGCCTATCTGGAATTTGCGCTGGAAGGCTACACGGTGAACGCCTACCGCTACCTGCTCAAGCGGGACATTGCGCGCACCCTGCCCAAGTGTCTGGACGACCTGCTTGCCGCCCTGACCGACCAGCGCAAGACCCTGACGGTGCACCACAACCGCACCGAAACGGAAATTCCGCTGGATCAGATCTATTATCTGGAAAGCGACCTGCGCCAGATCAACGTCTACGGCGACATTGCCCGCCGGCCCATCTGCACCTACTACGGCAAGATCGCCGACCTGCCGCCCATGCTCTACGAGAACGGCTTTTTGCAGGTGAGCCGCAGCGATGTGGTGAACATGAAATATGTGCGCAGCATCCGCAGCTACCGCGCCTGCTGAAAAACGGGGTGGAGCTGAGCGTGAGCCGCGCAGGCTATGCGGCCATCCAGAACGCATATCTGGAATGGAAGGGGCAGTATGTGGATGAGTGATGCATTTGCGGAAATGATGCTGGGGCATCTGGTGTGTCTGGTCCAGGGGAACGCCTTTATTCTGGTGGAGTGGGCCTATCTGGGCAGGGGAAAACTGCGCTGGCCGGTTCTGTGGGCAGAGCTGCTGTGTATGGGGCAGCTGGGCCTGTCACTCGCAACAGGAATGTCATTTTTCAATGTGCAGAGCGTCCTGCTCAATGTGCTGTACCTTTTTGTTACGGCGCAGCTGTTTGGCGGAACCTTTGCCGATAAGCTCACCGCCTGCCTGATCAACGGCACCATGTGCCTGCTGGTGGAGAACACGGTCAACTATACCTACTCCTGGTTCACAGGAGTGCGCACCGGCGAAGCATGGCAGCACACCGGCTGCCTGATCGCGCTGTGCGCCGCGAACCTTATCGTGGGTGCAGCAGTTGCGCATTCCCTGTACAGCTGGAACCAGAAGTGTGCTCTGCAGCCGCTGCAGGCGCTGGTGATGTCCTTTTTCCCCGGGGTGGCTGTGGTGCTGAACATTGTGCTGATGGTCACAGGGACCCAGCAGCCCGCTACCCGGATGACCATGCTGCTCACCTTTGGCATGAGCGTGGCGGTGCTGGTGCATATCGCCATCGTGCAGATGTTCAACGATCAGGTGGTGCAGCGGCAGAACTCCCGCTACCGTGCTCAGCTGGAACAGCAGCGCGCCGAAGCCCTGCTGGATTCCTACACGGAACAGCGCCGCCTGACCCACGAGTTCACCAACCACATGACAGCCCTTACTGCCCTGCTGGATCAGGGAGATCTGAAAGGCGCACAGGCCTACATTGCCAGCGTGAGCAAAACGGTGGCGGCGGGCACCACCATCATGGATACCCACAACCCGCTGCTGGATTCCATTCTGAGCAAAAAATACGAAGAGGCGGCAAAAGTTGGCGTGAATATTTACTTTGACCTGTGCGATCTCAAGCGGATGCCCTTCGACAGCATGGATATGGTCATCGTGCTCTCCAACCTTCTGGACAACGCCACCCGCGCCGCAGCGCAGGCCCTGCCGCCGGAGGTGCATGTGCGCATCCGCAAAACGCCGGAAGAATACCTGATCTCGGTGCGCAACCGCGTGCAGGAAGACCTGCTGCTGGAGGAGGGCAAGCTGCCCGGCACCACCAAAAAGGAGAGCGGCCACGGCATGGGCCTTGCCAACGTGCAGGACGTGCTGCGCAAGTACGGTGCCGAGTACACCGTGAGCTGCCGCGACCGGTGGTTCCGGTTTACCTGCGCCATCCCGTGCGCAGTTCATGACATGAGCACCGACAATTTATGACATGTTCTGTGCAACAGGCACGCAACAATGCTATACTAAGGCCAGTAAAGGTGACCTCCTGCCGGGGCAGGGCGGATTTGCGGCCAAAGGAAGACCTGGTGAAGCTTTGCCCCCTGTGCAGTGATCCGGGCAGCGGTGCGTGTTAAGCTGCTCTGTTTTCCCTTTGCTCTTCGCTGTGCAGTCCTCATGCGCTGCGCAGCTCATCTGGCGGGGCTTTCAACGGCGAACTTTGGGGTTTGCTGCTGATAAAGTCACTCGGTACGTCGCATTTCTGTCCGGCAGGTGCTGCTTGTGGGAATGGAGCATCTGCCGCACAGGGCATTTGCGTCGGTGAGAGTTCCGTCAGATTTTTTTATTGCAAAAAAAGAGCTGCTGTACGGCAAAATTGCCTAGTACAGCAGCTCTTTTTCTGTGTCGTTATTCCGGCTTTACCTGCAGCTCCTGCTCGCAGTAGATGCAGCGGTATTTGCCGTTGGAGCTCAGCTCAAAGATCTGGTCGCACTCTTCCTCAATGGAGGAGATGCAGCGGGGGTTGCGGCATTTTACAATGTTCACAAGGCGCTTGGGGGCATCGGCTTTTCCTTGCGCACGGCCTTGCCGTTTTCAATGATGGTCACGCTGATGCCCGGGTCAAGGTAGGCCAGCACATCCAGGTTCAGCCAGGAAGCATCGCCCTCCACCTTGATGATGTCCTTGCGGCCGCTGGCGGTCTTGCTGCTGCGTGCATTCTGGATCAGCGCCACGCTGGCGGTGCGGTTGCCGCAATGCCCAGCAGGTCCATCAGGCCAATGGCGGTGCCTGCTTGATGTGGTCGATCACGATTCCGTTCTGAATTTCATCGATGTTCAGCATATCAGTTCTCCTCCTTAGGTGCCTTGGGGTCGCGCAGGCCCAGCAGGGTCATGATCAGTGCCATACGCACATACACGCCGTTCTGCACCTGCTCAAAGTAGGCGGCACGCGGGTCGTCGTCCACGTCCAGTGCGATCTCGTTGACGCGGGGCAGGGGATGCAGCACAGCCATATCCGGCTTTGCAAGGTCCATCTTTTCCTTGGTGAGGATGTAGCTGTTCTTCAGGCGGATGTAGTCCTCCTCGTTGAAGAAGCGCTCCTTCTGCACGCGGGTCATGTACAGGATGTCCAGCTCCGACATGGATTCCTCCAGACTGCGGGTCTCCTGGTAGGGGATGCCGTTGGCCTCCAGCACGTCCTTTACGATGTAGTCCGGCACGCGCAGCTCTTCCGGCTGATAAGCACGAACCGGATGTTCTTGCAGCGGGCCATGGTCTTGATGAGGGAGTGCACGGTGCGGCCGAATTTCAGGTCGCCGCACAGGCCGATGGTCAGGTCATCCAGCCGTCCCATGCGGCGGCGGATGGTCATGAGGTCCGTCAGGGTCTGGGTGGGGTGCTGGTGGCCGCCGTCGCCCGCGTTGATCACCGGGATGCGGGAGTAGCGGGAAGCGCGCAGCGGTGCGCCCTCTTTGGGGTGGCGCATGGCCACGATGTCCGCATAGCAGGACACCACGCGGATGGTGTCGGCAACGCTTTCGCCCTTGCTTGCGCTGGACACATTCTCACTGGGAAAGCCCAGCACATGGCCGCCAAGGTTCAGCATGGCTGCCTCAAAGGAGAGGCGGGTGCGGGTGGAAGGCTCGTAGAACAGGGTAGCCAGCTTTTTATGCCGGGCCACCTCCTGATACGCGGCCGGGTCGTCATGGATGCGGTCGGCCAGGTCGAGCAGAGTGGAAATTTCCTGCTGGGTAAAATCCAACGGGTCGATCAGATGTCGCATGGGTGCATACCTCCGTCAGTTTTTTGGTTTAGAGCAGCTTGCGTAAAATGGAAAAATCAAAGAAGTTTGTGTAGTAGCTCAGCGAACGCATCACCGGGCGGCACAAACGATTGAAACACACTTCGTCCAGCAGCAGCATGGCCTCGCCCGGAGCAAGGCGCATGGCGGAGCGGATGGCATCGTCGCCGCAGCTTGCCTTCAGGTGGGCGACGTTGGAGGAGATCTGCTGGTGGCACTCCCGTTCCAGAATATCGAACACGCCGCCGGTCAGGTCGATGCGGGTGTAGTCTCTGGCACCGAACAGTGCTCTGGGCAGGTAGTCGATGGAGTAGATCACCGGGGTGGTGTCGGCCAGAATGCGCTTTTTGATGCAGATCACGTCGTCGCCCGGCTCAATTTCCAGATCGCGGGCCAGCTCTTCACCGGCACGGATGGGAAATACCTGAATGCCGTCGGCGTGGGGATAGCTGCCAAAGCTGCGGATCAGCGGGTAGTATTCCAGCTTCTGGTCCAGCCGGCTGCGCAGGCTCAGCACAGCGCGGTTCACCACCGTGCCAATGCCGCGCACGCGCTCCACATAGCCTGCGCGCTCCATCTCGCTCAAAGCATCGCGGATGACGGTGCGGCTCACGCCCAGCTCAGCGGCAAGATCTACCTCGGCGGGCAGACGGTCGGCCCGGGCATAGCGCCCGGTGCGCAGCTCTTCCAGCAGACTGGCAACGATGCGGTCGCTGATCACAGCACCGCCCAATCGGTTGGAAGAGGTAAGTGCAGATTCCTTCATGGTTCGGTTCCTCCGTTCACGGGCAGGGGATGCGCCCCGCCGGGACTTGAAGCCTGCGCCGCACGGCACCTTTGTGACCACGCCATACGCCGCAAACCCCTTTATACTTTATTATAACATAAATTGACATTTATAAAAGCGGCATTTATACTGGAAACAGCGAAAAAGTATGATTTTATTTTGGAGGGAAACGCAAGATGGAAGTTTTTCTGCACAAGATCTGCGGCCAGCCGGTGCAGCCGCCGGTGTCCATGCAGCTGCGCCGCTGCACGCCGGAGCAGGCCCCGGCGGTGTACGCCTTGCAAAACGAGGTGCGCGCCGCCATGCCGGACCCGGAGCAGTTCGTGCCGGACACGCTGGAAAACATCACGGCCTATGTCCGCAATGACCTGTGCATCGGCGCATGGCAGGGCAGCCGCCTTGGCGGGTATCTCATCGTGCGCTTCTGCGGGCGCAGCGCACACAACTACGCGGCCTTCATGGATGTGCCGCGCACCGAGTGGGAGCACTGGGCCAATGCGGACAGCGCCATCGTCCACGCAGACTTTCGCGGCAACGGCCTGCAACGGCTCATGCTGGAAGCAGCGCTGCCGCTTTTCCCGAAAAAAATCACCCATATCGGTGCTACCGTCAGCCCGCAGAACCAGTACAGCCTGCACAACGCCCTTGCGTCCGGTTTTGCCATCGTCTCCCGGCGGGAAATGTACGGCGGCCACGACCGCTACCTGCTGGCAAAGGAGCTGTAAAAAGTTGTAATTCGTCAAAAAGTATGTTAAACTAAAAACGCCACCCCGAAGGGTGGCGTTAAGGTGCTATCTGCAAGCGCAGGTGGTCATGCTTCCTGCCCGTTATCGCTGCTCTTTCTACATAGAACGAAGCAGAGGTTCCGGGAGTGGAACTTTTTTGCAAAATGAAACTTCCCGGAGCCTTGAAGGCGAAGGGAGGGATATCCGGTGACTCTGTTGGAAACCCTCGCACTGCTCACCTTCATTCTCACACTGTTGGGTCTGATCGTGGACGTGATCCGTCTGGCCGTTGAGGTCATGACAATGTTTTCCAAGCACAAAGCCGATGATAGCAAAAAAGACTGACCGCCCAGCTACCAACTCGTGCGGTCAATCTTTTCTTGACTAAACGGGCAAGGAGCTGACCATTGCGGACAGCGCCTTTTCTGTTTGTAGTATAGTGCTTTTTTCAGGGATTGTCAAGGGCGCAGGCTTCTCTTTACGCCGCCTGTAGTGTCTGACCTCTCTGGCGCATCTTGTGCCGCACCACCAGCAGGCAGGCCAGATGCACGGCAGCCGTCAGCACCCAGCTGATGGGGTAGCTGATGTACAGCATGAACGGTGTGCGGTTCAGCTGGAAGATGGTGGCGATCCACACCAGCCGCAGCAGGCAGCTGCCCACAAGGCTCACCACCATGGCAGCACGCTGTAGCCAAGGCCGCGCAGGCTGCTGGCCAGCGTATCCATGATGCCGCACAGCAGGTAGGTGCCGCAGATCACCCGCAGGCGTTCGTATCCGGCGGCGATCACCGCCGCATCCGAGGAGTAGAAGTGCAGCAGCTGGGTGCCTGCCAGCACCGCACCGCCGCCCAGCACCACGCCGGTCACGATGGCGCACAGCAGGCAGTTGAGGACAACACGGTTCAGGTTCTGGTACTTGCGCGCGCCCATGTTCTGGCTGGTAAAGGTGACGGCAGCCTGCGAAAAGGCGTTCATGGCGTATAGACGAAGCCTCCAGATTGGCGGAGGCCGAACTGCCTGCCACCACCGTGGAGCCGAAGGAGTTGATGGCCGACTGGATGACCACGTTGGACAGGCTGAACACGGTGCTCTGCAGACCGGCAGGCAGGCCGATAAGCAAAATCTGCTTCAGGGCACCCATGTGGAAGCCAGATGATGCAGATCCAGATGCAGCGCGCCCTCCTCCTTCATCAGCATCCGCGTCACCATGCAGGCGGAAACGGTCTGACTGATGATGGTAGCCAGCGCCACGCCTGCCACGCTCATGGAAAAGCCAATGACGAACACAAGGTTCAGCACCACGTTGATGATGCCGGCTGCTGCCAGACAGTACAGCGGGCGCTTGGTGTCGCCCACGGCGCGCAGCAGCGCACTGCTGAAGTTGTACAGCATGGTCATGGGCATCCCGATGAAATAAATTTTAAGGTACAGCGCAGAAAGGTCGATCACATCCTCCGGGCAGCTCATCAGCTCCAGCAGCCCCCGGGCTGCAAAGAACCCCACCACAGCCAGCAGCACGCCGCTGACAAGGCCCAGCGTCACCGAGGTCTGCACCGTGTCCTGTACGCCGTGGTCATCTTTTGCACCAAAGCAGCGGGCCGCCACCACGTTTGCGCCCAGCGAAAGCCCTACGAACAGGTTCACCAGCAGGTTGATGAGGGAGCCGTTGGAGCCGACGGCCGCCAGTGCGGTGCTGCCCGCAAAGCGGCCCACGACCACTACGTCCGCAGCGTTGAACAGCAGCTGCAGAATGCTGGAAGCTGCCAGCGGGATGGAAAACAGGATGATCTTTTGCAGCATCGGGCCGCTGGTAAGGTCAGCGGAGCGGCTTGTCTGAGCCATGAGAAGAGTACCTCCTTTTTATCGTTTACGCGGAGAAGCTGTTTTCCGAAGCATTGCACACTGCTTAGGAGGACAGCATCTGAAATGTAAATTTTTCGTAAATAAAGGGAACCGAAGGCATATTATAACGCGCGGCGCAGAAAAATACAAGAGGCACCGCCGAAAAAAGACAGTTTTTTCCGGCAATGCCACAGGAAAACGGCTTTTCAGTTCAATTCAAGCACCTTCCAGTGCTCCGGTGCGGCAAAATCGCTCGTCTCGCCGTCATCGGTGTACATCCGGCAGCGGGCGCTGCCATTTTCGTCCGGGCAGGCCCACAGGGTCAGGGCGGTGTCGTCCAGCTGGGCGGTGCAGCTGGCGGGTCTTGCCACCGGCACCGCATGGCCCGGGCGGATGAACAGCAGCACTTCGTCCAATGCGCAGCGGACGTAGTGGTGCCCGGCGGGCAGAAGCTCGGTGTCGTAGTCGTCTACACTGCGGATGCGGTAGAGCTTCATTGCTTCCGGCAGGTAGACATGCCGTCCGCTGGCGTTCTGGGTGTAGACAGGCGCTACCATCACACCCTCGCCCAGCAGCAGCTGGTCCTGCACCTCGCGGGCATCCGGGTCAGCAGGGAAATCAAAGCCCAAGGGCCGGAAGTAACTGGTATTTTCCAATGCCGCCTTCATGAAGGTACTATAAAGGTAGGGCAGCAGGGCATACCGCAGCCGGAGCATCTTCCGCAGGGCAGGCAGCATATCCGCAAAGCGGTAGTATTCCTGCATCCGGGAGCCGTCGGTGGCGTGGTTGCGCATCAGCGGCGTGAACAGGCCGAACTCCAGCCAGCGCAGAGCCAGATCAGGCGTAGTATCGTAGGAAAAACCGCACAGGTCGGCACCGGTATAAAGAAAGCCGCACAGCTGCACGTTGGGCATCATCTGGATATTGGCCAGAAGCTGTGCCCATGTGGAAGCGTTGTCACCCAGCCAGATGCCGCCGTAGCGGTGGCTGCCGATGAAGCTGGAACGGCTGTAGAGCAGCGTGCGCCTGCCGGGCCGCAGGCGGGCAAAGGCTTCGCCTGCCGCACGGGTCATATTGCCGCCGTAGAGGTTGTGCACCCTGTCATGGCGCACCCGCTGGCCGTCCACATCGTGGTAGAAGCTGGCGTAGTCCTCCGGGGCGTTCATCAGGCCCAGCGCACCGCCCACCACCTTGCCAAAGAATTCATCCTGCACGATGTTGTCCTTCCGGCTCAGTTCGTCCATGCTCTCAAAGAAAGCCTTGAGCCGCTCGGGTGAGTAAAACAGCGCAGGCTCGTTCATATCGTTCCAGAAGCCCTCGATGCCACAGTCGGTCAGTGCCTTGTACTGCCGGCCGAACCACTCCCGCACCTCCGGGCGCAGGAAGTCCGCAAAGTAAGCCTTGCCGGGCCACACCGCCGCCACAAAGGGGGTGCCGTCGGCTTTGGTGCAGAAGAAACCGTTTGCAAGGCCCTCGGCACAGACGGGGTTTTCCGGGTCATGCGCACACCCGCATCGATGATGGGCACCAGCCGGATGCCCTGTGCCTTCAGTTCAGCGCTCAGGGCGGCAAGGTCCGGGAAGCGCTGCTTGTTTACGGTAAAATCCGCGTAGTCCTGCATGTAATCGATGTCCATGCAGATCATATCCAGCGGCAGATCGTTCTCTTTGTACTGGCGGGCCACCTCCCGCACGTCCTCAGCGGCCTTGTAGCCAAAGCGGCTCTGTGCCAGACCAAAGGCCCACTTGGGCGGGATATAGCTGCGGCCAATGAGCTGCCGGAACTGGCGGCTGATATCGTTCAGGTCGTCGCCGGTAATGATGTAAAGCTCATAGTCCGGCTCTTCGGTGGCAAAGTGCAGGGCATCGTATTCGGTGTAGCCGATATCGTAACGCACTTTGCCCGGGAAATCGATGAACACACCAAAGCATTCACGGCCTGCGCCGCCGTCAATGAGCAGAAAATTGTGCGCACCATAGTAGGAAAGCTTATCCTCGCTGTGGCGGGCTTCATCGGTGTTGTTGGTCACGTAGTGCCAGCCGCGCTTGTTGATGCCGCGGGGCATTTCGCCCAGACCGTACACGATGGCATCCGGAGCCATCCGGTAGGCCCAGCCGTCTTCTTCGGCTGTGAGGAAGGGCACCGGCCCGGCGGAAACTGGGATCTCCTGCACCACACTGTCGGTGGGCAGGGGCAGGCCAAAACGGAAACGCTGGATCATAGGGGACCTCCTTGTAGCATCCTTGTCCTCTCCGTCACGCCTTTCGGCGTGCCACCTCTCTCAAAGTGAGAGGTTTTGCCAAAGGCCCCATCTCCGAGGGGGCTGTCGAGCGGAAGCGAGACTGGGGGAGTGGACTTCTCATTTTCTTTATCTTACCCCGGGTCGCGCTGCAAAACAAGAGACAAAACCGGCACTTTTTTGCCACAAAACCGGCAGAACGCAGCCAAAGCATAAAAATATCGGCGGCAGGCGGCGGATGCAATTGCAAATTCCGGCCCATACTGTTATACTGGAACCGTTACTTTGAATCGGAAAATGGAGGAAACCCATGTATCGCAATGGAATCAAGCGCCTGCTGGCGGTGGTGCTGTCGCTGTGCGGCATGATCTGCCTGTCCTGGCTTTTTCTCATTCTGGCCGTCGCCATCAAGCTGGACTCGCCCGGCCCGGTGTTCTTCAAACAGAAGCGTGTGGGCATTGGCAAAAAGCACTTTTACATTTTAAAGTTCCGCACCATGCGCATCGACACGCCCCACGATATGCCCACCATCTGCTGCACGACCCGGACCAGTATATCACCCGCATGGGTCATTTCCTGCGCAAGACCAGTCTGGACGAGCTGCCCCAGCTGTGGAATATCCTTGTAGGTGATATGGCGGTTCATCGGCGCGGCCTGCTTTGTG
>ENA-OQEX01000988-OQEX01000988.1-human-gut-metagenome-genome-assembly--contig:-NODE-988-length-12160-cov-4.855896_pt1 | contig 12160 bp, 15 predicted proteins | sample MGYA00242802_ERZ504649 | MGnify/ENA primary metagenome ERZ504649 (study PRJEB26092, sample SAMD00036194) | human gut metagenome | host: Homo sapiens | study: EMG produced TPA metagenomics assembly of... | reverse complement strand
CTCGAGGATGCGGTCCTTGACCTTCTTCAGGCCGTAGTGGTCCCGGTCCAGCACCCGCTGGGCCTTGGCGATGTCCAGATCGTCCTCGGTGAAGGTGTTCCAGGGCAGGTCGAGGCAGGTGTCCAGATAGGTGCGGATGACCGTGCCTTCCTGATTGCTGCCCTGCATCCTGGAGAGGCGGTCCACCTCTTTGAGAAGCTTCTTTTCCCGGTCCTCGTCCAGATGGAGGGCCGTGATCCTCCGGCGGTACTCCTCGGTCTCGGCGGTGGTATCGTCGTCCTCGCCCAGCTCCTCGCTGATCATGTGGAGCTGCTCGTGGAGGTAGTAGTCGCGCTGGTTCTTGTCCATCGCCTCGTCTACCTTCTGGGCGATCTCCTTATCGATCTCGAGCATCCGGCGCTCCCGGTGCATCTTCTCGATGAGCAGATGCAGACGGCCCATCAGGGTGCCTTCGTCCAGAATGGCCTGCTTATCCTCGAAGCGGAACAGGAGGTTGGCCGGGATGTACTCGGACAGGAAGGCGGCATCGGTGCTGGTGGTGATGGCAAACACCACGTCCTTGCCGATGTGGGGGTTCAGAGCCAGCAGGTCGTCAAAGCTCTTTTTGACGTTGCGGACGAGGACGTCCGCCTCCGGCAGCTCCTCGGCTTCGCCATCTTGACCGGGGCCGGGCGGACGGTGGCCAGCAGGAAGCTGCCGTCGTCCTCCATCTCGGAGAGTCTGGCGCGGTATTTGCCTTCGACCAGGATGCGGACGAGGTCGTCCGACACCCGCATCACCTGCTTGACCTCGGCCACGACGCCGTAAGTATAGAGGTCGGCGGCCTTGGGGTCCTCGACCTTCATCTCCTTCTGTGCCACGAGGAAGACGTCAGAGTTGTTGCTGACGGCCCACTCCACGGCGGCGATGCTCTTCTCGCGGCCCACCTCGAAGTGGAGCAGATTGTTGGGGAAGACCACCAGCCCGCGCAGGGCGATGGCCGGAAGGTGGAGGACGCTCCGCTCCACCTTGACCGTAACTTTTTCAGACATAGTACAAAACCTCCCGGCCGTCCCTCGGATGCGAGTCATCCATAAGGGCGGCTTTTTTGTAGGGTCATATCAAATCTATCATTTTATTATAGCGAAAAATGTTTGCAGATGCAACCGTTCAGCGCTTTTCCCGGGTGCTGCAACCCAGTCTGCCCAGTGCGGGCAGGATGGCCCGGAGGTCAGGGACGTGAGGGCGCCCATGACGAGGCCCAGCACCAGCATCACCGGCGCATAGTACAGCGACATGGCCGAGGACAGGATGAGCCCCGCGCCAAGCAGCTGGCCGATGTTGTGGGACAGTGCGCCGCAGACCGACAGGATGAACCATGTGGGCCGGAACGGGAGCTTATAGTAGAGCACCCACATCACCAGCAGGGACAGCAGCCCGCCGCAGAGCGAGAGGAAGCCTGCCGTCCAGCCGGAGACGAGGAAGACGAACAGCGCCTTGAGCAGGTCGAGATAGAGCGCCTGCCGCGCCCCCATGAAGAACAGCGCATACATCACCACGATATTCGCAAGGCCCAGCTTCATGCCCGGCGCAAGGCCCGGGATGACCAGTGTGCCTTCGATGAAGGAAAGAGCCATCGCCAGCGCGAACAGCAGGCCGGAAAGTGCGATCTCCTGTGTTTTCTTCGGGTCATGGTTTCGGTTTGCCATCGGCTCTCCCCCTTTGCTGCATCGGTCATTCTTCGCCGCCGGCGGTCTGCTCGTACTGCTCCTGCTCCTCGACGGCGGCCTCCCACGCGGCGAAAAGCTCGTCCTGATGGAAGCGCAGGTCGCTGAGCTCGTCGCTCTTTTCCCGCAAAAGCTGGGGGTCGTTGTAGACCTCCGGCGAGTTTATCTCGTTTTCCAGCTCCACCTCGCGGGCGCCGCAGGCCTCCATCTCGTCCTCGCAGGCTTTGATCTTAGCGCGCAGCTCGGCCCGGCGGCGGCGCTGCTCTTTGCCGTAGCCCGCCTTGGCGGGTTCGCTGCTCTTCTCGGCCACGGGGGCGGGAGCGGCGCGGCCCATCAGGGCGTCATAGCTGGGGTAGATGACCGCCTTGCCGTCCTCGAGGTAGAGGATGGGGCAGGCCAGACTGTTCATCAGGTGGCGGTCATGGGTGACGAGGAGCAGCGTGCCGGTGTAGGCCATCAGCGCCTCGGTCAGGTTCTCGCGGGTGTAGATGTCCAGATGGTTGGTGGGCTCGTCCAGGAACAGCAGGTTCGGGCGTTCCAGCACGATCTCTGCAAAGCGCAGCCGGGCCAGCTCGCCGCCGGACAGGGCCTCGCAGGGCTTGAAGACCGTCTCGCCCCGGAAGCCCAGCTTTGCCAGATGCTGCGGACCTCCAGCTCGGTCATCCGGGGGTACTTGTTCCAGATGACGTCGATGACGCGGCCCGCGCCGATGCGGTTTTGCTGCTGGGCGAAGATGCTGGGCCGTGCGCCGGTGCCAAGGCGGACCATGCCGCCGGAGGGGCGCGCTTGCCGTCCAGCACCTGCATCAGGGTGGATTTGCCTGCGCCGTTGGGGCCGGCGATGATGAGCCGCTGGCCGCGGCAGACCGTATAGGTGAAGGGCTCCAGCAGGGTGCGGCCGCCGATCTTGATGGTCAGGTTCTTGAGCAGCACCAGCTCATTCCACGGCTCCACGTCGTATTCGAAGCGGAACTTGAGCTGGTTGGTCTCGTCCTGAGGGGCCTCGGTGATCTCCAGCTTTTCCAGCTGTTTGCGGCGGCTCTGGGCCATCTTGGTGGTGGAGGCGCGGACGAGGTTGCGGTCGATGTAGTCCTGTAATTTTTCGGCCAGCGCCACGTCGGCGTCGTGCTGCTTCTGGCGCAGGGCGTCGGCGGCTTCCTTCTGGGGCAGATAGGCCGAGAAGTTGCCCTTATAGGTGGTCATGGTCTGGAACGAGACTTCCCAGATTTTGGTACAGACGTTGTCGAGGAAATAGCGGTCGTGGCTGACCACCAGAACGGCACCGGAGTAGCCCTTGAGGTAGTTTTCCAGCCACTCCATGGTGGCGAAGTCCAGATGGTTGGTGGGCTCGTCCAGAATGAGGACGTCCGGCTTCTCGAGGAGGAGCTTGGCCAGACGGAGACGGGTCAGCTCACCGCCGGAGAGGACCCCCACATTCTTGCTCCAGGTATCCTGCGCAAAGCCCATGCCGGACAGCACCTTCTTGATGTTGACGTCCATGTTGTAGCCGTCGGCGGCGTCGATGATGCTCTGCAGCTCGTCGTGCGTTTCGAGAAGGGCGGCGTCGTCGGGAGAGGCCGCCATCTTCTTTTCCAAGATCTGCATCCGGGCCATGGCGTCCAGCACAGGGGCGAAGGAAGAGCGCATCTCCCCGTAAATATCCAGCGTGGCATCGAGCTTTGCGTTCTGCTCCAGATAGCCCAGCGTCACGCCGTGGGTCACGCTGAACTCGCCGTCATAGTCGGTGTAGACGCCGGTCAGGATCTTGAGCAGGGTCGTCTTGCCTGCGCCGTTCTGGCCCACGATGCCGATGCGGTCTTCTTTTTCCACGCTGCGCTCACGTCGTGCAGGACGACCTTCTCGCCAAAGCTCTTTCCGAGTTTTTCCAAATGAATCAGCATATCGTTCTTCCGTGTTCTTTTCCAGTAGGGTGGATGGAGAGATTCCCGCCGTTACAGCTGATGACGGCGGTGCTTGAGGCCGAGGTTCGCCAGCTCTTCCGGCTCCATCACCAGCGGGTAGAGCTCTTCCAGCGAGGCGATCTCGTAGGTGGGGCTCACCTTGCCCGGGTTCTCGGCGTGGCCGGGGTTGAACCAGCAGGTGTCGAGGCCCGCGTTCACGCCGCCCTGAATGTCGCTGGTGAGGCTGTCGCCCACCACCAGGACGTGCTCCCGGTTCTCCACGCCCAGAGCGCGGAGGGCGGAGTCGAAGATGCGGCGGCTGGGCTTCTCGCTGTCCAGCTTCTCGGAGACGAAGACGTCCTCAAGGTAGGCCCCGATGCCGGATTCTGCCACCCGGCGGCTCTGCACCTTCTGGAAGCCGTTGGTCACGACGGCCAGCGTCGCCACCTCGGAAAGCTCCCCGAGGACGTCCGGCACATTGGGGGTCATCAGGTCGGGGTGGGAGGACAGGTGGTCGAGGTAGCAGCGGTTCATCTCGCGCCGTCACCGGCTGCGTCGATGGCCTTGAGGAAGCGGGTGAAGCGCTCCCCCATCAGCTTGTCGCGGCGTATCTGGCCCTTTTCCAGCTGACGCCAGAGCTCCGAGTTGATGTCCCGGTAGGTCTGCACCGTCCCGGCGTCCGGCTCGATGCCGTATTCCACCAGCGTCTCCGCCAGCGCCTTGTTCTCGGCGGCATCAAAGTCCAGAAGCGTATTGTCTGCATCGAAGAGGATGCAATAATATTTTGCCATCTTTCTTTCCCTTCTCTATCATGTTTCGAGCCGCCTGCCGCCTTGCGCGGGCGCGGCTGGGGCGCGGTTTGAGAACAGCGAGAAGCCAGCCCCGCCCGGCAGAGCTGGCTTCTCGTATTTTTATCCTTCCAACGTCATTTCATAGGCTTCCTCGTCGGACTGGTCCGGCAGGTTCCCGCTGCACTTACCGTTCGGCGTGCAGGCGCACGCTTTTGCGATGCACTTTGCCATCTGCTCCTCCGTCACGCCGTTCTCGACGTTTTCCCAATCCATGTCGTAGTAGTCCACGCTGCCGTCGGTCACATCTTCTGCGCCGGGCAGGCCGAGGACTTGCATCTCTTCACGGAGCATCCCCTCGCCTCCTCTCGGCTCAGCCTATGCGGCTTCGCAGAGGAAGGTGCGGGCGTCATTCTGCCTTGCCTTCGGCTTCCCTGCCGGCAGAGGCTTCCGACTTGGTTTCGGCCTTGGCTCTGCTTTGCTTTCGGATTTGGATCCTGCTTCGCTCTCGACCTTGGACTCTGCCTTAGACTCGGCCTTGCTTTCGGACTCCGGCTCTGCTTGGAGCTGCCGGACGCCGTACCGGACGATGCCGGCGACGAGCCGCTGGTGCTGCTCGAAGAGCTGCCCGAGCTTGCAGAGGAAGAGGATGTACTGCCGGAAGAACCGGCATGGGACGAGGACGAGCTGCTGGTGGAGCCGGACTCGCTGGTCACACCGCTGCCGATGGTGATGGTCAGGGTGTTGCTGCTCACCTTGCAGTCGTTGTAGGTGACGACGGCGTGGATCTTATAAGAAGCGTTGGCCATGGAGCTGTCCACCAGCACGGTGATGCTGGACTTGCCGGCGGCCTGCGTGACCTCCTGACCGTTGGCGTACCAGCGCAGGTTCTCGGTCTTGGCGTACTTGCCGCTCAAGGCGGCCTTGAAGGTGTAGGAGCTGCCCACAGCGCCCTTGCCCTCGCTGGTGATCTGGACGGAGGCCGTGCCGAAGACTGCCGTGACGTCCAGATTCTGCTTGAAGCCGGTGTCGGTGCGGGTCTTGCTGGTGAGGCCGTCGCTCCACTTGACGAAGACGTGGCCCTCCGCCGGGACAGCGGTCACGGTGATGGATTTGTCGGGGTCGGTGACGGTGTAGGTCACAGAGCTGTTGCCGGTGTCATTGCCGACGCTCAGGGTGCCGCCGCCGTTCTTGTCCACACGGTAGCGGGCCTCGAACTTTTTGCCCTCGCCGGTGCTCTCGCTGGAGGAGCTCTCCGAGCTGCTGGCGCTCTCGGCCTGACTCTCGCTGGAGCTGACAGCCTCCGAGCTGGGAGCGGCCACGGCGGAGCTGGGGTTGGAGACATACTCCATGGTGCGGGTGGGGATGTTGTTGGTGTCGGGGCGGCGGTCCTCGGTCTGCAGGGCGTGGGTGCGGAGATAGTTCAGCACTGCCTTGAGGCCGGCGCTCTTGAGGTGGATGTCGCCGCTGGTGTAGTAGTCCGCGATGCCGTAGCCGTCGCTGCCCTTGAGGGCCTCGGCGGAGTTGAGGAAGCGGACGCCCAGCTGCTCGCACAGAGCCAGAAGGGCCATGTTGAAGTCGTCGATCTTGGCCTGGTCCATGTGGGGGTAGTTGGAGTGGTCAGCCGGGACCGGCGGCACCGTGTTGACGATGATGTCGGTGTAGGGGTAGCTCTGCTGGATGGCCTGAATGAGGGCCGTGTAGTGGGCGATGAAGTCCGCAACTTCCATCCCGGTGTCGTTGGTGCCGAAGGTCATGACCACACGGCGGGGCTTCATCATGGCCACCGCCTGAGGGATGGTGTAGTGGTTGGGATCCTTCTTAAAGGTAACGATGCCCTCGCTGAGCGCCACCTGAGTGCCGATGCCCTCTTTGGCGCAGAACTGCTGCAGGGAGATGAGGCCGTTGTTGTAGAGGCGGACGGTGTTGGAGTCGCCCAGAAAGAGGGTGTTGTTCAGATAGTCCGTGCCGGCGTCGGCGGTCTCCGTCAGCAGAGCGGCGGAGGTGTTGTCGATCTGGTAGTGGCCCGACAGGTCTTTGCCGGGGGCAGCGGGTCCCTCTGCAGGCTCCGAGACGGAGGGGGCAGGCTCCTCCTTTTTGAGGAGGGTGGTGGTGATGCCGAAGGTCAGCAGCACCGCCAGCACGCAGAGGACGCAGACCAGAACGGCCCGATGCTGCATGGGAGTCATGGATTCGTTTTGTTGTTGTCTTTTTTGACTCATAGCTTCAGTCCCTCTCGTTTTAGGAATGGAAAGGCTCGTCCACCGGGCGGAGAGCCCAGTCCGTCAGCTCTTTGCAGTCGGCGGCCATGAAGACCGGCGCAAAGGGGGCGACCTCTTCCCTGCCGCCGTAGCCGTAGAGCACGGCGGCGGCGTCCAGACCGCAGTTCACAGCGCCCTGCATATCGTCCCGGCGGTCGCCCACCATCAGCACCCGCTTGCCCTGCATGACGGGCTGGGCGAGGACGTGGCGGATGACGTCGGTCTTGTTGTCGCGGCTCTCATCCATGGACGCGCCGCCCACGAAGGAGAAGTAAGGCGCAAGGCCCTGCTCCTCGAGGATGGGCCTCACAACGTCGGTGGGCTTGCAGGTGGCCGTGCAGAGGGTCAGGCCCGCAGCCTTGAGACGGCCCAGCATCTCCACCCCGCCGGGGTAGACATCGCCCTCGTGGCAGCCCTTGGCGGCGTAGCTCACGCGGTAGCGCTTCATGGCCTCCTCGATTTTTGCAGGGTCGGAGAAATGCTCGCCGAAGCTCTTGCGGAGGGGCGGGCCGATGTAGCGGCCAAGGTCGCTCCGGGCGACGTCAACGCCCATGGAGCTGAAAACTTCTTCCAGTGTATTGAGAATGCCGGGGGCGGAATCGATGAGCGTACCGTCCACGTCAAACAGGATCGCATCGTAGTGCAGCAAGGTCAGGTTCCCCTTTCTCTTTGGATAAACATTATATAGTATAGCACAGATTTCGATATTCAGCAATTCCAACAAAACACTTTTCCGACTTTTATACATATTTTTAGGCGGCCCCGCCCCGGAAAGGAAAAACCGCCCACCCATTGCGGGCGGGCAGTCGCATTTTGACATCAGCTCTCGGTGGTGGCGCAATTCCCCGTCGAGGTAGTAGAGGTTGTTGGCGATGAATTCCAGCTTCTCCTTCAGAACCAGCTCAAGGTTCGCCACGGCGTGGACCATGTTGGTGGCGGAGTCGTTGACCTCCAGCAGCTTGCACAGGTCCAGCTCCTCCATGCTGAGGGCGGCTTTCATCTTCTGGGTCTCGGCGCAGAGGATGTGGCTCAGGGCCGACTCCTGCAGAGCGATGCTCTCCATCAGGTCGATGACGGCCTGGTCGAGGGAAACTCTGGGCAGCGCGGGGCAGCCGCAGGAAACGCAGAGGGTGCAGTTGGTGGTATCAGCCATAAGAAGGACCTTCCTTTCTATAATAGGGATCGGGCGCAGTCCATCCTATGTGCCTCGCCGCCCGGATGTCACTCCGGCTTTGTGCTCCTGTGTACCTTCTCGATGGTGTCGCGGTAGCCGCCGGAGCCGTACTGGATGCAGCGGTTGATGCGGCTGATGGTGGCGGTGCTGATCTCCACCGCCTTTACGATCTGGTCGTAGGTGCTGCCGCCGAGCAGGAGCTTGGCCGCTTCCAGACGCTGGGCCATATCGGAGATCTCCTTGACCGTGCAGAGGTCTTCGAAGAAGTTGTAGCACTCCTCCCTCGTCTCAAGACTCAGGATCGCGTCGAACAGTGCGTCGGTGGTGGGGTTTCTTCTGGGGTTCTTGTCCGCCATAGCTGCCTCCTTCAGGGCAAAGTGCCGCGGGGTGCGGCAGGGGTCTTTCTGTTACTCTGTTACTTTAGCACTCGAAAGTATAAAAGTCAAGTGCTCGGTCTTTCTTTCCGGGAGTTTAGCAGATTTCACCTGTGGAGGCATTCAGTTTTATTCATCTCACATCTGAACAAAAATCGCCTAAATTTTCTTAGTTTCTCCCCCGCAAAAATGGCACAGTCTCCTAACTTGCCCAAACGATATTGACAAATTATGAAATCGGGACTAAAGTATACACAATCATTCGGCAAATGCAATGAACAGGACATGACCTTTCGCATTCCCTGCGCTCAGAGAGCCGCCATTCCGGTGCAAGACGGCAGCACAGTGCGAGAGGCCCTCACCTGCGAGCAGCCTGTGCGAACCCGCTTGCGGCAGTAGTGCATGGCCGTTCAGCCCACGTTACAGGGCGGCGTATCGGCGGCAGGAACGCCTGTACGCGCAAGCGGCTGCTCCCGAACGCAGCAAACGAAGTGGTACCGCGGAGAACGACCGGTGCAGCTGCACCGTTTGGCCTTCGTCTTCGAGGAAGATGGGACACATCTTTGTGTCTTTATCTTTCATGAGGACGGAGGCTTTTTTCACCCCTCCGGGCCGTTTCGCCTGCCCTGCTTTTGGGCACAGCCGTCCTGCTTCGGCCATTGCCGGTGTGAAAGAAAGGAAAGAGGTATAAAGAAATGAATACGCTGGTCATCGTTTTGATCGCAGCCCTGTGTCTGTTCGGCGCTTATACGCTGTACGGCCGCTGGCTGGCCAACAAATGGGGCATCGACCCCACCGCCAAGACCCCCGCAGTCGTCCACGAGGATGGCCGTGACTATGTCCCCACCAACGGCTGGACCGTGTTTGCACACCAGTTCAGCTCCATCGCCGGTGCAGGCCCTGTCACCGGTGCCATCCAGGCTGCTGCCTTCGGCTGGCTGCCTGTCCTGCTGTGGGTGCTGCTGGGCGGTATCTTCTTCGGCGCTGTCACCGACTTCGGCGCTCTGTACGCTTCCGTCAAGAACGACGGCAAGAGCATGGGCATGCTCATCGAGAAGTACATCGGCAAGACCGGCCGCAAGCTGTTCCTGCTGTTCTGCTGGCTGTTCTGCGGCATCGTCATTGCAGCGTTTGCGGACATGGTGGCCGGAACCTTCAACGCCTTCGGCGCCGACGGCGCTCTGGCGGAGGCTGCCCAGACCAACGGCGCTGCCGGTATGGTCTCCATCATGTTCATGGTCTTTGCTGTCGTCTTCGGCTCATCCAGAAGAAGTTCAGCTTCTCCGGCTGGAAGGAGAGCGTCATCAGCATCGTGTTCATCGTGCTGTCCTTCGTCATCGGTGCGAACCTGCCCCTCATTCTGGGCAAGGCCGCATGGAGCTACATCACCTTCGTCTACATCTTCTTTGCCGCAGTTCTGCCCATGTGGCTGCTGAAGCAGCCCCGTGACCACATGACCACCTTCATGTTCGTGGCCATGATCATCGGCGCCGCGGTCGGCCTGCTGGTGGCTCATCCCACCATGAACCTGCCCGTCTTCACCGGCTTCACCAACGAGAAGCTGGGTACCATGTTCCCCATCCTGTTCGTCACCGTGGCCTGCGGTGCTGTCTCCGGCTTCCACGGCCTCGTCTCCTCCGGCACCTCCTCCAAGACCGTCGAGAACGAGAAGGACATGCTGAAGGTCGGCTACGGCGCCATGATCCTCGAGAGCCTGCTGGCTGTTCTGGCCCTCTGCGTCGCCGGTGCCGCTGCCGCTGCTGACGGCACCCCCGCCGCCGGCACCCCCTTCCAGATCTTCAGCCGCGGCGTCGCCGGCTTCTTTGAGATGTTCGGTGTCCCCGCTTATGCCGCTACCGTCTTTATGACCATGTGCGTTTCCGCACTGGCTCTGACCAGTCTGGATGCCGTGGCCCGTATCGGCCGCATGAGCTTCCAGGAGCTGTTCAGCGTGGACGACATGGAGCACGCCGAGGGCTGGCGCAAGCTGCTCTGCAACGTCTACTTCTCCACCTTCATCACTCTGGTGTTCGGCTTCATCCTGACCAAGATCGGCTACGCCAACATCTGGCCCCTGTTCGGTTCTGCAAACCAGCTGCTGAGCGCTCTGGTCCTGTCTACCCTGTGCGTCTTCCTGAAGGTCACCGGCCGCAGCAACAAGATGCTCTTCCCCCCGCTCATCATCATGCTCTGCGTCACCTTCACCGCTCTGGTGCAGCGTCTCATGGCGATGGTCAAGGCCATCAGCAATGCCGCTGCCGTCACCATCCTGCCGGTGAGACTACCTGGGGCGTGTGTTCATCGCCAACGGCCTGCAGCTCATCCTGCTGTCCTGCTGATCGTTCTGGCCTGAACATCGTGTTCCACTCCTTCTCCGCCTACAAGAAAGCAGAGCACAACAGCGAGGCCAGGGCCTGATCCATTGACCGCTGCTGACTGAATAAGCAAAGCGCCGCTGACGGCTTTTGGACCGTCGGCGGCGTTTTTGTTTGTTTATTGTGCTGTGCGCTGGGGTGGGGTTGCGTTTACTGCTGTTGCTCCTACCGAGGGGAGGCTTTGGCAGTCCCCGCAAAGTGAACGGTTTCGCCAGAGGCTCCCCTACTAGGGGCAACGGCGACGACCGCCGCCAACGGCGGAAACAGTGAGGAGCTGTTGGGGCCGCGGCCAGCAGGATGCGAGCGACAGCGAAGCAGACGCTGGGAGCCGCAACCCGGCCTTGTCTGCGAAGCAGACTGAGAGGTTGTATGAAGGCAAAGCCTGCCCTCACGGTGCAGCCGTGACGGAGAGGCCATTCCATCGCCCGCCCTATTCATCCATCCTCAGTTTCCCTTACAACCACTACCAAAAAGAGCCGCAGCGCCCTGTTACAGGCACTGCGGCTCTCGTTTACTTCAGCAGTAGAAGCTAAAATTACTTCACCATGCTTGCGACTTCAGCAGCGAAGTCGTCAGAACGCTTCTCCAGGCCCTCGCCCTTGACGAAGTGGGTGAACTTGATGACCTTGATGTCGCCGCCCAGGTCCTTTGCGACCTTGGCCGTGTACTGACCAACGGTCAGGTCGCCGTCCTTGACGAACTCCTGATCGACCAGGCAGTTCTCCTTGAAGTACTTCTTGATCTTGCCCTCGATCATCTTCTGCTTGACAGCGTCGGGCTTGTTGGCGTTCTTGGGGTCGTTGGCCATCTGAGCGAGGAGGATCTCCTTCTCCTTGGCGACGACCTCAGCGGGGACAGCAGCCTCATCGACGTAGCTGGGGTTGGCAGCTGCGACCTGCATGGCAACATCCTTGCCGTATGCAGCGAACTCGTCCTTGGCCTCGATGCCGTTGGTGGTCTCGAAGTTGACCAAGATGCCGTGGGTGCCGCCGCCGTGGACGTATGCAGAGCAGACGCCCTCGTAACGGACGAAACGGCGGACCTTGATGTTCTCCTTGATGACCAGAATGAGGTTCTTCAGAGCCTCATCGACGGTCTCGCCGCTCTCGGTCTTGCATGCCATCAGAGCCTCGACATCAGCGGGGTCCTGCTTCATGATGACCTTGGTGCCTCCTTGACGAAGGCGACGAACTTGTCGTTCTTGGCGACGAAGTCGGTCTCGGCGTTGACCTCGATGACGACGCCCACCTTGCACGCGGGGCAGTAATCAGCGTAGACCATGCCCTCGCAGCCACGCGGCTTGCCTTCTTGGCGGCGGTAGCCAGACCACGCTCACGCAGGATCTCGACAGCCTTCTCGAAGTTGCCGTCAGCCTCGGTCAGAGCCTTCTTGCACTCCATCATGCCGCAGTCGGTCTGCTTGCGCAGTTCCATAACGTCCTTTGCAGTAATAGCCATTTGGTATTCTCCCTTACACAGTATTTGTTGGTTTGTGAGAATTTCGGGAAATCAGGCGTTTGCTGCGTCCTCAGCGGGAGCGGCCTCCTGGTTGCTGCTTGCCTTCCAGCACAGCGTCAGCCATA
>ENA-OQEX01000987-OQEX01000987.1-human-gut-metagenome-genome-assembly--contig:-NODE-987-length-12160-cov-6.525721_pt1 | contig 12160 bp, 15 predicted proteins | sample MGYA00242802_ERZ504649 | MGnify/ENA primary metagenome ERZ504649 (study PRJEB26092, sample SAMD00036194) | human gut metagenome | host: Homo sapiens | study: EMG produced TPA metagenomics assembly of... | reverse complement strand
CGACGGTCTGGGTCGGCGGCTTCTCGGCCTGCGGCGGGGTCGTGGTCTGGGTCTTGCCTGCGGGGTTGGAGTACAAGTCCCACTGCCATGCCTCGCCACGGAAAATGTTAAGGTCGATGGGGCTCCACGTGTTGACCACGCCCGCACTACTGTACTGGCGCATGGCCTCGCCGTACACGCCGATCATCCACGGGGATGCCTGATAGCCTGTCGGAGACGTGTTGGCGTACTGGGCAATCCATAAACCGTATTTGGCGCGGATGTCGCTGGGGATGGTGCTGGCGACCGGGGCGGTGTACAGCAGCGGACGCACACCGCCAGAAAGGCGTTCGCACTCACGCATGAAGCGGCGTACCCAATCCCAGTTGCCCCATGCGGGATTGTCGTCCATCTCCCAGTCGAGCGCCACGATGCCGTGACGCCAATAGTTGCTGGTGTTGCGGTAGAAGAATTGGGCCTCGGCCTCCGGGTTGCCGCCCATAGCGTAGTGATACAATCCGAATTTCTTGCCGGATGCCTGCGCTTGGGCGATCATGCGGTTGGCGTCGGTGTTGACGCCGGACACGAGACAGTTGTTGTTGACTTGGCCCGTGCCCCATGTGGTGCCAACCACCACGAAGTCCGCCTGCGTGTTGGCGATGTCGATGCCGCACTGCCAGTTGGATACGTCGATGCCCTGCATGTCCGCGTGCGCGGTCGCCGGAAGCAGCATCATGCACACGGCGGCGGCCAGTGCCGTGACCTTGGCGAGCAGACGCTTATGCCACGGCTTGTCCTTGTTATTGACCATATGTCCCTTTCTCGGGATGAATATTGTTTTGTGGCCCACGGTCGTGGGTCAGGATTATCGGGACACCATGAAAAAAGCCCCACACGGTATGGTGTGGGGCTAAAATCAGTCGATTTTGTAGAGGCGGGGTGTGAACGTCTTATCGACCTCGCCCGTGGTGTTGATGAAGATGTTGCAGTCGAGAGTGCCGGCCTTCAAGGTTTTCGGCCCATAGTCCCGAGGGGCGAACACGTTTGTGCGTTTGCTTCCGTCATCGGGGGTGAGCGTGGCTTGCGGGCCAAACAGCCATGAGCTGTTGCCCAAAGGCCAGTCGGAGGCGTCCATCGTGTACGTTCCGGCGTCAACATGCACCGAAACCGACAAGTCAACCCATGAGTCGACAGATTTCGTGGTGGAACCCTTGAACAGGTACGTGCCCGGTGATTGTTCCGTGACCGTAATCCCCGGGTTGGCACCCAACGTTTTAGGCAGGCCGGTGACACGCGGATACAGGTTCGCTAGTTCATAGCCTCCCCCTAAGGCTCGTGTTATCCGGTTTCATCCAATCGCGTGCGGTGTCACCGGATTCCAACTGGATTCGGAGGTCGCCGTCCTTCGCGGTGGGCGTGGCCTCAGTACACAGGATTTCGAAGCGCAGGCTGACGGTGCCGGCGGGGATTACCCCGGCATTACCCACGTTGAGCTGGCTCCCCAGTTGACCACCTTTGGCGTCAAGGCATTTGACGCTGACGGTCAGACCGTCGACACTGGTGGGCCTGCTCAATATCACGGTGCCCTGTACCGGGCAGGGGAACTTCCACGAAAGGCCCGCCCATTGCTTGACGGCGGTACCGGTGACATGCAATGACCCGTCACTGTTAACGGTGGCGGTCAAACCGTTGCCCTCGGCGGGACCATAGGACAACAGGTTACGTGAGAGTACCGTAATGGGCACTGTTTTCGTGACTTTGCCTGCGGTCAGTTTCAGACTCGTGGACCCGGTTTTGAGACCGGTGATGTTCAATTCTGCCATTGTCATGACTCCTTGGTGACGGTGGCTAGCGTCGTGTTAGCGATGACGGAAGTAAACTCCTGCGAGGCGGCGGCGGGCAATACCGCGATGCTGAGATGCTTGGTCTCGCCTACGCGCAGGGTGACTGCATCGACCGGCTGGCCGGAATCGTCCGTGACCCTGATGCTTTCCGGTGCGTAGGCCGCGCTGATGGACACGGCGGCGGAAGTGAAACCGTCGACAGTGGCGGTGACGAGAATCGTGCCGCCATGCCTCCACGTGAGCGTGTTGCCCGAAACCGTGGCGGTGCTCGTGTCCCTGCTCGTGAACGTCACGCCCTTGGTGGGCAGCAGGTCGCCAACATGCCCGTCCGCATAGGTGCCTTGGCTCCCAGTTTCAGACTGCCGTTGACGGCCAGAGACTTGGGCAGGGCATTGCCCTTATCATCCGTGATCTCGATGGAGACCACCGTATCCTTGTCGAGGGGCCATACGAGCTTGCCGTTGAATAGGGCGTTGTACGTGTGACCGCCCATCAATGGTTTGCCGACACGTTTGCCGGCGTATAAGGCTGGCATGATCAGGCCTCCTTCACAGTGGCCTTCTTGGCCTTGGCTGGCGTGGAGTCCTTGCCGGGTTCCTCCGTGGTTTCCTCCGTGGTTTCCTCGGCGGTGCCGGTGGAAGGCAGTACGGTGGTCGCAGCCTCCGCCTTATCCTTCACCGCCTGAACCGTCGAATCGATGGTGGCGATATCGCTCTCGCCCTTCGCCGCAACCGCGTTGGCGGTGTCGGCCACCGTCTGCGAATCATTGGCGACGGAAGCCGCCGCCACACTCGCGTTCGACGCGAGAACATTCAAATTGGACTGGACGGCGGTCGCCGAATCCGCGGAGGACCGGGCGCTCAGCATGGCGCTCTTAGCCAACGCGGCGTTCGTCTGCGCTTCGGCCGTGATGGACTCCAACGTGCTCATGGCCATAGCGGCCCTCGCGGTCGTGGCCGTTTCGTCGAAGAACACCAGCTCGTCCGGGTATTGGGCGGAAAGCGTCTCCGCCTCCGACTGGGTGGAAGCGCGGCGAACCTTCAACAGTTGGGAGCCGGTCATGTCCTTCGGCACGAACGTGCCGGCGTCCACTTCCACGAGGTCCGCGTATTCGACCTTGGTCTTGGAGTTCGGCACCTCGACGTAACGCGTGTACGCCTGCGGCGTGTCCGCCAACTCGATGACCTGCCAGACGAACGCGCCCGTCGTGGGCAGCAGGTCAACCGTCAACTCACCGTCCTCGGACAAGTCCGCGTCGAACGAAGCCGCGATGACAAGGTTCTTCGCCGCGTCGAAATGACGACGCACCGGACGGAACCTCATCACGCCCGTGACCGGGTCCAAGCCACCCGTCTTCGGCTTCCTAATGCTGATATGGATTTGGGTCATGATTATTACTCCTCCTTAATGGATTCGATGATGGTTTCCGGAGCCACGTCCGGGCGAAGCTCGTCCGGCAACGATGGTTTCGGATGACGCTTCAAAAACTCCGGCTCCGCAATCTCGCAGAACGATTGCAGCCAGTGGAACAGGCTGCGCGTATAGGCCACGGCCGTGAAATACTTGCGTTGAACCTCCTCCAAATGCTGAATCTGCTGCTCCTGATAGGTGACTTGCTCGCGCAGTGGATTGATGATGCTGTCCGTGAGAATCTTCACGGCCTTGTCGGCCGCGTCGGCGGTGAGGCCGTCGATATCGGCCTCGGTTTTCCGCCGGTTCGACCACGCGCCCACAAGACCACCAAGCCCACCACCGCCAATGAGCGCGAGAATCAACGCGCTCCAAAACTCCACGGAATCGAATAACTGTTGAAATGGGGGCATCACGTTCCCTTCTTCTTTTTTGGAAAACCCACACGTTTCACCCGTTTGGACAGGCCAGACGGCGTGTGGGTTTTGGAGGTTGAAAATGCTGTTACGAGAGTTTTGGGCCAACCGGTTTTGGCCGTATTGCACGCGGAATCTGCGTGAGAGCACGCGCGTGGGCTACGAGAGCGCGTGGCGGTTGCACGTCAGACCCGTGTTCGGCGCATCGGATATGGACGCGATAAGCGTGGAACTGGTCGACAAATGGCTTGCCGGTTTCGATAGCGCGGGCGCGGCACGCAAGGCATGGGCCGTACTACGCGCGATGCTCAGGCGGGCTATCCGCTGGAACCTTTTGGACGTGGACATCACGAGGCGTGACATCCAACTGCCGGCCAAAACTCATTACGAGCCGCGAATATTGACCATCCGTCAGCAGCGCACGCTGTTGCGGGGCTTCTACGCTCACCCTTTGGAAGCGTGGCTTATCTGCGCCGTCTCATGCGGATTGCGTACCGAGGAAGGGTACGGGCTGGAATGGTCGGATATTGACCTGCGCTCAGGAGTGCTGCATGTCGAGCGTGGCCTGCAATGGGTGGGCGGGCATGAGGTCACAGTGCCGCCGAAAACCGAATTGAGCCGCCGCACGCTCCCGTTGCCGCGCTTCGCCGTCAAACGATTGCGCGAAATCAAGCCACGCGAGGGAGGCCGACTCATCGGCACCCTCACCCCGCCACAAGCCGCACGCCAATACGCGAGCTGGTGCAAGCGGCATGATCTGCCGCATGTTCCCGCACGCAACCTGCGGCACTCGTGGGCGACGAGCACTCTGGCGGCTGGCGCGGATATCGCCATCGTGTCGAAAATGCTCGGCCACAGCGATATCAAAACCACCGCAAAGTACTATTTAAAGCCGGATATCACGCTTTGCGTGACGCGCAACGCCTCTGGGAGCGAGCCTTGGTCGCCTGAGCGGGATTCCCTAACCCAGCGTTCCACGACATGGAAGGTGCCCTACAGCAGAGACACTATTGCGCTGACTCGCGTGGGGAGTATCTGCTTCATGGGCGGCAACGTGAAATTCAACCATAGTGGCGAGAACAATTACGCACAAGCGTCGGAGACCATACCCGTGGGGTATCGTCCAGCGGAAAGAACGAACACTCCGATAGCCGTGTTCGGCGGCAACACCACGTTCATCCTTTACGGCGAGCATACGGGCCGTGTGACCATGCTCGGCAACCCGAACAGTGCGTACGCCGGATGCACCGGCGTATGGCGCACCGCCGACCCGATGCCCGCCGCATAGCTTCGGGACACTGGTTCAGGCGGTTGCGCTGTCTTGCAGTGACCCCACGGGTCATAGCACGTATGAGACGGTCAAACCGAACGCGCTCGTGCCCTGCGTGCCGCCCTGATTGACGTAGGTCATGGTTCCGTCCGCATGTATGTTGATGGTCTTCTGGTTCGCTCCGTCACGCCCGCCGTAGGAGAAGTTCAAATCCATCGGGGGACGCCATCCTTCGGGCAGGGTTCCGAAATTGCCGGTGTTCCAAGAGCCGGAGGCCGATGACTTCCAATCGATTCGCAACGTCGCCACAAAACCCGACTGGTAGCCCTTGACCGTGCCGTAACTACTGTCGATAAGGGTCGTGACCGGCGTATGGGTTAGGGAATCCCACACGTCGCTCATCGGCCGCAAAACGTTGAACAATGGCACTGGTGTGCCGATGGTGATGCCGTCCAACGGGATGCGGTACAACGGCATATCGTAGGTGGTGCCCCCGTCCAACGCTGGTGGTGTTCAACGTTGGGTCGGTGGGCGTGCCCGTGGTGGGCGTGCCCCTGACCACCACCAGTTCCGCGCTCTCAACCGACTGCGAGCCCTTCGCATAGCGGCATACGATCAGATCGTTGCGTTTCTGCCCCTGACTGCCGTTCGTGACGATCAGGTCCTCGGGCGTGCCCTGGCTGACGTGACGCCCCTGCATGACCAGCTCGCCCGTGCCGACAGTCACCTTGTTCGCCGAAACGACGGTGATTTCGAACTTATCGTGCACGTCGAGCACATAATCATCCAAACCGAGGATGCCGGCGTTCAATCCTGCGGCCTGTTCCGCCGTGGCGTGCGCCTTGTTCGCATGTCCGGTTACGAGTTCAACCATTCTGCTTGCCTCCGTTCTTCTTCCATGATTCGAAGCTGTTGTCGGCGTCCCTGAGACGGTTGACGTATTCCTGGTGGCAGTTGGAGCAGAAGTAGTAGCCGTGTTGGTTGCCGTCGGCGTCGAGGCGTTGCACGTCCCACCAGTCGTTTTTCAGGGCGTCCGCGTTCGATGGGGTGTACCAGGCGAATCTTCCGCATCGGTCGCATTCGGCGACGATGCAGTCGTTGTTCTTGGCCATGACGTTCCTTTCTATTCGGCCTCGTAATCGACGCTTAGGACGCCGCCCGAGACCTTGACGATTTTCTTGCTGATAGTCGCGTTGACGGTGATGCCCGTGAGATTGTCACGTGCGGTCACGGTGTCGCCAACATCGAACACCACGTTCGCGTCGTCGCGGACGGTGACCTTCACATCGCCCTCGGACTGCAGATCCTGTAGTTTCTCACGGGTCTTCTGGTTCAGTTCGGCGGTCTCGGCACTCGAATAGTCGTAGACCTGCGTTATCTCGTCCACGCCCCTGAGCGACTGGGTCTGGCTGACGTTGCCCGCAGCATCCGCGTACCAGTGGACGACCGTTCGACCGGCACCTTCGCCCTTGCCCAGGCCGATGAGATGATTCGGTTTCTTCCATGTGCGGGTCGCGTCGAAATCGATCAAATCGGAATCAATCGAGTCGCCGTAATGCGCGACCGGTTCGGCCCAAATGTTGACCCGGCCGGACGCATAGGCCATTCTGAGCTTCAAACCGCTGGCCGCGCACATCTTCCGCAAACCGGTATACGCATCCACGTAACGGTCGAACTGGTAGGTTTTGATGGTCGGGTCGTCTCCGTCAGGTGGGGCAACCGCGCCGAACACCGTATCAAGCCTCACACGGCTGATGAGCGAGCCGATGACCGAGGAAGCGGAACCGGAAACCGTCAGATAATCCTTGCCCTTGTCCGGCTCCAAAATCTTGTCCGCCAGCACGCCATGCCACGTGCGACCCGAATAGGTGATGGTACTGACGCCGGAAGTGAGCTGGTCTTCCATCGCATCCACGATTCCGCCGCACTCCGAACCATCCAGATACACGTAAGCGCCCGAATCGATCAAACGCGGCACGGTCAACTCAAAATCGTTCTCACCGCTTCCCCATGCGCAATCGAGCGTGTATTCGGCGATGGCCGATGTATCGACGTGCTTGCCGTTGGTGATGATCAGGTCAGCCATGCCGGCACGCTCCTCTCGCGGATCACGGTTAGGTCGAAGCCGAAGCCTTTCCATTGCACTTGGTGCTCACCGGACGGCAGTGGTTCGAAAATGTACGAGCCGGAGCCCATGCCAGTGCCTCTTTCGCCTTTGGCGAACACGTTCGTGAGGTCGCCGTTCTCGGCCGTCATGACAATGCTGCGCTGGCCCTCGACGCTGTTGATGGTCACATACGCGCCACTGGGGATGTCCATATGCAACTCATATGTGTTGCCTCCCATCGTGATCGACGGCTCGCTGACCGGCCCGTAGATCACCATCTCGAACGGCATCGCGGAAACCGCGCTGTTTACGACCGAAGCGTTTCGCGTCGTCGGCATGTAATCATGCGGATAATCCAAATCCAAGCCGGGCTGCAATGCGTCCGACCAGAAATGCTGCACGTCGTCGCGCTTGCGCCACAGGCCGTCGAGCAATGCGACGGTGAGCGTGTATTTCGCGGGGCCGGGCGAGTCATAGGATGGTTCGATTCCGGTGACGAGCGCGGTCTGCGACCAGCCGTCCACGGTGAGCAGACCGGAATCGGCCTTGCTACGGGACGAGGCCACGGCCTTAACGTCCGCGTCGAACAGTTCGCCAGCCACGTCCAGCACGTTGAGGTCGGCGCATGTAGCTCCAATTGGACGCTTGACGCGTTGAGGGAGGCGGAGTCAATGCCGTGAGCGGCCAACTCCACCTCCCACGCGTGCGTGCGCAATGGTTCGATGCGTTTGACCATGAGCCCCGCAGTCGATGAGGTTCACGGTGCGATCCTGTGTAGCACCGCACCGGTAGGTCATTGTCTGCAAACCATGCCTCCAATCAGATGATGTTGAACGCGCGCTTCCACTCGCGCAGGCTCATGGTCGGCGCGTACTTGCCAATGGTCGGCCCCAAATCCTCATGCAGGGATTGCAGATCGGAGCGCAGGCCGCGAATCTCGGTGATGATGGTCGCAAGATCGGCCAGACCGTTGCCGGTGGTGGCCGAAGCGACTGAATCGTCCAATCCGATGGCGGAGCGCAGCGTCATCGGCCCGAAAGCCGATTGGGCGGCATCCGTCACGCCCTGCACCTGCCGGACTATGTTGCGCTGCAAGGCGGGTGTCGCCTTGTCGATGCCCTCGCTGATGCCGGGCGGAATGTAACGACCGACCTCATCCCTGAACACTCGCGACGGGGAATGGATGCCGAGCGCCTCCTTCGCCTTATCGACCAGACCACTCAAAGCGCCCTTGATGTTCGCGTACAATCCGCCGATGGCACCGCTGATGCCGTTCCACAGACCACTGATGATCTGCGCGCCGGCGCTTACGAGCATGCTGCCCGCCCCGGCGAACGCGCCCCGGATGGCGTTCACGATGCCCGATACCAAGCCCCCGACGGCTCCGGCAGCACTGGAAAGAATCGACTTGAAACTGTTCCAAGCGCCTCGCCAGTTGCCGTTGATGAGGTTGGCGACCATGCTGATGACACCGGAGATGACGCCGACCACGCCCCGTATCACGCCTTGTATGCCGTTGATGACACCCGACACGTAGGGGAGCATCGCCTGCACCGCAGGCAACAGCATACCGGTGATGAATCCGATGATTGCGCTCACGACACCGCTCACGACGCTCAGGATGCCTTGGATGACGGGCATGAGCTGCTGGATGATACCGATGATGCCGGTCACCGCCCCGGTGACGACCGTGACGATCTGCTGGACGATCGGCACGACCACGGCGACGATCTGGCTGATGAACGACATGAGCTGCTGGATGATGGGCACGAGCAGCGCGCCGATCTGCTCGGCGACCTGCACTATCATGCCGATGATCTGACCGGCGACTGGCAGCAGCGCGGACAGCATCTCCGCCAGCGGGGGCAGCACGCCGGACACGATCTGACCAATGACCGGCAGAATCGCTCCAGTGCCGCCATGAGCGGTTCCATGATTGTGGGGATGAGCGGCAGCAGCGACTGCATGATCAGGCCGACCACGGGGACGAGCGTGCCCAACGCGTCCGTGATGACCGGCATGATCTGTTTGACTGTAGCCTTAAAGGTCTCGGACAGCTTGTCAAATACCGGCTTCATGGATCGGAGCTCGGCTTTGAACCGTTCAAACAAGGCTCTTGCCTGATCGCCGAACGCTTTCTTGAGCTCAGGAGTCGTGGCAATAAGTGTCCCGATTGCAGCCACCACCATGCCGATAGGACCGCCAAGTGCACTCAACGGTCCAGCCAATCCTCCCAATACGCCGCCGAGTAGTGGAATTTTAGAGAGCAAAGGCGCGATGCCGCCCATTCCCAGCGCTGTGAACGCAGCGAGTGCTGGAGCAATGGCATTGCCGAGGTTCTTGAACACGCTTCCGACGGCATCCACCGCTTTCTGGAACGGTGCCGGTAGGAGATCCACGAGACTGTTGAACAGTGAGGGTATCGCAGAGACGACGCCCCTGGCGATGGCTCCGATTCGGGGCACGATGTTCTTCAACGCGGTGCCGATGGATTCTGCCAATTGCTGGCTGAGAGCGCCCATGTCGGCGTTCTCGTTGCCCAGTCCGGCCAGCCAGTTCTGCCAGGCGGCCTTCATCGCGCCGACCGAACCCTCGATGGTTTTGGCTGCCTCATCTGCGGTCGTGCCGGAGATGCCCATCTCCTTCTGGACTCGGCTGATGGCCTCGACTACATCGGAGAATGAGTCGACGCTCAGGTCGTTGCCGTCCTTGAGCACGCCGGGCAGCTTGTTTGCATCCGAGATGAGGCGTTCCATCTCGCTCTTGGTGCCGCCATACCTGATGTTCGGCAGTGTGCGCTAGGCACTGCCCGCCCCGGAGCTGCTGCACGTCTCCGTGCAGAGCAGACTATCTCTTGGCGGGATTCACCCGTCCCTCGCACTTCCGTCCGCTTGGGCGTACTCTACTCGCTTCCGCCATGATGACGTGCTTTCGATAGTCGTTACACGTTCCGACTGGGAATTGTCGGCTTCGCACGGTATTGCCCTCGGCTTACCGTAGGGGTTCCACCGTTTTCACGAGGTTTATACTGAGCAATTTAAGCGGCTAATGCTAGTCTACCCAGTTTCAGATTGTCCAACATGGCGTAATTGCCGCGAGCGAGGCTCTGATACGTCTGTTGGACGGTCTGGATGTCGGTGCCCATCTTGTTGGCGTTGTCCGACATGTCAGTGAGCGCCATGTTGCCCATTTTGGCGGCCTTGGCGGTGTCTCCGCCGAGGGAGCTGATGAGCGACGCCGAGAAGCTCGTGACCTGGTTCATGTACTCGTTCGCGCTGACGCCGGCCGTCTTGTACGCTTCGGCAGCGTACTTCTGCACGGTGCCGGAAGCGTCCTTGAACAGGGTGTCGACGCCGCCGACCGCCTGCTCCCACGTGGCGTACGCGCCCAACGCCTGCTTGCCGGTGGCCACCAGCGTGCCGCCGATGGCTGCCACACCTGCTCCGATGGCGGCGACCGCACCGGTGGAAAGTCCCTTGAGCGCATTGAGCGACGTGGAGGCGAGGGCTTGAACGCGTTCCAGCGCTTGAGGCCATACCACCCAATGCGCCGCCGATGGCTCCCGCAGCGGACTGCGCGCCGGACGGGAGCTTCGCCCACACCGCGCCGGCGGCAGTGGCGATGTTGCCGAAGTAGTTCTTGGCTACGTTGGCTACCGGTGCGAGTTTCTGTCCTACTGTTCCTACGACATCTCCGATGGCGGAGCCGATTTTGCCGCCGAATGATCGAATGGGTGCGGTCCAAGTAGCGACTGCCGTTTTGATGGTGTTGCCGGTGCGGCTTCCCCAGTCGCGAATCGGTTGCGTCCATGCGGTGATTGCCGCGCCGATTGGTTTGGCGATGCCTGACACGGTGGCGGCGATGCTGCCGCCCCATCCTTTGAGGGTTTGCTGGGCGGCGCTGATGGCTCCTTTGAGGCCGGTTTGGATTTTCGCGCCGGCCTGTACGGCGAAGCCGCTGAGTTTGGCTACTGCCGTGCTGGCGAAGCCGCTGATCTTCGCGCCCAACGGTTTCCAGATGGCATCCACGCCGAGCAGGCTTCGCACGAGCGAACCCAATGCGCCGGAAAGTCCGGTGAACGAGCTCTGGCCTCGGCTGATGCTGGCGAATCCGGCCTTGAACGAGCTTGCCATCGTCTTCACGGATCCGGACACCGTGTTGGTGCCCTTGGCGAGTTCGGCCTCGGCGGCCTTGAGCGCCTTCTTCGCGTCCGCGAGCCGTTCGGCGGCGTCGTTGGACTTGTCGAGAGCGGTGGCCTGACGCAACTGGGCTTTCTCGAGGTTGATGGAGGCGGTCTGCGCCTGAGTACTGTCGGGCCCGTATTTGGCGATGGCCGCGTTGAGCCTCTCCTGCGCCCGCTGCACGTTGACCGTGGCCTGACGGTAGTTCAGGAGCGCGGCACTGGCCTTGGAGGACGCCTGCGCCACGTCACGCTTCAACGGCTTCAGCACCTCGTCGGCAGCGCCCCGGGCACCCGCGCCGAACGCCTTTTTAAAGTTGCCGCCAAACGATTTGCCGATTTTCGAACCGTTGCCGAACGCCTGCGAGAAACGGTTGGAACCGGACTTGCCGGCTCCCCGCATCTCCTTGTCGACCGCTGACCTGAATCCCTTCATCGAGGGGAATATCGACACGTGGCCGGTTCCCACTTCCGATCCGAAAGCCATAAGACGGCTCCTTTCAGTCGATGGTTGTTTATCCGAAGAGCTTGCTCATATGAGATTCGGCCTCGTGGATCTCCTCGGCGGTGGGCTCGTCCGTTTCGGGTTCGCCGTCCACGTCGCCGAGCAGCGTGGAAGCGCCGATAAGCTGCAATACGGTGATGTCGGTGGCGCTCATGGGGAACATGAGGCCGATGAGCGAGGCTCCCGTGTAGGAGGCCGGGTCGCCGCACAACGCCGTGTACAGGTCGATGGCGTCACGGTAGGGGAGACGCGGCCGAGATCGTGTTCGACGCTCCACCCGAATCGGGCGAAGTCGGCGCGTATCCTTACTCCGTCTTCGGAGTTGAGGATTCGGCAGAAGTCTGCGATTTTCCCAGTTCGACGCCTGCGATTTGGCGAGCGTCTCCCCATAATCCTGGATGAGGTTGAATGCGACCTGCATGGGCTCCCTTTCGAGCTGCTTGGCCTGC
>ENA-OQEX01000986-OQEX01000986.1-human-gut-metagenome-genome-assembly--contig:-NODE-986-length-12167-cov-2.243355_pt1 | contig 12167 bp, 17 predicted proteins | sample MGYA00242802_ERZ504649 | MGnify/ENA primary metagenome ERZ504649 (study PRJEB26092, sample SAMD00036194) | human gut metagenome | host: Homo sapiens | study: EMG produced TPA metagenomics assembly of... | reverse complement strand
AGTCTGGCTGTGTTTGATCAAGTGGTGCACATGCTGCTTTACGGGATTCTTCCACGGCAGAACGGGGAGTCTATGCCGGAAAACGGGGCGTCCATCTACCGCTGTTTATCAAACTTGAATGCATATGACAGCTCCGCTGAAGGGCTTATATTCGGCGGGGCAGAGGAGGGCTAAAAATATGACAGAGACACTGGAGCGGGTGAAGGATGCGCTGCATAAGCATCATTCTACCTGTGTGCTCCTGACAGCGGATGGGCGAGTTTTAGAATCCTCCCTCTCCGGCGTTTCACCGCTGACCGAATGGCTGCGAAAGGATCCGGAATTGCTGCGCGGCGCATCCATTGCGGATCGCGTGATAGGCAAGGCGGCGGCGCTTTTGATGCTCTACGCAGGCGTGAAGGAAGTGTATGCGGATGTCATCAGCGAGCATGCGGCGGTATGTCTTGGTGAACGGTGCGTTCCCTTTCACGAAGGGGAACGTGTGCCATACATCGTCAATCGAACGCACACTGGTATGTGCCCGATGGAAAAGCTTTGCCTGGATACGAACCTGCCCCGCGAGGGCTATGAGCGCATCCTGAGAAAGCAGGAAGAAATGGCGTGTCAGAAAGCGGAACGGCGTTGACGGGATGGGCCGGTTCTGCTATAATAAAACATCAGAAATACCGCTCAGAAGAGCGGCAGCCCGGCAGAAGCAGGGGCGAACAATCAAACGGAACGATCGCTGCAAATGAAAAGCGCCAACCAGGCCGTGACCCTCGCAGAAGCGGAGGGAGCCTGATTGGCGCTTTTTTGCTCGCTTATCGTATGAAAGGAAGATGTGACAAATGAAGCAATCCCATACCAAGAATTTGGTGCTAACCGCCTTCTGCATCGCCTATGCATTGTGCTTCCAATGGCATTCCATGCAATCGGAGCGGGTGCTACCTTCCTGCCGATGCACATTCCTGTGCTGCTGTGCGGTTTGCTGTGCGGCTGGCCATTTGGAGCGGCCTGCGGCTTGATTGGCCCGCTGCTTTCCTCCCTGCTGACGGGAATGCCGCCTGCTTCCCAACCCTGCCAGCCATGATGCTGGAACTATGCGCATATGGCGTGTTGACCGGGCTGTTTTACCGAAAGCTGAGGGGAAACCTCTATCTCTCCCTGATTGGCGCGATGCTGGGGGGGCGCGCGGTATCCGGCATTGCAAACGCTGTGCTGCTCGGCATTGCAGGCAAGCCCTATGGATTTACCGTTTTTTTAACCTCAGCGTTCGTCACGGCTTTGCCTGGCATTGTGATCCAACTTGTGGCGGTTCCCCTTCTGGTAGCGGCGCTGCAAAAGGCGGGATTGGTGCAGCGGCCGCGGAGAGTGTGCATGGCTGAGGATGCTTGATTCTCCCTAAACTGACCGGGCGGTGTGGGCTTTCCCACACGCCCGGTTTTGACTTATTCCATTTTATGGCGAAGCGGGGCGGGTAACGAACCAAAGCGACCGTGATTACACGGCTCAAAGGGATGCGCACCGCTCACGGGAAGCAGAAGTCCACTGGCTAGGCGCTGGCCTTTATTTCCAGGAGAAAGAGATGAGATTCCCTTCCACTTGGATGGAAGAGGTGAGCGGGCAAACCTGCTGGCGGAAGGCTTTTACAAATGCATCCCGCATGGCGGGATCTTCAAAAATAAGCTGCCCATCAAGCGTAAGTTGGGCTGGCTTGTAAAGGGTGCCTAACTGAAAGCCCGTCATCCACCAATGCGGCTGAAGCCCGCGGGTGAAGAGGATTTGATCGCCTCTGCGCAGCGTCATTGCCATCTGCGGCAGTTCGCTATTCTCTGCGCAGTCATAAAATTCGATCAATCGGTCGGTTGGTTTGTGATATATTCCGATTTCACCGCCGTTGGTGATGGCGTAGTTCCCTTTCCAGAGCTGAACCATCCAGTCCATCTCCCCATATTGGAATTTGATGCGGACGGTGTCGTAATCCATCAAGACGAGCGGAGATAACGTGTCATACAAGCGGCAGAAACCAAACTGCCTCTGCCAGGCTTCTGTTGCGCCGATTACAAGATACTGCCCGGCATCGTAATCAAAGCCGATGGCAAACATACCGGCGCCGTCTTTGCCGTAGACGAGGCCGGTCGCTTCGTCGTAATAAACGCCGGAGGTACATGCACGCTTGTGCCGTCATCCTTTATATAATCTCCGAGGAACTCATAAACACCGGGGTAGGGCGTGCTGCCCAGCGTGATATCGATTTGGTGGATGCCGTCGCCTACTGCGCCTATCAGGCCCTTGATAATATCGATGGTGCTGCTGCCCTTTTGACCGTCCAGCAGAGCGGCGGCCAAGGAGACGGCCTGCTCCTGCGGCATCGGCAGCCGCTCAATGGCAGTGATTACAGCGTCGCGATCCGCCCTGCCGGTCAGGATTTGGGTGAGCACAGCGGTCAAAACGCTGCGCACAAATTCTGCCGAGGCGGGCGTAAAGGTGGGCAGCTCTTGTCCCCCTTCTGTTTGTGCGGGCGGGCTGGAGGCTTCCTGTGCAACGGCTTTCGGGCCGGATGGAGTTGCTGTTGCAGATGTGGTATCCGCTGCCGCTGCTTTCACCGGGGAGGCGACGCTGGCCTTAGGCGCCTGCTTTGGATTTGCTGCCTCAGGTGCAGCGGGGTGTGCTTGGCGGTTTGCCTGCCAGTGAAGCGGCCTGTGACGGGGCCGCTGCCTGCTGTGGCAATACGGCTGCGTCCTCCATGCTGTGGACAGGCGCTGCGACGCTCGGCGGAACAGCCGCTCCGGTGGAGAGCAGCACACAGGCTAGCAGCGTTGCCAGGCAGGAGGTAAGAATAGAATAACGGCTGCCTGATCGATTCATAGAAATCATCCATCCTTTCAACTTCCCTTATTTAATCAAAAAAGTTGGCGATGAGCGTCTTTTCTTCATGATTTTATCATGGTTACGGAAAGATTGTCAAATTTTTTGCTCTTCAAAAATAAAATGTTGTTGACTTTTTAGTGTATTACACATATAATACGCATAAAGGCGGTGATCGAATGCGGGTTTTTTCAGATTTGATCCTGAATACGCGAGATCCGGTGTATTTACAGCTGGTGCGGTATGTGCATCTACAAATTTGCCGCGGTGTGCTGCGGGACGGGGATGCCCTGCCCTCCGGCGCGAGTTAGCAGTTCTGCTCGGCATTAATCCCAACACGGCTCAGAAGCCTACAAAGCCTTAGAAGAGGAGGGGATAATGCATACGGATGGCAACGCGGGCAGCGTGATTTCCGTAACGCCTGAGATGCGTGCCGAGCTGTTGGAAACACTCAAGGAAGAAGCCGTGCAAACATTTTTATCCAACGTGAAAGCATTGGGCCTCTCTTTTCAACAGTCCATCGCACTGCTGACTGAGAAATGGAGGAGTAGCTTCTTTTTTGCCACTTATGTATTAGGCGTATAGTACACAAGAAACGGTTAGGATGGCGGAAGAAAATGGGCGTTTGCAGCTTGAGAAGGAGAAAGGGTGATCATATCCAGATGGATAATCGAAAAAAACCTTGCGGTTGGCAGCTTATTATTTTACACAAATCAGTAGGCTGTTGTTAGCAATTTTTATTTTGCTCATAGCGGCCGATCTGATTTTGATTGGCAGCATGTTTATACGCCGGTGCCAAATACAAGATCCGGTCAGTTTCCAAACGATTGTCAGTGTTGCGGCCGCACCGATTATTTTCTATGCGGCATACGGAGCCCTTGTTGCAGGGATGCTGTTTTATTTTTTGCGCTATTTCATGGATGGTAAGGGCGTTTATACCCTGCGCAGCCTTCCGATGGGGGCGTTGGGCCTCCTGTGGAGCATGTTTATCGCCATGCTTTCGGCCATGATTTTGCTTTGGGCGGCGCAGCTTTTGGCGATTTATTTGGGGTATGGGTTATACCGCATGGAGGTGCTGCTTTATAACCTGCCGGGCAACGTAGATGGATGAGCAGGATAGGGTTTTCTGTTATTGTGCCGGATCGAGAGTGGCTGCCTCCGGCAAATGATCTATATCTCGCCTTTATCCGAACCCCGTTTTTACAGCTGTTTTATCCGCGTCACCCTGTTTTTTTGGCGCTTGCGGCGTTCATGGTGGTTTTGCCGCCTATTTCAGGGGCTTACTCGGTGCTTGCCTTGTGTGAGCGGCGGGCGCGGGCGCTGCTGCCGGTTCTATTTTGCTGGGGCGCTTTTCTCATCGGGCTGGTGGAAGGGCAGGCGGCGTTACAGCATCAAGGTTATGAACAGCTTTTCGCAATAGGTATATCCCTTGTTTTGACGCTGCTTGGCATGCTTTTGATGCTTGGGCTGGCATGGCGGCGCGCTGGCAGAAGCAGGCTGGGATAAGGTTGAAAGATTAATTTTGGCTGCGCCAAAGCCGTGCAAAGCCGCGGCCTGGCGCAGGGAAGGAATGAACATGAAAATGAAAAAGCGTACGGCGATTTGGGCCGGACTGGTTGCCACGGCTATGTGTGTAATCTTTGCCAGCAGCGGCTTTCTATTTCTCCAGCGCAATCAGGAAGGGTTCATCTTTGCAGACCAGAAGGGGGACGCCTCGGTGCTGGCACGCATTCGTGTGACAGGTGTACTGAAAGATTCCTTCCATCGCGTATCCTTTTCCTCTCATGGGATGAATTTTGAACATCGCGCGTTGCGGCAGACAATGTTTCAGGACTTATTTAGGGCGAAAGACTGGCATCCGGTATGCTATTATTTTGAGCCGCTGCCCGAAGCAAACGTGACGCGGGAAAAATCTGTTGTCGATAAGGCATGGCGCTACAATCCAGATGGCTCTGCTACCTCTACTGAGCAGCAGACGATCCTTACAGAAACTGCCGATGCCTTTCTGCTTTGCCTAACAGGGAATGCTATGCCCGCCGGCTATCATTCCTATCGTGTGAAAACACAGGTAAGCTATCATCGGGAGGTTTCCATGCAGTATGTACTGCTGGATGGGAAAAAGGAAACAGGCACTAATCCATCGATTCCGGTTGGAAGCGTGCTCGAGGTATCTTCGCACAATCTGGTGCAGATGAACAACCGATGGTATGCGATTACGGCAACGGATGCCGATTGCCGCGGCACAGGGGGGATCTATGACGTGACTGACTTTGTGAACCTGCCGCTGTCGGGTGAGGAATCACCCGCGATGGTGGAGCAGGAAAACCTGTATCCTATCGAGCTGGACGGAGGAAAAAATGAGATCCTCTCTATGGAATCATGCGGAGAGAACCTGGCGGTTTTCATATCTGTGAATGGCCGAATGACCATGCGCATTGTCAACCCGCAAACATGGGAAACAGAACATATCGTGGCGCTGCTTGGTTGGGGGGAACCGATGCCGCCCGGCGGCTTTTTTGCAAAAGGGGAATATGCCGTGCTCGTCCGTTTTTTAGAACCGGAAGTGCAGGCGGATGTGGAATCCTCGGGTGAAAATACAACGCTGCGGCAGATCGATATCGTCAATCTGGAAAGCGGCGCAGTCGTCAAGCAGTTTCAGGATAGCTCTCCTCTCGCCCGGATGGGTGTGATGGATGCTCTGTATATCGATGATACGCTTTACCTGATCTCCTTCATGACTCCACCGGATAACCCTGCGGGGAAGGCGCAGAATCAGCAGCCTTCCGGTTGGACGGTAGACTTGCCCGTTCTTTCGGTATACCGGGAGGGGGAGCAAATTTTGCATGCATGATTCAATCCGGCCAACAGGAGGATGCACGCGTCAAAGCGCCGGAGGCAAGGCGCTATAGCGAGCTGTATTTACAGCCGGCAGAAGGAGGAAGGTAAGAGATGCAACAGAGAAATAAAATGATCCGGCTGGCCACTCATCACTTTTTTCAAATGGGCAAATTTTTGTTTCCCCTGTATGCGCTGCTGCTGACGGGCGAAGTGCTCGTGTCCAGCGGGATGTTCGTGCAGTCGTGCAGAATGGGGGCTTTGCTAAGCTTTCAGGCGATTTGGTGGAAGCCCATTCTGCCCGTAATGTTTTATGTGGCGTACGCTGTTGCCTTTTTCGGCATTCTGCTCTATTTTATGCGGTTTACGATGGGCGGCACGAAAGGCGTTTACACCCTGCGGAGCTTCCAACGGGCGCAGAAGGCCTGGCTGGGAGCATGCTCCTGGCGGTGCTTTGGGCGTTCCTGCTGCTTTGGGCGGTGCAGATTGTGGCGGTGTATGTAAGTTACGGAGTGTATCACTGGGAAACGGCGCTCTACAACCTGCCGGGTGCGAGGGTGGGAACAGCAAGCTGGGTTTTTCGGTGCTGCTGCCGGATTCCCCTTGGGCCCCTCCGGCAAATGATTTGTATCTCACTTTTGTGCGCACGCCGTTTCTGCAAATGTTTTATCCGCGCCATCTGTTTTTTGTGCTGCTGTCGGCTTCTTTCCTCCTGCTGCCTGTTGCCTCTTGTGTTTATCTCGCCCTTTCGCTTTATGGGCGGCGCTGGTGGGCGGCCATACCGCTGCCGCCGCCTGGGCGAGCCTCTTCGCCGCAACCTCAATGGGGGAAAGCAGCCTGGGGCAGTGGGATATCAGCGCTTGTATCTTTTTGGCGTTTGAGGTTGCCTATATGGCGGCCTGTACCGTGTGGATGCTTGGGATGGCTTACCGGCTCTGCCGGAAAAGCCTTTTGGATTAAGATGGAGGGATCGAAATGACGCATCGAAGAAGATCGCTTCGGATGGCGGCGCTGGTCGGCATTCTTACGGTGATCGCAGCGGTATTTGTGTGCAGCGGCGCGGTTTTGTTTGCCCAGCGCGATCACGAGGGCTTTGCGTTTGTGGAGCAGGAGGGCGATGCATCTGTGCTGGAGGATATCCGGATCACAGGGGTGCTAACGGATTCCTTTCAACGCATATCCTTTGCCTCCCAAGGGCGGGAGCTGACGCAACGGATTTTACCCCAGGCGCTTATGGATGAAGTAAGGGAAAAAAGCCATGTGGTGGGCTATGATTATGAGCCGCTGCCCGGCACAGAAACAAAGGTTCAATTTTACAATGCGGGGGAGGAGATCAAAAACCCGGATGGCTCCGTGAATCAAGCCGACACCTCGACGATAAGCGAAACGGCGGATCAGTTACCCTTTTCCTGGAAGATGGATTTCATTCTGATTTCCGTATTCAGACACAGATCGTTTACCATAAAACATTAATGCAATTATATTACGCGGATCAGAATGGAAAGAAAGGGTTGATGTCAAGGTCGGGAGGGTTTCAGCCTTGGGATACGGTGCAGCTGGACGGCATCCGTTACACGGTGACGCTGACGGACGAAAACTGCCGCGGGACAGGTGGAATTTATGATATGACAGATGTGCCCGACTCTTCTTCAGGGGAAGCTGTAACCATTCATAAGAAGAATCTTTTCCCCATTGATTTACAGAATGGAAAGGTCGAGACCGTTTCATTGGAGGCCTGCGGGGAGCAACTGGCGCTGTTCCTTCGGCAGGAGGGCAAGCTGACGGTTCAACTGATCGATCCGCGTACCTGGCAAGCGACGCACACCATTTCCATACCGGGCTGGGAGGAATACACGTTTTACACGGTAAAGGAGAATATAATGTTGCTGGCGGACATGCACACTAGTGGAGAAGAGGTAATCTGTGAGGCGATTGCGGTTGATCTGGTGGAGGGAGCGATCGTAGAGCAAGTGGAGGATACGGTTTCTCGAGGCGAGGCAGGCGATTTCTGTACCGGCTTTGCCGACCTCCATTATGCTGGAGGAACGCTCTACCTTTTCACGCTGATGGAGCAGCCAAAGTTCACGCAATCGAGCGGGCCGGTGCCGCGCCCCTATTTGATTGCCTATCAGGATGGGCAAAAGGTGTTTTCCTGCTCGATCCAATCCGGCCAGCAAGAGGATTTGCGATGTGAAACGCCGAATATCAGGCGATATGAAGCGCTGCAATTACAGAAAGGGGGAGAACAGGTTGATTCAGATTGAAGGGCTTTGCAAGCAATTCCCGGGCACGCATGCTGGGCACTCGATGGAATCCATTTACAGGTTGAGGAGGGTGAAGTTGTTGGGCTCCTCGGTGAAAACGCAGCGGGCAAAACCACGCTTTTAAAAATTGTGGCGGGCCTGATGGAGCAACGCGGGGAAAGGTGACGATTGACGCAACGCCCTCGCTCAAGGCGGCAGGCCAAGTTGCTTTTATGACAGAACAGGGCACGTTTTTTCCCTTTATGACGCCTGTGGAACATGCAGATTTTTAGAGGATTACTACGACCGCTTCAACCGGGAGCGCTATTTGAAACTGCTCGAATATTTTGAATTGCCCAAAAGGAAAAAAGCGCGCACTTTTTCCACCGGGCAGAAGGCAAAGCTTGAAATTTCAATCGGCTTCTCCAAGGGATGCCGCTATCTACTCCTCGACGAGCCGTTTCTCGGCAACGACGTGTTTACACGGCGTGATTTTTTGCGGCTGATGGGCGACAGTCTCCTTGATGGGGAGACGATCTTGCTTGCAACGCACCTAATCAATGAGATCGATAATTTCATTGATCGCGCCGTCATTTTAAAAAACGGCAAAATAAAGCGCGATTGCCTGATTGATGAAATCCGTGCGGAGGGGAAAACACTGGAAGAGGTGATGCGTGAGGCCTGCGGCTATGACGAGGAACGTTACCGCAAGATTTTTGGAGGGGAGAACGCACAATAACCTGCATGAGGGACATGCGGGCTATCCAGGGCGGCGGTTGGCGGAAACATTCCGCTGGCCGCCGTTTTATCAGTATTAGCCGATTAATCGGACGGATTAAAAAAATTAAATCATTATATTCATATGGGATTGATATGAATTAAAAAGTGTGCTATACTGTGCCCATAATCCGTAAAAGAGGAGGAAGGCGCTCCATGAAAATATCAACAAAAGGCCGTTATGCCCTGCGTGTGATGATTGATATTGCCATTCATTCCAATGGGCGATGTGTTTCTATCAAGGAGATTGCAGGGCGGCAGGAAATCAGCGAGAAATATTTGGAACAGATTTTCACCGTGCTCAGCCGATCGGGATTGTTGCGCAGCACGCGCGGCGCGCAGGGGGGCTATACTCTCACTCGCGATCCGGAGGACTATACGGTGGGCATGATCCTGCGGGCGCTGGAAGGCGATCTGGCGCCGGTGGACTGCGTGGCGCAGGGCCAGTCGGGGTCAGGCCCTTGCCCGCGTGCGGAGCAGTGCGTCACATGGGAGGTTTGGGCGCAGATTCGCGATGCGGTTAACGGTGTGGTGGATCATATTACGCTCGCGGAGCTTGTGCGGCGCTATCGTGATAAGCTGGAATTGCAGCAGGAAGGAGCAGTTACAACATGAAAGATTCAGCAAAACGCTACGTTTATGCAGATAATGCGGCGACCACCGCCGTTTCTCCACAGGTGGTGGAGGCGATGCTCCCTTATCTGACAGAGCATTTTGGAAATCCTTCCAGCCTCTATATGTTGGGGCAGACGGCGCATAACGCTGTGGAAACCGCGCGCGGGCAGGTCGCGGCGCTTTTGGGCGCCCATCCGGAAGAAATCTATTTTACTTCCGGTGGCTCGGAGGCGGATAATTGGGCCATCCGCGGGCTGGCGGAGATGCAGGCGAAAAAGGGGAAGCGTCATATTGTCACCACAAAATTTGAGCATCACGCGGTGCTCCACACCGTCGAGCGGCTCCAAAGGGAAGGCTTTGAAGCAACGTTCCTCGATGTGCATGAGAACGGAATTGTACGCATCGAAGAGGTTGCCGCCGCCCTGCGGGAGGATACCGCGCTCGTAACCATTATGTATGCTAATAATGAGATCGGCACCATCCAGCCGATTGCCGAGATTGGGGCGCTGTGCCGGGCCCGCGGCATTCCGTTCCATACGGATGCGGTGCAGGCTGCAGGCCATGTGCCGGTGGATGTCAAGGCGGAGCAGATTGACCTGCTCTCCCTATCCGGCATAAGCTCCATGCACCAAAGGGTGTAGGGGCGCTGTATTGCCGCAAGGGGCTGCGCTTCCCGAACCTCATTGACGGAGGGGCGCAGGAGCGCGGCCGTCGGGCCGGGACGGAAAACGTGGCCGGCATCGTGGCGCTTGGAAAGGCCGCCTCCCTGATGCGGGAGGGGATGGAGGAGCGCATGCGTTACGTTGCCTCCCTGCGCGATCGGCTGATTGACGGCGCGCTGAAGATTGAGCGTTCACGCCTCAACGGCGACCGGGAAAAACGGCTGCCCGGCAATGCAAGCTTTTGCTTTGAGGGCGTTGAGGGGGAAAGCTTGCTGCTTCTGCTCGATTTTCAGGGCATCAGCGGCTCATCGGGCTCGGCCTGTACGTCCGGTTCCCTGGACCCGAGCCATGTGTTGCTCTCAATTGGTTTGCCACATGAAATCGCACACGGTTCGTTGCGGCTGACACTCGATGAGAATCATACAGTGGAAGATGTGGACTATATATTAGAAAAGCTGCCGCCGGTTATCGACCGGCTGCGGGAAATGTCTCCGCTTTGGGAGCGTATTAAAAATGGCGAGATAAAGTTCTGATTCTTAGAAAGGATGGTTTGGCGTATGCAATATAGTGAAAAGGTCATCGAGCATTTTACACATCCGCACAATGTCGGCAAGCTGGAGGATGCGAACGGTGTCGGCGAAGTGGGCAATGCAAAATGCGGCGATATCATGAAAATGTATTTGAAGGTGAAAAACGGCGTGATTGAGGATGTTAAATTTAATACCTACGGATGCGCTTCCGCAATTGCGACCAGCTCCATCGCCACGGATATGATCAAGGGCCGGCCGCTTTCGGATGCGCTGAAGCTCACCAATCAGGCGGTTGTAGAGGCGCTGGACGGCCTGCCGGCGGTCAAGATTCACTGTTCCGTTTTAGCCGAGCAGGCGATCAAAGCCGCGATTGCGGATTATTATAGTAGGCAGGGAATTGATCCAGAGCCGATTGTGGGCAAGCTGGAGGATCCGGAGGAGCATGAAGCCTGCCGCATTGAATGATTTGAAACTAGAAAACTGGAAAGGATGGCTTTTGATATGGCAAAGATCGCCCAAAACCTGTTGGAATTGATTGGAACACTCCGCTTGTGCAGCTGAGCCGCTTTGCTCAAACGGAGGGGTTGAACGCCCGCATCCTTGCGAAGGTGGAGAGCTTTAACCCCTTGGGCAGCGTGAAAGACCGCGTGGGCTATGCCTTGATTGCAGATGCAGAGGAAAAGGGGTTGATCAACAGGGATACCCTGATTATTGAGCCGACCAGTGGCAACACAGGCATCGGCCTTGCCTATACCGCTGCGATTAAGGGTTACCGGCTTATCCTTACCATGCCGGAGAGCATGAGCCGGGAGCGTCGGAGCCTTTTAAAAGCGCTGGGCGCGGAGCTTGTGCTGACGCCAGCAGCGAAGGGGATGCAGGGCGCGATCGACAGGGCAAAGGAGCTCCGGGAGGAACATCCCAATTCCTATATTCCCGGCCAGTTTACTAACCCTGCTAACGCTGAAGCGCACAGGCGCACGACAGCGCAGGAAATTTTGCGCGATATGGATGGGAAGGTGGATTATTTCGTTTCCGCCATTGGTACAGGCGGCACGATTACCGGCATCGGCGAGGTGCTCAAAGCGCATGATCCGGAAACGCGCGTTGTCGCCGTGGAGCCCGCCGCTTCGCCAGTGCTCTCCGGCGGAAAGCCGGGGCCGCATAAAATTCAGGGTATTGGCGCGGGCTTTGTGCCAGAGGTGCTCAATACGGAGATTTATGATGAAATTATTACGGTTGAAAATGACGACGCCTTTTCCGCCGCCCGCCTAGCCTCCCAAACGGAAGGCTTGTTGGTTGGAATCTCGTCGGGCGCAGCGCTGCATGCCGCAGAAGTGCTCGCCAAACGACCGGAGAATGCAGGCAAGACAATCGTTGTGTTGTTGCCAGATACGGGGGAGCGTTACCTCTCCACAGAGCTGTTTGATCAGGATTAAAAGGGAGCGGATAAAAAGAACCCCGCACGGAATTTTGAACTGACCCCCAAAAGTTAGACAATATTTTGGATTAAAAATTGTTCAAGCAACCGAAAGGCTTGTAGTCTGTGAATAGCAGGCGGCAAGCCCTTTAGCTTTGCCTTGATACGTCGGTTATTGTAGTAATCCAGATAGTCAATGAGTTCTTGTTTGAAGTGTTCCATAGAATGGAACTTTTGCAGG
>ENA-OQEX01000985-OQEX01000985.1-human-gut-metagenome-genome-assembly--contig:-NODE-985-length-12171-cov-3.118565_pt1 | contig 12171 bp, 15 predicted proteins | sample MGYA00242802_ERZ504649 | MGnify/ENA primary metagenome ERZ504649 (study PRJEB26092, sample SAMD00036194) | human gut metagenome | host: Homo sapiens | study: EMG produced TPA metagenomics assembly of... | reverse complement strand
CTCAGCGCCGTCTGCAGCACCAGTGAGGCCCGCAACGTCAGCGCATCCCACGCCGGCCACGGTCTTCGGCCGGCATCCGTCCGCGGATGTTGCCTCGCCGGAACCGGCAGTGCCAGTAGAACCGGTGACGCCATCCAGCCCGACTCCGGCCATGATGCCGCAACGCCGTACGTCGGACGGTCCGACCACATTCGCTTCACTGGATGCCCAGGAACTGCCGGTCGTACGCGAATATTCGGCAGGCGGTCTGATTTTCGATGACCAGAATCGCGTGGCCATTATCGCCCGTCATTCCCGCTCCGGCCATCTCGAATGGTGCTTGCCGAAGGGGCATATCGAAAAAGGCGAGACCCCGCAGCAGACCGCTGTGCGCGAAGTGCATGAAGAGACCGGCATCCTGGGCGAGGTGATCGATTCCATCGCCACCATCGACTACTGGTTCACCGGTACCACGCAGCGCGTGCACAAGCTGGTCCATCACTTCGCGCTCAAACAGACCGGCGGTGAACTGACGGTGGAAGGAGACCCGGATCATGAGGCGGAAGACGCCATCTGGGTGCGTTTTGAAGATTTGGATGACGTGTTGAGCTATCCCAACGAACGCAAAATCGCGTGGCTCTACGCCAGGAAGAAGAACAGGCAGGCAAACGAGTGAACCTACCCGGAGTCTTACGACATTGCACACGTCTGGCACACGCACTGGCGGCTGGCGTCGCCGTTGTGGCGATGCTGGCCGCTCCATTGACCGTCTACGCGAACGATACGACGGACACGACTGATTCATCCGATACGACGGACGCAACGGGCAATCAGACCGAGAATCAGCCCAAGCAGAGCATTGCCATCACGCAAAGCACCCCCATCGTCACCTCCAAATCGGGCTATCGTGTCACCGCGGTCATCAGCAATACGGACAGCACGGCCACGTCAAGCGGCACACTGCACCTGACCACCAATGCGTTGTTCACCTTTGTCTCGCGCACCGATATTCAGAATTGGGCCGAGAACAACGCCCCCATCCCAACCCCCAACGAGTTGGGTTCCGTTGACGTGCCATCGATTCCCGCCGGCGGCACTGCCACCGTCACCATCGAGGTGAACGCCAATCAGCAGACCCTTGCCTCCATAGGGAGTTGGGGACCGAAACCGCTGATGCTGTCGTATATCGTTGGCAATCAGATACTCGCCGATTTGCCGAGTTTTCTGACCCGATCTTCGGATGGGCTCAACACCGCGACAACACCGGCCATGAACCTGACCGTGGCCATGCCCTACACCGCCAGCGGCTGGCAGGTCGATAATAAGGCCATCAGCAATCGCATTGCCGAAACCACCACTTCCTCGACATCAACATCGTCCAAGTCCAACAGCACGGACAAGGCCGACAAGTCCGATAACGCCGACGCCAGCAACGCGGCCAAAGCCACTGATACGCAAGCCATATCCTTATCCGAACAGGATGCCGATACCGCGCGATCCCTTGGGCAGACATTCGCCAAGCACCGCTCGCTGCAAGTGATCGCGGATCCTCTGTATTGGCGTCAGTCCGCAGTGCAACCGTCCATTGCCGGCATCATGCAGCCCGCCGACTTCGACATCACCGCCTATACCGCACTGGACGATACCGCGGCCTACGAAAAGGCCGGCATCACCACTGAGCAGTGGAACGCCAAGCAGGCGGCCGCATGGTATGCCGACGGAGGCGACTCCGAAACACCCTCCGCGTACGCATGGCAGGGCAACAACTGTTGGACGTTGGATGCGCTGACCGCAGCACGCGAGCAGGGCTATGACACGGTGATTGCCGATGCCTCTTTCGATGCCGACCAGACTGAAGCCGTACACACAGGCACCTACGTGGTGCATACGCCTGCCGGCGATGTCACCGTGCTGAAGGAGCAATCGACCTTGGGCACGCTGGCCAAGGGCCAAGCCACCAGCACGGACGCGCAGGCCGAGTCCAGCGATGCCGGTCGGTTGGCCCGACTGATCGCTCAGAGCGCGTTCTACCAGATGGAACAGCCCTATACATCCCGATACCTGCTTATGACGTTCTCCCGCACCACGGAGGCCGGCTGGATCGATCAGGTGATGAGCGCCTTCGAGCAGGCGTCTTGGTTGAATCTGACGGACCTGAAGACCATGGCCAAGGCCGATCCGTACAATGTCAGCGATTCGGTCAATCCCGACAAGGCCGATGATGCCAACACCGCCAATACCCGGTCGGCATTGAGACAGTTGGCCGACAGCCGGCATGACATCATGCGCATGGCCACCTCCATATTGAGGAACGAGATTGATTCCGACGAGGTCTCGTCGTTGGACCGCAGGCCCTGGCCCGGCAGGACGCCAATGACACCGCCTCGCATAGCAACGATCCGACGCAATGGATTGGCTCTTTACTGGCGCTGCATGACGATATGGCGCTGCGGTCCATGTCTGGCTCCCCCCAGCCGACAGCCACGCGAAAAGCCATGGTCAAAGCCACGAAAACACTGGCCAGCGATCTTCTGAACGGCGTACGCATCAACCCATCGGAATCAATATCCGTGTTCAGCGAATCCGCGAAAATGCCAATCACCGTCAGCAATGACCTTCCCTACGCCGTCAGCGTGCAGGTCAACTCACTGACTGACTCCATGCAGATCGTCACCTCGCGAACCGCTGACATCGATATTCCCTCGCATAGCGACGCTCAGGTGACCTTCACCATCCGCGTTTCCACTTCCGGCTCATCGACGGCCCATGTGTCGTTGACCGACCGGGAAGGCAACAGCTTCGGCAACACGCAGGACACCGCGATCACCAGTGTGATGCGCATCAGTGATGCCAGCGGCTTCATTATCATCGCTTCGCCGTGCTACTGGGCATTATCGGCCTGTGGCGGCAGTTCCATCGGAAGAAGGACCCCGACGAATGAGTTCAAGCGTAGGTCGTAATTCCCTGATCATGGCCACGGGAACCGCTGCTTCCCGTGTGACCGGTCAGCTCCGCACGATTCTTCTCGCTGCGGCCATCGGCACCACCGGATTGGCGGCCAACGCCTATCAGCCGGTTCCATGATTCCCCAATCCGTGTTCACGCTGGTGTCCGGCGGCATCTTCAACGCCGTGCTGGTGCCCCAGATCGTGCGCACGTTGAAAGAAAAAGACGCCCAAGAACGACTGAATCGCCTGATTACGTTGGCCATCGGCATCCTATTGGCCATGACCGTGGTGATGGCGGCGGCCAGCCCTCTGCTTGCCCGCCTGTACGTGGGTAGCGACGATCACCAGATGATAGCCCTGACCACCTCGTTCACCCTGTGGTGCATGCCTCAGGTGTTCTTCTACGGCCTGTATACGGTATTGGGTCAGATCCTGGCCGCCAAAGACCATTTCCTCACGTATGCGTGGAGCTCAACCGGTGCCAACATTATTAGTTGCGCCGGTTTTACTGGCTTTATTCTGCTGTTCAGCAAGGCCAATGAACAGCCCCTCGAATTCTGGACCGCCGACAAAATCGCGCTTACCGCAGGCACCTGGACTTTGGGCGTGGCCTTCCAAGCGCTGATACTGTTCCTGCCGCTGGCCCGTATCGGGTTCAAGTACAAACCCAGCTTCGGGCTTGGCGGCTTTGGACTCAGGTCTATGGGTCCCGTGGCGTTAGGCTCTTTGGGCGTGGTGATCACCAGTGAGATCTGCGGCATTATCCTTACCCGTATCGCCACATCCGCACCGCAGCGCGCCCACGAACTGACGGGTGCCAGCCTGTTCAGCGTGGCAGGCAACGCGACCTATCAGAATGCGTACACACTGTTCATCCTGCCCTATTCGCTCATCGCCGTATCGGTATCCACGGCTATGTTCCCCAAAATCTCCCGTTCCATCGCAGCTGCGAATCTGGATGAGGCACGGCACGACCTGGTCAGCGCACTGAATAATGTGGCCTGCTCATCATGTTCTTCGCCGCCGCCATGGTCGTGTTCCCCGAACCGATCATCCGCGCATTGCTTCCGTCCGTCTCGATGGACGAGACTATGTTGATCTCCTATGCGCTTATCGCCTTGTCTATGGGCATTCCATTGGGGTCGGCGTTCCTGTTAATCCAGCGCACGTTCTACGCCTTTGAGGACGGCCTTCACCCCTTCCTGTCCGCGGTGATGCAGTATGGATTCACCTCAATATTCATGATCATCGGCATGATGGTACTTCCTCCTGAGCATTGGGTACTCGGCATCGCCTGCTCGGTGACCCTCGGTGGATTACTGGCGTTGCCGCTGACGTTGATGATGTTGCGCCGCAAGTTCGAAGGCAATCTTGCGGTCGGGAGATCACGAGGACATATGCCAAGGCCATTGTGGCGGCACTGGCTTCCGGAGTTGTGGTCTGGCTGATCAAACGACCGGTAGTCGCACTGCTCGGCGCGGATATTCGACCAGTAGGCGGGCACATGAGCTGGTGGTCTGCGCTGGCCATCTGCGTGGTGCTCACCATTGTGCTGGCCGTAGTATATGTGGCTGTGTTGTGGGTGGTACACACCCCGGAACTCATCAGCGCCTATCACTCGATACTGGCCCGTCTACACAAGACTCCGGCCAGTGAGGACGTTGCTGTGACAGCCAGCCGGAAAAAAGTCGACGCTACGTAAATCAATCCTGAGACGGAGCCCGTCAAGGATAGCCCCGCACGTAGAATATCTAAGACCAATCTCGAACACCAATCACACGGAGCCGAACGCACTATGAAACCGCAACTCGGAGACACGATTCTCAACCGATACACCTTGGTATCATCGTTGCGTGAGGAGCCTGGCATTCAGGCATGGAAAGCCAACGACCGTGTGCTGGCAAAGGATTGCCAGCTGTTCATCATTACCGATCGCAGCGCTTTCGCCGCAATCGATGAGCTCGCTGGTCGCATCGCCGCCACTCGCCCTGATCGTGTGATTCCCATACTGAAATACCGTATGGAATCCGACGTACTTCTCATTGTCATGCCGGTGGATAGCGGCCAATGCCTGACTGACTACATGGTAGATACCGCCAAGCCGCTCAGCTACAGCGCCATCCGGTCGATTATCGGAGAATGCGCCGACGTGCTGCGCGAGGTCATTGCGGATACTCCCAGCGGCATCGTCATCACAACCGACACCGTTCGAGTGACTACCTCCGGTGTGCAAATTGCCGATGCACCATGTGCCACGATGCTGGCCGATACGTCCGCTACCGATCTGCGTACGGACGGTCCTGAACGGTATGCGATTCGCCAGCTTGCGGCATTACTCTATACCCTGCTGACACGCACGCCAAGCCAAGCGACACCCACATTCAATCTGCGTGCCTTGCCGCAAGACACCCCTGGCGAATTCCGCGTGATTTGCAAGCGCGGATTGGCTTGAGCGAGCCCGACGATCATACGTTGCCAATGGCTGCCCTTGTAGAACTCGACGCCTTGTTGGGTAATTGGAAGCCGCTCTCTGAACTGAGCGATGCTGATATTGCTTTGCCGAGCGTGGAAAGCGATTGCTCGATTACCAAGGCGATACTGAAGCCTGCCAACGAGACTGATATCGTGCCTATTCCCAGCACGTTGATTAACAGCAGCAGTCTTCCGGAATTGTCTATTACCCCTTCCCTGCCGGTTCAGACGGCCGCCGTCCCCGCTCCGCACGCGATGTCACCGGTTCCTCTGCCTGATGGGTCCAGTACTGCTGACGGTAACCAGTCTCAGTCTGATGCCCGCCGTCTGTTTGACTTCAACCTTTCTGACGCCTGGGAGCACGAAAATCTTTCCGGTGAAGGCACCGGTGACTGGTACAGCGAAATGAATCCGGCCCCCATCGGCGGTCCGGGTGATAATACTCGGTTGACAGTGCCTATTGTTACCGGCGGTATTCCCGATGCCACCGTGGGAGAGACAACCAGTCGTATTCCCGTGTTCGACGCCAGCGGCCGTGCTGTGGCTCCTGGTGAGGAATCGCTGCGTGCCTTGGAAGAGGAGCAGGCCCGCATTGCCGAAGTAAGCGCCATTCCTCCGAGCTTCACACCGAAGGATGTGCCGGATGACGAGGTTGACAGCAAGCTGCCCGATGAACATCTGTTCGGCAAACTGTCGACCAAGGTCGTTGCCATCATTGTGGCTCTGATATTGGTAGTGGCAGCGGCTGTTTGGGCAGTGCATGCGTTCCGATCCTCCGGAGACAATCCTGCCGATGCTTCCAGCAACTCCAGTGAAGGTGACTGGCCCGATATCAATGCTGACGCTGTGCCATTCGGTGGCAGCAAGAACGCGACGAACGGTGGCGCCACTGACGATTCCTCAAAGTCGAGTGATGCCACTCAGAGCGAATCCAGGGACTCGGCATCAGACAAGTCCAAGAAGTCCGAGACTGCTGATTCGTCGTCCAAGAAGACCAAGGCCAAGAAGTCCGGCGATAAGGATTCCAGCGCTGCTCCGCAACCGCGCCATGAGAACAACACGGCGTTTACGATTTCCAGCGCCAACTTCCTGTCGAATCCTGGCGGCCAATCCGGGTACGCATACTACATGCACCTTGACCAGCCGCAGGATGCGTACCGCATGGTTATCACCATCCGCACATCCGGTGGTAAGGGCTATATTCGCGCAAATACCACTGGAGACCCCACTCAGGCAAGCAGGTGGCCGAATTCACCTTTGCTGAAGGTGGCACTACTGAGGTGAAGTTCACCAAAGCCGTCAAGACGCAGGATCTGCTGCTGTGGGTGCCATCGGATAGCCTGCCGCAGAACCAGCTGTACATCGAAAAGGTGGAGGTCTTCTAATCGGCATCTATGCCGATAACTGAACCAAGAAGGGTGGTACCGTTCGCATACATTCGACGGTACCGCCCCTTCTTCGCATCTGGCTGAATGACACGGAATATCGTATGGGGGTGTGACAATGTTTCACGTGAAACATAACGTCATCATTATCGGTTCTGGTCCCGCTGGCTACACGGCCGCCATCTATCTTGGCCGCGCAGGTCTCAATCCTGTTATGGTCACTGGTGCGTTGTCGCCAGGTGGACAGTTGGTCAACACCACTGAGGTGGAGAACTTTCCCGGATTCCCGGAAGGTATTCTTGGCCCGGATCTTATGGATCGCATGAAGGAACAGGCCAAGCGCTTCGGTACAACCTATATCGCAGACGATGTCTCTTCCATCGAGGCGTGTGAGAGTGATTCGGTCAAGCCGACCTATCGTGTAACACTCTCCGATACTCCCAGTTGGAGCATCGTCGCTTATCATCGCCACAGGGTCGTCATTCCGTAAGCTTGGGGTGCCCGGCGAACAGGAGCTGTCCGGACATGGCGTCTCGTACTGCGCCACCTGCGATGGCTTCTTCTTCAGGAACAAGCCTATCGTGGTCGTAGGCGGTGGCGATTCGGCTTTTGAAGAGGCATTATTCCTGACCCGGTTCGGTTCTTCGGTCACCTTGATTCACCGACGCGATAGCTTCCGCGCCTCGCAGATCATGGTGGACCGAGCCAAAGCCAATCCGACCATCACTCTGATGACCAACACAGTGGTGACCTCCATTACCGGCACCTCCTCCCCCACACAGAACACCGGTGCACCTATTGCCATTCCTGGCTTGACGCTCAAACGACCGGCTGTAGCACCGGCCAGTGTCAGCAGCATCGCCGTACGTAATATGGTGACCGGAGAAGAAAGCACGCTGGACACCAACGCCGTATTCGTGGCTATCGGTCATACGCCAGCCACTGATTTTGCGGCCGGTGTTGTGGACCGTGACGATGATGGGTATGTCGTGGTGCAGGGTGCCAGCACGGTCACCAGTGCGCCAGGCATCTTTGCTGCAGGCGATTGCGTGGATCGTACTTATCGTCAGGCGATCAGCGCAGCGGGCATGGGCTGCCGTGCAGCGCTGGATGCGCAGGCTTATCTTACGGACTGATGGTGGCGGACTGATGGTGGCGGACTGATGGTGCTTGCTGTTCTGGCTACTGCCTGTGACATAGGAGCAACGCTAGGTCAGTGTTACAGCATGCCGCCCTTGGATAGTACGTATCGGTCAAAGGCATAGAAAGACCCCTCAGGCGACGGAGAGGTTGTGCCGATGTTTGCGCAAATGTGGCCTGGTCCGTCGTCGGGGGAATGACTTCAGTCAGTTGATTGCATGATGCCGTCGAGCCGGGACATGTCCAGGTAGCGGCGGCTCGACCAATCGTTGGCGGTGACGTAGCGGATCCTGGCGCAGATGAGCATGAGCACGCTCCTGCCATCCGGGAAGCTGCCGACGACGCGGGTGCGGCGGCGGATCTCCCGGTTCAATCGTTCGATCATGTTGTTCGTGCGGATCCGCCGCCGGTGCTCCGGGGGATACTCGTCGAGCAGGTAGGTCGTGGTCTCGCCGATACCTTCCCTCAGGCAGGAGGCCGCCGCTTTCAGTCTCCTGGACTCCATCTCGCGGGCGACCTCCTCGGCCTTGGCGAGGGCGGACGCGCGTGATTCCATGGCGAAGATCGCCTTGAGCGCGGCGGACGCCCATTCGCGGTGGGTGGGCGGCACCTTGGAGAGCACGTTGCGCATGAAGTGGACCATGCGCCGCTGGTATCTGGCCTGCGGCAGCATCTCGCCGACGGTGGCGACGAGCCCGGCGCACCTGTCGCCGACCACGAGCCTGACGCCCTTCAGGCCGCGCTCGATCATGGACCGTATGAACTGCTCCCAGCTGGCCTTGTCCTCCTTCATGCCCTCGGCCACGCCGATGACCTCCCGGTGGCCCGTGTCGTCCACGCCGATGGCGACCAGCACGCTCACGTTCTCGACCGACCCGCCCCATGAGCGCTTGTGCCACACGCCGTCCATGAACACGTACGGTACTCGCCCCCAAGCGACCGGTTGCGCCATTCGTCGATCTGGTCGTACACCTTCCTGAGCTTGTCGGAGAGCGTCTGCGAGGGCATCCGCCCGCCCCACAGCAGGCGGCTGATGTCGTCCACGCGGCGCGTGCTGACGCCGGCCAGGTACATGTCGATCAACGACTCCTCGACGCTCTGCTCCCGCCGCCGGCAGCGTTCGATCACCGCCGACTCGAACAGGGCGCCCTTGAGCTTGGGCACCTTGAGTCCGAGCCTGCCGGCCTTGACGGTGAACCTGCGCGCGTAGTGGCCGGCCCGGTACGCCTTGCGTCCATCGCTTCTCTCGTATCTGGCGGCGTTGGCGATTAGGTCGGCCTCCTCGTCGAGCATCGCGTTGACGATCCGCTCGACCTTGTCGCGCACCATGCGTCGAGCTTGGTCTCGAACATGGCCTGGTCGAACTGTATGATTTCCTTGGACATGGCCCGTGCCTCTTTCCAATCGCGGTTTTCCTGTGTTAGCGACTGAAAATCGTACCCGGTGCGGGCCATGTTCATATCCGGGAAGCCCGAATCACAAAGTGCGCAAAAAACCGGGCGTTATCTCTCGTCGCCCGCGACAGCTTCACCCCGCAAGACTGAAAACAAAAACTCGAGATACAGCAAGGACCGGCATCCTGTTACGAAGCCGGTCCTGCAATTACGTTTCAGCAATCGCGCCTTAACGAAGAAGGTGGGCGTCGCACCAGACGTGTTCGACGGCCCAGATGGCGGGGTTGATCAGAAGCACGTCGGCAGCGTAGCCGGGGGCAAGCAGACCGAGCGGCTGCTTGGTGACCGGGTTCGCACGATCGAAACCGAATGCTTTGGCCGGAATCAACGTGGCGGCTTCCACCGCGTCGGTAGGCGTGAATCCTAATTCGAGTACCGCACGCTGAACAGCCTTTTCCAACGTCAACGTGGAACCGGCTATCGCACCATTCGATGCAAGACGAGCATGACCGTCAATCACATTCACATCCAACGCACCCAGCAAATAATGACCATCCGGGCAATCGGTGGCAGCCATAGCATCGGTCACAAACGCAATGCGATGCGGAGCGAAGCCGAATCCCAAACGCACCATCGGATTCTGCACATGAAAACCATCATTGATCAACTCGATAGTGACGCGTGGATCCTCAACAGCAGCCGGAATCGGACCAGGCTCACGATGATGCAAACCATTCATCGCATTGAACATGTGCGTCATAATGCCAGCACCCGCATCAAAACCTCTGCAGGCGGTTGCATAATCGGCATCGCAATGTCCCACCGCAGGAACCACTCCAGCCGCAGCAAAACGACGAATCGCATCAATGCCATGCGGTAGTTCGGGGGCGATGGTGATCTGTCGCAAACAGCCGTTCGCAGCATGCAAAAGCCGATCAACATATTCGGGAACCGGATCCTTCAAACATTCCGGATCATGCGCACCTTTACGAGACAACGCAAGGAACGGACCCTCCAAATGCGCTCCAAGAATGTCAGGGCGAGCACCCATCATGCCACGCACGGTTTGAAGATTGGCGCACATCACGTCAAGCGGTTGGTGATCAAACTGAGCACCTGACGGGTGGTGCCGTGCATCATATGACCTGCGCGAGCCATGCGTATGCCTTGCACACCATCATCGAAGGAACTCCCCCACGAACCGTGCGCATGAATGTCGACGTAACCGGGAGTCATCATGCGGCCTGCAGCGTTGGTCACGAAACCGGCCGAACCGGTCATGGAATCGCCGAAACCAACCGAACTGACCGAATCGGAATCAGCATCGGCATCCAAACCGACGCTTGCGCATGCCGCAGCAAAATCATCGTCCCGATTCCCAGTCGCAATAATCGCGCTACCATCGGAAACCAGCCATTAAGAGACGCCACTCTGGGAGATAGACACGCCCCTGACATTGACTTCATGTCCACACTCAACCAGGGTAAGGTCGAGCGTGAACATGAAGTCAGCTTGAGTCGATTAGAGCTGAATCACGACTCCCTCCCAACGAGCAAGCTCGCCGCGAGCGATCGACTTCACGCCATGTACGGCATCATAGGTGCTGAGCAGCACCTGCGACTCGCTCACGCCATTCCCGAGCAATCGCGCGACCTCCGCCGGCACCCGCGCCGTCCTACCGGTGAGATTGACCATGACGAGAATCGTATCGTCGCCGCCGGTACGGGTGAACGAATACACCTGCTCGCTGTCTGCCGCGACCAGATTCCACTCGCCCGTCGCGACGGTCGCGTTGCCGTGGCGCATGGCGATGAGCTTCTTGTAGAAGCCGTACACGGAATCAGGATCGTCGAACTCCTCGGCCGCGTTGATCTCCACATGGTTCGGATTCACGCCGATCCACGGTTCCGTCGCCGCGTCGGCCGCGGTGAAGCCGGCGTACCTGGAAGCGTCCCACTGCATCGGCGTGCGCGAATTGTCCCGTCCGATGAGCGCGAGGGCCGCCATCATCGATTCCGGCGACTGGCACCTGGCCTCCTCCACGCGCTGGCGGTAGGCGTTGATGGCCTCCAGATCGCGGTACTGGTCGAGCTTGGTGAAATGGGCGTTGGTCATGCCCAGCTCCTCGCCCTCATAAATGTAGGGGGTGCCACGGTGCATGTGCAGCAGCATGCCGAACGCTTGGCGCTCAACTCGCGCGACTCGCGGTCAGAGTCGTCGCCCCAACGGGACACGACACGCGGCTGGTCGTGGTTGCAGAAGAACAGGCTGGCCCAGCCGGCGTTCCTCACGGCCTCCTGCTGGTCGGCAAGACGAGCACGCAGATTCCTGACTTCGAACGGCACGGTGTTCCACTTGGAACCTTCCTGGTCGACGCCCACGTGGTCGAACAGGAACAGCATGTCGAGTTCCTTGTGGGCCGGATCGGTAATGAACTCGTTGCGTTCCGGAGTGATGCCCGGCGCCTCGCCGACGTTCATGTAGCCCTCACGGCCCTCGAACACCTCACGGCGCATTTCGGCGAGGAACTCGTCGAGCCGCGGACCATCGGAACAGAACGGGCTCGCGTCCGTGTATCCCTCTTCGCCTATCTCTCCTTCGGACAGTTCCGAGTCGACCTCTCCAGCAGCCGTCCGTGGCTATCGAGATGTTTCGAGATCAAGGTGATCACGTCCATGCGGAAGCCGTCGATGCCACGGTCCATCCACCAGTTCATCATCTGTACACGGCCTTGCGCACCTCCGGATTCTCCCAGTTGAGATCCGGCTGCTTCCTGGAGAACTGGTGGAGGTAGTATTCGCCGCGCTTCGGATCGTACTCCCAAGCGGAACCGCCGAAATACGAACCCCACCG
>ENA-OQEX01000984-OQEX01000984.1-human-gut-metagenome-genome-assembly--contig:-NODE-984-length-12172-cov-2.647572_pt1 | contig 12172 bp, 14 predicted proteins | sample MGYA00242802_ERZ504649 | MGnify/ENA primary metagenome ERZ504649 (study PRJEB26092, sample SAMD00036194) | human gut metagenome | host: Homo sapiens | study: EMG produced TPA metagenomics assembly of... | reverse complement strand
CTCTCGAATGCGTTCAAGCATCTGAAGAGCAAGGGCAAGCTTTCCGAGGCGGATATCGACGGCACGATCCGTGAATCCGCCGCGCGCTGCTCGACGCGACGTGGCGCTCGACGTGGTGCGTTCCTTCACCGGCAAGGTGCGTGAGCGTGCACTGGCACCGAGGTGTCCGACGCACTCAACCCCGCCCAGCAGGTGGTGAAAATCGTCAACGAGGAGCTCACCGACGTGCTCGGCCAAGCGTCGACCGTCCGCTGAACTTCGCGAAGAACCCGCCGACGATCATCATGCTCGCCGGCCTTCAGGGTGCCGGTAAAACCACGCTGGCCGGCAAGCTCGGCTACTGGCTCAAGGATTCCGGCCACACGCCGCTGCTGGTGGCGGCCGATTTGCAGCGTCCGAACGCGGTGACGCAGCTGCAGGTGGTCGGCGAACGCGCCGGCGTGCCCGTCTATGCTCCGAAAGGGCGTCCAATCCGATGGCGGCGAGGCCGTCGCAGCTCCGGGCCAGACCTCCGGCGACCCGGTGAAGGTGGCCCGCGATTCCATCGAACTCGCCAAGCAGAAGCTCTACGACACGGTGATCATCGATACCGCCGGTCGTCTGGGCGTGGACGAGGAGCTGATGAAGCAGGCTCGCGACATTCGCAATGCCGTGCGTCCCAACGAAATCCTGTTCGTCATCGACGCGATGATCGGCCAGGACGCCGTCAAGACCGCCAAGGCCTTTGACGAAGGCGTGGACTTCACCGGCGTGGTGCTCTCCAAGCTCGATGGCGACGCCCGCGGTGGTGCCGCGCTGTCCGTGGCGTCCGTGACCGGCAAGCCGATCCTGTTCGCCTCCAACGGTGAGGGCCTGAAGGACTTCGAGGTCTTCCACCCGGACCGCATGGCCTCGCGTATCCTCGACATGGGCGACATCATGACGCTCATCGAGCAGGCGCAGAAGCAGTTCGATGAGGAAGAGGCCCGCAAGGCCGCCGAGAAAATCTCCGAAGGTTCCTTCGGCCTGGACGACTTCCTCGATCAGCTGCAGCAGGTGCGCAAGCTGGGCTCGATGAAGTCGCTGCTCGGCATGATTCCGGGCATGGCCCAGCACCGCAAGGAACTCGAGCAGTTCGATGAGAGGGAAATCGACCGCACCGAGGCGATTATTCGCTCGATGACCCCGGCCGAGCGCCGCGATCCGTCGATTATCAATGGTTCCCGCCGCGCCCGTATCGCCTATGGTTCCGGCGTGACGGTTTCTCAGGTGAACGCTTTGCTGCAGCGTTTCGAGCAGGCCGCAAAGATGATGAAGCGCATGTCCAATCGTGGCGGCATGGGCGGCGGCATCCCCGGCTTCGGCGGCCCGGCTATGGGCGGCGGCAAGAAGAAGGGCAAGAACAAGAAGAAGGGCGGCAAGTCCGGCAATCCGATGAAGCGCGAGGCCGAGGAGAAGGCATTGCGCGATAAGCTGGCCGGCAAGTCCTCCGGTTCGACCGGCGGTTCCGCCTTCGCCAAGAAGCCACAGAACCCGGCCCGGCCCGCTGGCCTTGAGCAGATGATGGGCAACGTCGACGGTGGCACTGAACTGCCGCCGAACCTCGGCGGAGGCCTTGGCGGACTGTTCGGTCGCTGATCTCACAACTTGGCTCCCTCGCAGAGGGAGCCAAATTATATCTCGGTTCAATTTATATTTCGAAAGGAACTTCCATGACGACAATCCTCAGCGCGGTGGCAATCATCGCACTGTTATGGACAACCTTAAGCGCGCTGCCCGCCGGTCTCGAGGCCCGTATGCCGCTTCCGTACATGATTGCCCTGACGCCGCTGTTGTGGGTTCCTTTGATGATTCTGCCGCGGTCGCCGCATGGCAACATGAATGGACTGCGATGTCGTTGCTTATTGTGGTCGCGCTGATTGCCAGCTCACAGCGCATCAACTACTGGGGTACGTCAATCGACCCGGCCGGGAAACGCAAAGAATCCCACCGTGAAACAGCCCGTGAAACAACTTCGCCGACGCTGTCAAAAAGCCATAACAGCAATACATCGGGTACCTCAAACACTCCGAAGGAAGGGCCCGAAACCATCTCCGATGGACACTGTGAAACAACGCGTGAAACACTCTCGCCCCAGTTCTCGGTTATGACGATGAATTGTCGATACGGACGCGCCGACGCCGCTGAAATCATTCGCAATATTCGCGAACGCAATATCAGCGTATTGGCCTTGCAGGAAGTCACCGACGACCTCATCACACGTCTTACCGAAGCCGACATCAACGAACTTCTCCCCTACCATCAGTTCGGAGACGCCAAAGAGACCGATAATGGCGGATTCAACGTGATCTATTCCCGCTACGAGCCGAGCGCAGCGGTGCCCAACGTGGTCTCCATCCCCGCCGCCGACGTTCCCGCCATCACCCTCAAAACCTCCGGTAATCGCACGGTGACGCTTTGTTCGGCTCACCCGAAATCGCCGATGCGCGGCTGCGCGGATTGGTCGGCCGGCATTCTGGGTCTGCGAGAACTCGCCCGTGCAAAATCCGTCAGCAATCGCAATATCGTCGTCGTTATGGGCGATCTCAACTCGAGCACCGACCATCCGAGCTTCCGCGCGTTGCTCAAGTCCGGATTCAAGGACGCAAGTCTGATTCAAGCCGCCGGCCCGAATCTCACCTTCCCGAGCTGGCTCAAGTGGCCGCGCATCGAGCTGGATCACGTGCTGTTCACTCCCGGGCTCAAACCGTCCGGCGTGAAGTCGTTTGAGGTCGAGGGCACTGATCATCTGGCCCTGACCGCAACGCTTGCACTGCGATAGCCGGCATTTTCGCGATACATTCCCCGGAATGTTGCGCAACGGGGAACGCGCACCACACCGCAACCACAGTGCGCCACGCCCAGTCCGGCCCTGTGCGCTATAATAGGCCAGTTATTCGCGCGCGCGTGGCGCCCTCTACACCCCGAGCCGCGAGGACACGTGGATTCCGGACGGCCATGCCCCACATGGCAAACCGAGAACCCGCACACCTAGCATTACAAGGAGAGCCATTTTGGCAACCAAGATTCGTCTGAAGCGACAGGGCAAGAAGTTCTACGCCTTCTACCGTGTGGTGGTCGTCGATTCCCGCAAGAAGCGTGACGGCAAGGTCATCGAGGAGATCGGTACCTACAACCCCAACACCCAGCCCTCGACCATCCAGATCAAGTCTGATCGCGCTCAGTACTGGCTCGGCGTCGGCGCTCAGCGTCCGAGCCCGTCTTCAAGCTGCTGAACATCACCGGCGACTGGCAGAAGTACAAGGGCCTTGAAGGTGCCGAAGGCACCCTGAAGACCGTTGAGGCTGGCCCGGACGCCGAGGCCCGCATCGCGGCCGTTGAGGACCAGGCTCAGAAGCTGAAGGCCGCCAAGTCCGAAGCTGCTGCCAAGGCCAAGGCTGAAGCCGAAGCCGCTGCCGCCGCTGAGGAAGCCCCGGCTGAAGAGGCCGCCGAAGAAGCTCCGGCTGAGGCCTGAGCGGAAACGAAAGGCTAGCTATGCTTGCACAAGCTGTGGAACACCTCATCAAGAACATCGTTGATTTTCCCGACGATGTTTCCGTCAAGTCTCATGAGAACGCGCGCGGCGAACTGCTTCGCGTACGCGTGAACCCGGAAGACATCGGCCGTGTGATCGGCCGTGGCGGCCGCACCGCCAACGCGATTCGCACCGTGATTCAGGCACTGTCTGACCACAAGGTCCGCGTTGACATCATGGACGTCCGTCGATAACCGATAAGGAACGATTCACAGCATGGCACAGCAAGACATGCACGACGACCCTCAGCAGCTCGAGTTGCTGAGGGTCGCTCGTATTGGCCGCGCACAGGGCCTGAAGGGCGAAGTCACCGTGCGCCTGTACACCGATGATCCCGAGTGGCGCTTCGAGCCGGACTCCGTGCTCTACAGCAGGATGGCGAGACCGAGTACATCGTCGAGGGCTCGCGCACGTTCAAGGATCGTTGGATTCTCAAGCTTGAGGGCGTCGACGACCGCAATGCCGCCGAGGCCCTAAACGGTGTCGAACTCTACGGCGAGGTCGACGATGCGGAGGACATGCTCGAGGCCGACGAATGGTATCCCAAGGATCTTATTGGCCTTGAGGCCCGTCTAGTCGAGGGCAACGGTCTGGGACTGCCGCCGGCCAAGTGTCGGCAAAGTGGTGGATGTGATCGACTCCCCCGCCCAATCCCTGCTCAAGATTCGTTTGACCGAGCCGGTGGTAACCGGCCAGAATTCCAAGGGCGAGGATGTGGTCGAAAAGACCGCGTTGGTCCCGTTCGTGGAGGCCTTGGTCCCCGACATCGATCTGGAGGAGCAATATCTCACGCTCGATCCGCCCGGCGGCCTGATTCCGGGCTGCGGCGTGATCTGACACATAGGGGGGCGCTGCGCATGCAGCGCCCCCCCCCTATGTTCTGTCGGTTCCCGAAAAGGCGCTCCACGCGTGGGTCATATCCATCCACGGCGTGGAGCGAACCGGACGGCCGCCGTCCGCGTCACCGGGCCGCCGCGGTGACGCGGGTCATGAAACGGCCGAGGAATTCCGGCACATCGACGCCCAAGGCGACCTGCGTGTGTTTGTCGGGGTCCTGAAGCCGTGAACGATCGCCGATGGTACGGCCTCGGAACGGGCCCTCGAGATCGACTTGCAAGTTGAACCCGAAGGTCGTGACCAGCGATGGGTCGAGCGCGGCGGCCACGGCCAGCGGGTCGTGCAGTCCACATCCGTGAATCTCTGGCTGGTTCTTCAGGTAGAAGTCGATGTAGTAGTCGGTCATGGTGACGAGGAAGTCGCCGGCCGGCGTCCCCAGAGACGCCCATTCATGGCTTTCTCACGGGTGAGCGCGGTCTGGTGGGTCACGTCGAGGCCGATCATGGTGGTGCTTGCGCCGCACTTGAACAGATAGTCTGCTGCCTCTGGGTCTTGGGAGATGTTCGCTTCGGCGGCCGGGCTCACATTGCCGGGCAGCGTCAACGCACCGCCCATCAACGTCACGTTCACACCGGAATCCTTCAAGTCCGGAGCGTTGCGGAATACGGTGGCCATGGTGGTCATCGCGCCCGTAGGTACGATGGTCAGGTCCGGGCCGTATTCGCGCGCGGCGGTGATGATGAAATCGACCGCCGAGCCTGGTGCTTCCGGAGCGCGCGGGAAGTCGGGGATGATTGCGCCGCCGATGCCGTTGGGATGGTGGACCGCCACCGAGCCGGGAGTTGGTGACCACGAAGCGTCCGTTTGCCAGCCGTCCGCGCCGCCGTTCTGCCAGCGCGCGTATGCCTGGGCCCGCTCGTCTGGTGTGGTGCCACGCATTTTCGGCAATGTTGCCGGGGCGATGGGATGGTCGACTCCGGGATAGACCGGAACATCGTCACGGCCGAACAAGTGCAGTACCGCCAGCGCGTTGCGCGCGGCCAGCGGCACCGCGACATTGCCGTAGGTGGCCGTGATACCGATCAAATCGATCTCGTCGGCACTGCCTAGGGCATATGCGATGGCGAGCGCGTCATCGATGCCGGTATCGAGGTCGAGGATGAGTTTTTTGCGCACAATTATCTCCTTGTGGAACTACCCGGGACTACTCCGGCGACTACCCCTCAGTCTCGCTACGCGAGACAGCTCCCCTGACAAGGGGAGCTGAGAAGTTCAGCCGAGCTTGGCGAGTTCTTCGGGGGTGAGTTCGAGCTGGTCGGCCTTCAGGGAGTCGAGGATGGTTTCGGGACGGTGCGCGCCGGGAATCACGAACATGTGGTCGCCCTTGGCGAGCTCCCATGCCAGCACGACCTGCTGGTAGCTCACGCCGTGGGCCGCCGCGACCTCGCGGAACGGGTCGAACTTGGTCTCATCATAGGGGTGACGGTAGCCGCCGAGCGGGCTCCAGCACACGAAGGCCAAGCCAACCTTGGCGCAGTAGTCGAGCGTGTCCTGGGTCTCCAGGTGAATCGGCGAGTACTGGTTTTGCACGGCCACGAGCTTGTCGCCCAGAATACCGCGCGCAATGTCGATTTGCTCGATGGAGGCGTTGGAGATACCGGCCTCCTGCGCCACGCCCTCGTCCACCAGCTGCTTGATGGCTTCGACGGACTCGTTGTACGGCACCTTCGGATCAGGGCGGTGGAAGTACAGCAGGTCAATGGTGTCCACGCCGAGCGCCAGTGCGCTCTCCTTGCCGCGCCGAATCAGGTTCTCCGGGCGACCGTCCACATCCCACGTGGGGCGGCCGTCGGTGAAGTTGCGGAAGTGGCCCACCTTGGTGGCCACCAGCACCTCGTCCTTCGACCCCTTCCAGGTCTCAAGGGCCTCGCGCACCAGCTTTTCACCGGTCTGTTCTTCGCCGCCGGAGCAGTAGTAGGCCCAAGCGGTGTCGATGTGGCGGCAGCCGGCGTCAAGCGAGGCGTGCAGGGTTTCGATGCCGACGTCGTGGCCGCGGTTGTTTTCGATGGTCAGCGGCATTTCGCCGTGGCCGATGGCGGTGGTGGAGAACGGTCCGAGGTTACGGAACAATGCATGGTGATTCCCTTCAACAGTAATGAGACGGTCTGTGTCCGATTCCAGCGTAAGCAGAACGCTGGATTTACCGCCCACCGAACGAGCCGCCACCCGAACCGCCGAACGAGCCACCGAAACCGGAGCCGCCACCCGAGCCGAAGCTGGAGAAATCGCCACCGGAATCGGCGGATGGTGCTGCCGCGCTGATGGTCGAGCTGATGTCAGCGAGTCCGGAGTTCAGCTGCGAGCCGAGGTCGGAGAATCCGCCGGCAAACGATGTGCCTCCGTAAGCCGGAGCTGGGCCGCTAATGCCCGGTCCATCTGCCCGGCAGCATCGTGGTCGAACGGACCATTATGGCGGTGGCTGTACCAGCCATACGGGCGGTAGTTCCAGTAGAACAACGAGTTGGAGGCGTTGGCATCCAGCCAAGCCGGATCGTTGACCTGAGGATAGGCCTTGGCCAGTTCACGCATCACGCGATCGGAAATGCCAAACGCGGCGGCGTAGACCATATACAATCCCACAAGGCCAAATCGGCGGTACCACGGTCGGTGAAGTTGGAGAAGTCTTCCATATAACGCTTAAGGCCCAGAGTCCGGCCGGCGATATCCTGGCCTTGGTCGGTGAGCACGGTCATCGCGCCGGCCATCGAGCAGAACAGGCCGACCAGGAATATCGGCAGCTCGATAAGACCAGCCACCGGGTATCCGATAAAGCTGTTGGCCAGCAGCGAACCCAATCCCAGCACGGCGGCCAGTACGCCGGGGAGGATCCATTGCCAGCCCACAGAGCGTGTGGCACCCAGCCGCTGGTATTCCATGCTGCATGCACCGGTGAATTTGCCGAGCTCAATATAGCCGTCTTGCCAGTTCTGGCAGGTCGCCTTCATCTGGTTCAGGTCGAATACCGGGCTGCCCACGCGCTGCGAAATGACGATGAGCAGGTTCAGCAGCGCATCTTCCGATTCACTCAATCCCAACTGTTGCGCGTTGGGTGCCTCATCAATGGCGAGCGGCAGAATCACGATGGTGCTGGTGATGCCTGCCGCATACTGCTTGCCTTGGTCGGCGGCAATCATTTGGCTCAAGCCCACCGGCGTGGCCTGGCTCATGTCGATGCCGCGATACATGTCCGACGGCCCCGGATAGACGGCAATGGCCTTCTTGACGGCGAGCGACAGCATGGTGGCTGTCAGCTGGCGGTCTTCATCGGATTGGCGCGTCGACGGATCGACCACGCGAATCAGACGGGCTGCGGAAGCCGGACTGATGCCGGGCTGGTCGCGCCAGTATTCGACGCTGCCACGGTATTGCGCACGCCGGTTGCTGGAGATCACAGCCCAGATACCCCACGCGCACAACGCGATGCCGAGCACGATGCTGACAATCCAGGACACGAGACGAGCTCTGGCAGCGAATCGTTGCTTGTCGAGCCAGCGCTGCTGTTGCTTATATTCGTCCTGTTTCAGGTCCTTGAGATGATTGCCGGTTCCTTGCGGCGATGCCCTTGGCTTTGGCGGCATCGAACGCCGCGACCACATCGAGGTAGTCGCCATTGTGGATGTTGTAGGCCGTGAACGTGTAGCTGCCGTCGCTGTTGCGCTTGGTTTCCGAAGTGCGCTCGGTGTGCAGCCATGCCCATGAGGTTTTGCCGGTGATGCCGTTGGGGAAGTGGACGGTGCCGGTGACCGTGCCGATAGGCACTTGGTTCTTCTTGCCGAACGGCTCCCATTGGAAGGAGGCCACGTCTTTCCATTTGGTGGCCACATCGTGCATGGTGAAGCTCACGTCGAACTTCATACTGTCGGCCTCGGTGGTGACCGGAATATTCCAGCCGATCTCCACGGTCATGTTATCTTCGGTGGCGGAGGCGCTGGCTTGAGCCATCGGTACCGGGCGTGTATGCCTTTGGATGGTCGCTGCCATCGCTCACATCGGCGACATACCAATGGTTGGCGTAGTCGCTGTTCCATTCCTTGTCGGAAGAGACGTCACTGGGCAGCTTGGGCTCGCTCTGTTGTGCGTAGTCGATGCCGTCGGTGACGTTGCGCACGCTGATATCGCTGATATCAGTCAAGGTGCCGGAGTTCAGCGTGTATTGCTGGAACAGCTGCTTCCACGGCTTGGTGTTGTCGTCACTGTCGGTACGCTCACGCATCTTGACGTCGATATGCTGCGTGACCTTCAAATCACCGTTCGCGGTGGCGGTCACGTCATAGTCCAGCGTGCGGTAGCTGAGGTCGGCCGAATCGCCGAACGCGGAAGTCCCGATTATCGCCAAGGTGATAACTGCCAACACCACCGTGGCAACAATGCTGATGATTCCGGCGCGAATGAATCGTATCCGCATGTCTTCCCTCTCTTAAGACAATACGGGCCCGGCCGGCGGCTTACCGGACGGGCCTGAAGCGGGTCAGAACTGGACCTGTGGCACCTGACGGGAAGCGTCATCGGCCTCGAAGTATTGCGCCTGCTCAAAGTGGAACAGACCGGCGATGATGTTCGTCGGCACGGTTTCGATGGCGGTGTTGAGCTTCAGGACCACGTCGTTGTAGAACTGACGGGCGTAGGCGATCTTGTTCTCCAGTTCCTTGAGCTGGTTCTGCAGATCCATGAAGTTCTGGTTGGCTTGCAGCTGCGGATATGCCTCAGCCGTGGCTTGCAGGTTGAACAGGGCGCGGGACAGCTGGTTTTCGGCGGCGGCGCGCTGAGCAGTGGTCGTGCTCGGGTTGCTGGCCGCAGCCACTACGCCGGCGCGGGCGGCGGTCACCTGAGTGAAGACTTCAGACTCGTGGGATGCGTACCCCTTGACGGTATTCACCAGGTTCGGGATGAGGTCGGCGCGCTGCTTGAGCTGCACGTCGATCTGCGCCCAACCGTTCTTCACACGGTTCTTCAGCGTCACCAGGTTGTTATAGCGCTGACGCCCCAACCAATCAAGACAACGATAATAACGACAACGACAATGCCGACGATCAGACCAGTACTCACCTATGCTCCTTTGCTGGACCTCGCTGCGACCATTCTTCCATACTCGCACGTTAACAGAAAATTTATCACGGAGTGTTCATCGTGCGGACTTGTCTTGTACCGCTTTACCGCCGTTCTCCCGTCGATCGACCGAAGCGGGAAATCGCCGCCCAGTCTGACGAAGTATTCCAGCTCGCTCCGTTACGAGAACGGTAATACTCGGCAATACTCGCGCTGAATATGCGAAAGCCCGCCTTGCGACGGGCTTTGCCGTTTCTCCTACGCACAAATCATTACGCTGCGCGCAGGAAACGATCAGCCGAACCTTCCAGAGATGTAGCGCTCGGCTTCTTCGTTTTGCGGGTTGTTGAACATCGTGATGGTGTCCGCGAAGTACTCGAGGTGACCGGGCTGGCCCACTGCCTTCAGGTTGAAGAAGGCGGTGTAGTCGGCGATACGGGCGGCCTGCTGCATGTTGTGGGTCACGATCACGATGGTGTAGTCGCTCTTGAGCTCGTTGATCAGATCCTCGACAGCCAAGGTCGAAATCGGGTCCAAGGCGGAGCAGGGCTCATCCATGAGCAGCACCTGCGGGTGCACGGCCACGGCGCGTGCGATGCACAGACGCTGCTGCTGGCCGCCGGACAGGCCGATGCCAGGGTTGTCAAGACGGTCCTTGACCTCTTCCCAGAGGTTGGCACCGCGCAGAGCCCACTCGACCAGATCGTCGGCGTCGGACTTGGCCAGGTGGTGGTTGTTCAGGCGCACACCGGCCAGCACGTTCTCACGGATGGACATGGTCGGGAACGGGTTCGGTCGCTGGAAGACCATGCCGACGTCGCGGCGCACGGCCACCGGATCCACGTCCTTGTCGTACAGGTTCTTGCCTTCGAGCAGCACCTCGCCCTCGACGTGAGCGCCAGGATGATCTCGTGCATACGGTCCAAGGTGCGCAGCACGGTGGACTTGCCGCAGCCGGACGGGCCGATGAAGGAGGTGACCTTGTTCGGCTCGATGTTGATGTTCACATCTTCCACGGCCAGAAAGTCGCCGTAGTAGATGTTTTCGTGGTTGACGTCAATACGTTGTCCCATGATGTTTCCTTATATTTCCTTGTGTTCTTAAGGCTTAGGCTTAGCGACTGGCTTAGCGTTCGGTCTTGACGGCGAAGACCTTCGCACGATTCGGCCAATGAGGTTCAGCAGCAGCACGATGACGATCAGCACGAGAGCCGCAGCCACGCACGTTCCATCGGAATCGTGGTCACGCAGGTGGCGTCGGCGTTGGGCGGGCAGTTCGCGCTGAGCTTCGAGTACTCCTGGTAGACGAACACCGGCAGGGTGGTCATCTGGCCGGAGAACAGGTTCACGTTGGTGCTGGAGATGTAGCCGGCGGTCATCAGCAACGGTGCGGTCTCACCAATCACGCGGGCGATGGCCAGAATGGCACCGGAGACGATGCCCGGCAGAGCGGTGCGCAGCACGATCTTGGTAATCGTGCGCTGCTTGGTAACGCCCAGAGCCAAGGAAGCCTCACGCAAATCGTTCGGCACGATCTTGAGCATTTCCTCGCTGGACTTGACCACGGTGGGCAACATCAGCAGGGAGAGAGCCACGGAGCCTTCGAAACCGTTGATGGTACCGGGGCCCAGCAGAATCGTGAACATCGAGAAGGCGAACAGGCCGGCCACGATGGACGGGATGCCGCTCATCACGTCGACGAGCAGGGAGACCGTGGTGGCGAGCTTGCCGCGGTTCGAGGTATTCGACCAGGTACACGGCGCACATCAAACCGATCGGAATGGAGATAACCATAGCGCCAGCGGTGATTTCGAGAGTACCGATGATGGCGTGCAGCACACCGCCGTAACCACCGGACGGGGTCTGGTTACCACCGACCACACCGGTCATGTTGTAGCTCAGGAAGTTCAGGTTCAGGCGCTTGATGCCGTTGACGATAGTGGTCCACAGCAGGGAGATCAGCGGGATGCAGGCGATCACAAACGCCAACCGCGATCAGGACCCACATGAAGTGGTCCATGATATTACGGCGCTGGATGGCGGAACGGGTCGGGCGGAAACGATCGAAGTCGATTTCGGGCGCGCCGTCCATCGGAGTCTTTTCAGTGTTCTCAGCAGCAGTCATCACGCAGTCGCTTTCTCGGTAAGCTTACGGGCGATGAAGTTGACCACGAACGTGATCAGGAACAGAATCAGACCAGTTCCGATCAGCGTGGAGACGCCCAGATCGTTGGCTTCAGGGTACTGTGCGGCAATATTCGCGGCGATGGTCTGGTTCTGCGAGGCCTGCAGCAGCTTGATGGAGTAGTTGAGGCCCGGGGACAGGATCATCAACACGGCCATCGTCTCACCAAGCGCGCGGCCGAGAGCCAGCATGGAGGCGGACACGATACCGGACTTGCCGAAGGGCAGCACGGCCAGACGAATCATCTCCCACTTGGTGGCGCCGAGCGCCAGCGCGGCCTCTTCGTGCAGGCGTGGGGTCTGCATGAAGATATCGCGGGACATGGAGGTGATAATCGGCAAAATCATAACGGCGAGCACCACAGCCACGGTGGCGACGGTGCGCGGCGGGTTGGCGGCCGGGCCCTCGAACAGTGGAATGAAGCCCAGGTGGTTGGCAACCCAGTTCCAGAACGGGTAGATGGCCGGCACCAGAATCAGGCCGCCCCACAAA
>ENA-OQEX01000983-OQEX01000983.1-human-gut-metagenome-genome-assembly--contig:-NODE-983-length-12176-cov-5.932775_pt1 | contig 12176 bp, 16 predicted proteins | sample MGYA00242802_ERZ504649 | MGnify/ENA primary metagenome ERZ504649 (study PRJEB26092, sample SAMD00036194) | human gut metagenome | host: Homo sapiens | study: EMG produced TPA metagenomics assembly of... | reverse complement strand
GCATCGCCAAGGGCAGTGTCATCAACACCTGCACCATCCTCGTCAGCGACAACTCCGCTGACCGCACCCGGGGCATGAACCTGATGCACAGCTGCTATGCCTGCGGCGCACTGCTCTGCCCCTTTTCATCGCGGCGGCAGGCAGGGTGAGCGGCTCCTTCGCCGTGCTGGTGCTGGCTGTGCTGGGTCTGCTGCTCTGGCTGGTGTACATGGGGACTCCCTTTGCGGGCAGGGGCGCGGGCAGGAAGGAAGTCACCGATTGGAGCTTCCTCAGATCCACCCGCTTCTGGCTGCTGACCGGCCTGCTCTTCTGCCAGAACGCCGCTGAGCAGAGCGTCACCGGCTGGATGGTCACCTACTTCAAGGGCAGCGGCATCATCGCAGGCGCACTGGCGGCCTATACCGTCACCGTTATGTGGGGCGCGACCCTCGTGGCACGTCTGCTCATCGCCTTCGTGTTCCCCTTCAAGCGGCCCCGCAAGGCCATGGTGGTCATGGGCGTGAGCTGCACCATCTTCTACATCCTGCTGGTGCAGGCCCGCAGTCAGGGCGCGGCCATCGCGCTGCTGTTCGCCTTTGCCTTTGCGATGGCGGGCATGAACCCACCGCTGTGGCCAGCGCAGGCCGTATGACCAGCGTGACCAGCATGGGCATCATGCTGCCGGTGGCGGCCAGCGGCGCGATCCTGATGCCCTGGGTCATCGGCGTCGTGGCCGAAAGCGCCGGTCTTGCCGCCGGTATGATGACCAACATCGTTCCCTGCGTGGGTCTGGTCATCTTTGCAATTCTGGTTGCACGTTTGCCGGAAGAATAAAAATAAGAAGTGCAGCTGTATCAGCTCTCTACGAAGGGAGGTTATCTGATACAGTTGCACTTTTTTGACGCTGATAAGTTGAAAATCGAACTGTATCAGCTGATACAGTTCGGGGGTGCTTGATACAGTTGGGAGTGTATCAGAAGGCCGAAGTGTATCAAGTAGATACACTTCGAAAAAGATACATAGATAAATCAAATAATTGGAACTGTATCACTTATTCTCCCGCAGTAGTGCCGATGCCTCTCGCCTTTGCGCTGAACTCACAGCCGCAGTAATCCTGCCGGTAGAGGCCGTATTCCTCCGAGAGCTGCAAGCTGTGCAGATAGCCGTTCTGCTTTTTGAAGTCGGAGGCAGGTGCTTCACGCCGAACTCCTGCTCCAGCTCCTGCCCGATGGCATTGATGCGCTTGGCGTCCTTGTGGGGGCTGATGGAGAGGGTGGTGGTGAACCAGTCGAAGCCGTGCTCGGCGGCGTACTGGGCCGCACGGCGCATCCGCAGCCGATAGCAGACCGTGCAGCGACCGCCGCGCTCCGGCTCGTTCTCGAGGCCCGCGACAGCGGAGTAGAACTCCTGCGGGTCGTACCGGTCTTCCACCACCGTCACCCCCAGCGGGTGGGCGGCGGCGGCGAAGCGCTCCAGCTCTTCGCCCCGGCGGTGGTATTCTTCGGCGGGCCATGTGTTGGGGTTGTAGTAGAGCACGGTGATGTCGAAATACCGGCACAGCCGCTCCAGCACGGCGCTGGAACAGGGGCCGCAGCAGGCATGGAGCAGCAGCCGGGGACGGGTGTCGCCCAGAGTTTTCAACACTTCGTCCATCTGCTGTGAAAAATTGAGTTGGTTTGACATGGGAATCGTCCTTTGTTATACTGAGATGTAGCGATTGGATAGAGCGTTAAGCCTCTCCCTTTGGGAGAGGTGTCACCGCAGGTGACGGAGAGGGCAAGCCAGAAAAGACAGAGCCGCAGTGCAGCGATAAGCAGGTTCTTTGTCAGGGCGAGGCTATCGCAAGATGCATTCGTCTACGTCAGCATCCTTGCCCTCTCAGGCGCTTACGCGCCAGCTCTCCCAAAGGGAGAGCCTTTTGCTCTATTATATCACAAACATATCCAAAACGGAGGAAAACTTCGATGACCAAAGAAAAGATAGCCCGCATCAACGAGCTGGCACACAAGAGCAAGACCACCGGCCTGACGGAGGCCGAAAAAGCCGAGCAGCAGGCTCTGCGCAAGGAGTATATCGAGGACATGAAGTCCAGCCTCCGCGCCCAGTTGGAGCGCACCTCCATCAAGGAGCCGGACGGAACCATCCACAGAGTGAGCAAAAAGAACTGAACCGGGAGGAAAAAGTCGTACAAAACCGCTTTTTCCTCTTTTTTGTGGGCGAAAGAGTGCTATACTTATACTTGAGTTGTTGTGTGCTCCGGCAGGAGCTGCGCGGCAGAAAACAAGTTTCCCAAGGCGGCGTATCCCGGGCAGGTGCGCGGAAAAGGCCGCCTTTTGAAAAACAATAAAGAGGTCATTTATTATGCTTACTGCAATTACGGGTATCAACTGGGGCGATGAGGCAAGGGCCGCATGGTCGATCTGATCAGCCAGGAGTACGATATTGTTGCACGCTATCAGGGCGGCAACAATGCTGGTCATACCGTCAAGAACGAGCGGGGCAAGTTCGTGCTGAACCTGCTGCCCTCCGGTATCCTCCGCCCCGATGTTGTCTGCGTGATGGGCAACGGTATGGTCATCGACCCCCACCATCTGGACGGTGAGATCAACAAGCTGCGCGAGCAGGGTATCTCCATTACCCCTGCCAACCTGAAGATCTCTGACCGCGCCACCATCACCATGCCCTACCATGTCGATCAGGACGGTCTGGAAGAGGCACGTCTGTCCAAGACCGGCGCACAGTTCGGCTCCACCAAGCGCGGCATCGCCTACACTTACGGTGACAAGTACATGAAGAAGACCCTCCGCATGGGCGACCTGCTGCATCTGGACGACTCCGTCAGGAAGCGCCTGGTCACCATGGTGGACTCCAAGAACCTCGTCATGGAGGGCAGCTACAACGCCGCTCCCATCAGCGTGGACGAGATGTGGGCATGGCTGGAGAAGTACGCCGCCATCTTCAAGGACTACATCTGCGACGTGGGCCAGTATCTGGCTGACGCCGATGCCGCCGGCAAGAAGGTGCTGTTCGAGGCCCAGCTGGGCGCTCTGCGCGACATCGACTTCGGCATCTACCCCTACACCACTTCCTCCAACACCATCGGCGCTTACGCCCCATCGGCGCAGGCATCCCGGGCCACAAGCTGACCAACTCCGTCGGCGTCATGAAGGCTTATTCCTCCTGCGTCGGCGACGGCCCCTTTGCCGCTGAGCTGGCCATGACCGAGGAAGAGAAGCACGCTCTGCGTGAGGCCGGCCACGAGTACGGTGCTGCCACCGGCCGTCCCCGCCGTGTCGGCCCCATCGACCTGGTGGCAAGCCGCTACGGCGTCTTCTGCCAGGGCTGCGACGAGGTCGCCCTGACCCTGCTGGACGTGCTGGACTACATGGAGAAGATCCCCATGGTCACTGCTTACAAGCTGAGCGACGGCACCACCACCACCCGCTTCCCCATGGGCGAGGCTCTGGACACCGCACAGCCGGTGGTGGAGTATCTGCCCGGCTGGCACTGCGACATCACCGCCGCCCGCAAGTGGGAAGACCTGCCCAAGGAGGCCCAGAACTACGTCGAGTATCTGGAAAAGGCCGTGGGCTGCAAGATCACCTATATCTCTGTGGGCGCAGAGCGTGAGGCATACATCCACCACGTGGTCTAAACCCTGAATTCACCGGAAAGAAGGATGCCGCTAATGTTTGACATCATCACCGACAGCGCCTGTGACTTTACGCCGGAAATGGCGCAGAAGATAGGCGTGGAGATCGTGCCGTTCTATGTTTCGCTGGACGGTGAGCACTACCGCAAGGAGGGCAAGGAGATCGCTGTGCGGGATTTCTACCAGTTCATGGTGGACAACCCCTCTGCCTACCCAAGACCAGCCTTGCCTCTATCGAGGATTTCGAGGAGGTGTTCCGCCGTCAGGCTGAGGCCGGCCGCCCCACCCTCTGCCTCTGCTTCACCGGCAAGATGAGCGGCTGCGTGGGCAGCGCCCGCAACGCCCGGGAGCTGGTGCTCGAGGACTATCCCGACGCGAAGATCGAGGTGATGGACTCGGCGGCGGCTACTGTCACGGAGGCGACCATGGTGGAGAACGCTGTGGCCATCCGGGACGCAGGCTGCACGCTGGACGAGGCGGTGACCTGGCTGGAAGCGGAAAAATCCACCAACAACATCTTCTTCACGGTGGGCAACCTCGATTACCTCATCAAGGGCGGACGCATCGGCAAAGTCTCTGGCCGGGCGGCGAACCTCCTGGGCATCAAGCCGATGATCCTCTTCAAGGACGGCGAGATCTTCTCGGGCGCGTGGCCCGGGGACGCCAGAAGAGCTTTGAGAAGGCCCTTGAGCAGCTGATGAACTATCTGGACGCCAACGGCGGCACGCCCGACGACTACCGCATCATCGTGGGCTACGGCTACGATGAAGAAGAGGGCAAACGGCTCTGGATGCAGACCCGCGCCGCCCTGCGTGCCAAGTACCCCGCCGCACAATGCGAGGTGGGCCTGCTGCAGATCGGCTCCACCATCGCGGTCCATACCGGCCCCTATGCGCTGGGCATGGGCATCATGCGCCGCTGGAAAAAGCAGTAATAGCCGGATCAAAAAATCCTCTCCCATCGGGAGAGGATTTTTGTGTGTGATAGAGTGTTATCGGCCCTCGGTGCGCTGCGCCAGACGGGAAGAGCGCTTGTCTTTGTCCTTTTCGTCGTCCTGCGGGGCAGGTGCAGTGTGGGTGAACCGGACTTCGGTGACGCGGCGGCGGGCCGTGCGGGTCACGACGCCTCGTAGTCGTTCAGCTGGAAATGGTCGCCCACCTTGGCAGATGGTGGGTCTTTTCCTGCACGAGGCCGTTTACGGTGTTGGAGTCGATGTCTTCATCCTCGGGCAGGCCCAGCGTCTCGTAAAGGTCGTCCACGCTGGCCGAGCCGGACACGAGCCAGCTGCCGTCCGACTGCTGGCGGAAGTCCTCGGTGGCCTCATCGTGTTCGTCCCAGATCTCGCCCACAAGCTCTTCCAGAATGTCCTCGAGGGTGATGATGCCCTCGGTGCCGCCATATTCGTCCACGACGACTGCCATGTGATGGTGCTGCTCCCGCAGGTGCGCAGCAGCTGGGAGATCTGGGTGGAGCCGGTGGTGTAGAGGGTGGGGGCGATGAGGTCTTCCATCGTGACGGTCTTTTTCAGACGGGCGATATAGAAATCCTTCTCGTGGACGACGCCGATGATGTTGTCCACGGTGTCGTGATAGACGGGCAGGCGGGAATAGCCGGATTCCGCGAAGGTCTGCGCAAGCTCTTCCAGCGAAATATCGTCCTCCACGGCCACCACGTCTACGCGGGGCGTCAGGATCTCCTCCACCTCCACGTCGTCGAACTCGATGGCGCTGCGGATGAGCTGGCTTTCCCGGTCGGTGAGTTCACCGTCGTTCTCGGCCTCGCTCACCATGGTGATGAGCTCACCTTCGGTGATGGCGTCGCTCTCGCTGCTGTGGACGAAGCGTCCCAGCAGCTTCTTCCACTGGCTGAACAGCCAGGTCAGGGGGGTGAAGAGGGTCAGGAGCAGACTCAGCACCGGCGATACAGCGGTTGCGATGGTCTCGGGCATCTCCTTGGCGAGGGTCTTGGGGGTCACTTCGCCGAAGATGAGGACGACTACCGTCAGCACGATGGTGGAGGTGGTGGCGCCCCGCTCCGCACCCAGCCACTTGGTAAAGAGGACGGTGCCGATGGAGGCGGCGGCGATATTCACGATGTTGTTGCCGATGAGGATGGAGGAGAGAAGCTTGTCGTACTTCTCGGCCATCGCCAGCACCCGGGCGGCGGAAGTGTCGCCCTCCTCAGCGCGGCTTTTCAGGCGTATCTGGTTCAGGGAAGAAAATGCGGTCTCGGAGGCGGAGAAGAATGCGGAAAACGCGATCAAAACGATCAGCGCCACCAAGAGCGTTATACTGCCATCGTCCATAATAAAGGTTGATCAACTCTACTTTCTTATTATAATAATATGTTAACCAAAAAGTGCTTTCCACCGTTGCCTTCGACGATGAAAAGCACTTTGTTCAACGCCTATAATATCATATTCCACCCGCCGGTGCAAGCGTTCCTGTCAGGAGGAGGGATAAAATAGGTAAAAAGTTTGCGGCTTTTAGCGGAGCACAAGGCCCGTGCCGTCGTAGTCCACCGTCAGGGTCGCGCCCTCGGGGTAGCTGCCCTGAATGATGGCCTTTGCGATGAGGGTCTCCACACGGCTCTGGATGAACCGCTTGATGGGACGTGCGCCGTAGACGCTGTCATAAGAGGAATCAATGATGAAGTCCTTGGCAGCCGTGGTGACGTCCAGCTTGAGGTGCTTGCCCTCGTCCATCCGCTTGCGCAGATCTTCGAGCTGCAGGTCCACGATCTTGCGGGTCTCGTCCTTGGTGAGGCTCTTGTAGTAGACGATCTCGTCCAGACGGTTCAGGAACTCGGGACGGAATTTGCTCTTCAGCAGCAGATCGATCTGCTTGCGGGCGTCCTCGCTCAGCTCGTTGGAGCCCTCGGCGCGGCGCTGCTCCAGATCGTTCAGGATGATGTCACTGCCGAGGTTGGAGGTCAGGATGATGACGGTGTTCTTGAAGTCCACCGTGCGGCCCTGACTGTCGGTGATGCGGCCATCGTCCAGCACCTGCAGCAGGATGTTGAAGACGTCGGGGTGAGCCTTTTCCACCTCATCGAACAGCACGACGCTGTAGGGTTTGCGGCGGACGGCCTCGGTCAGCTGTCCGCCCTCTTCATAACCGACGTATCCCGGAGGCGCGCCGATCAGGCGGCTGACGCTGAACTTCTCCATATACTCGGTCATGTCGATACGCACCATGTTCCGCTCGTCGTCGAACAGAGCCTGTGCCAGAGCTTTTGCCAGCTCGGTCTTGCCGACGCCGGTGGGGCCGAGGAAGAGGAAGCTGCCGATGGGGCGGTTGGGGTTTGCGATGCCGGCGCGGCTGCGCAGGATGGCTTCGCTCACCTTGGTGACGGCCTCGTCCTGGCCGATGACTCTCTTGTGGAGCACATCGTCCAGATGCAGCAGCTTCTCGCGCTCGCCCTCCACCAGCTTCTCCACGGGGATGCCGGTCCAGCGGGCCACGATGCGGGCGATCTCCTCGTCGGTCACGCGGTCACGCAGCAGGCTGTCTTCCTTCTTGGAGGCGGCGATCTTCTCCTCTTCCTCCAGCTGTTTCTGCAGCTGAGGCAGCTTGCCGTATTTCAGCTCAGCGGCCTTGTTCAGATCGTATTCGCGCTGTGCCTTTTCGATGGCGGCGTTGGTCTGCTCGATCTGCTCGCGCAGAGACTGCACCTTGCCGATGGCATTCTTCTCGTTTTCCCACTTTGCCTTCATGCTGTGGAACTTATCCTGCAGCTCGGCCAGCTCTTTTTCGAGGTCGCGCAGACGGCTCTGGCTCAGAGCGTCGGTCTCCTTTTTCAGGCTGACCTGCTCGATCTGCAGCTGGGTGATGCGGTGGGCGAGGTCATCCATCTCGCTGGGCATACTGTCCATCTCGGTCTTTATCATGGCGCAGGCTTCATCCACCAGTCAATGGCCTTATCGGGGAGGAAGCGGTCGGTGATATAGCGGTCAGAGAGGGTGGCGGCGGCGATCAGTGCATTATCGCTGATCTTCACGCCGTGGAACACCTCGTACCGCTCTTTCAGGCCGCGCAGGATGGAGATGGTGTCTTCCACGGTAGGCTCATCCACCTGAACCGGCTGGAAGCGGCGCTCCAGAGCGGGGTCTTTCTCGATATACTGGCGGTACTCGTCCAGAGTGGTCGCGCCGATGCAGTGCAGCTCGCCGCGGGCCAGCATGGGTTTCAGCAGATTGCCGGCGTCCATTGCGCCGTCGGTCTTGCCGGCACCCACGATGGTGTGCAGCTCATCGATGAAGAGGATGATCTTGCCCTCGCTCTTCTTCACCTCATTCAGGACGCTCTTCAGACGCTCCTCGAACTCGCCGCGGTACTTTGCGCCAGCCACCAGAGCACCCATGTCCAAGCTGAACACGGTGCGGTCTTTCAGGTTCTCCGGCACATCGCCCCGGACGATACGCTGGGCCAGACCCTCGGCGATGGCGTCTTGCCGACGCCCGGCTCACCGATGAGGCAGGGGTTGTTCTTCGTCTTACGGGACAGGATGCGGATGACATTTCGAATTTCCTGGTCGCGGCCAATGACGGGGTCCAGCTTCTGCTTGCGGGCCAGGTCAACGAGATCCTGACCATACTTCTGCAGGGCATTGTAGGTGTCCTCGGGGTTGTCGTTGGTCACGCGCTGGTTGCCGCGCACGGCGGTGAGCTGCTGTAAGAACTTATCCTTCGTGATGCCAAAGGCGCGGAACAGCTCGGAGGTGTTCTGGGTCTGCTCGTCCAGCAGGGCGAGGAAGAGATGCTCGACGCTGACGTAGTCGTCCTTCATGGCCTTGGCCTCCCGGGCGGCGGCGCTCAGCACCTTGTCGGTGGCCTGCGAGATATAGACCTTGTCGGGGTCACGGCCAGAGCCGGACACCCGGGGCATTGCGGAAAGCTTTTCGGCCACAGCGGCGGAGAAGCTGCCTGCGTCCACATTCAGTTTCTGGAGCAGCTGGGGGATAAGGCCCTGCTCCTGTGTCGCCAGAGCGTGGAGCAGATGCTCCGGCTCCAGTGCGTTATGCTGATACTCCACAGCCAGCTGCTGGGCCGCCTGCAGAGCCTCAAGGGTCTTCTGGGTATATTGATTGGTATTCATAAAGTCAAGCCTCCATTCGTACCGGAAGTTGAGATTCAGGCGGTGGGCCGGAATGTTGTTTTAGCACTCTAGCTCATCGACTGCTAAAAATATACTCCAAACACGCTGCAATGTCAATAGGCAAAACCCGTAAGAGCCTCGGATTCACAAAAAGTTTGCAAAAATGCAAAAAATCACACCATATCGTCTCACGAAGGCAAACAAAAGGCCCCTGCCGGCGGAAAGCCGCAGCAGGGGCGGAAGGAATGAGAGGATCATTCAGCAAACAGCGGGGTGGACAGATAACGGTCGCCGGTGTCGGGCAGCAGGACGACGATGTTCTTGCCGGCGTTCTCGGGGCGCTTTGCCAGCTGGATGGCAGCCCAGACAGCAGCACCGGAGGAGATGCCCACCAGAACGCCTTCCTTGTGGCCGATCAGGCGGCCGGTGGCAAAGGCGTCGTCATTTTCGACGGCGATGATCTCGTCGTAGACCTTGGTGTCCAGCACGTCGGGGACGAAGCCTGCGCCGATGCCTGGATCTTGTGCGCACCGGCGGTGCCCTTGCTCAGGACAGGGGAGGCAGCGGGCTCGACGGCCACGACCTTGACGCCGGGATTCTTGCTCTTGAGGTACTGGCCCACACCGGTGATGGTGCCGCCGGTGCCGACGCCGGCCACAAAGATGTCAACCCTGCCGTCGGTGTCGTCCCAGATCTCGGGGCCGGTGGTGGCGATGTGAGCCTTGGGGTTGGCCGGGTTGTCGAACTGGCCGGGGATGAAGGAGCTGGGGATCTCCTTTGCCAGCTCGTCGGCCTTGGCGATGGCGCCCTTCATGCCCTTGGCACCCTCGCTCAGCACCAGCTCTGCGCCGTAAGCTTCATCAGCTGGCGGCGCTCGACGCTCATGGTCTCGGGCATCACGATGATGATGCGGTAGCCCTTGGCAGCTGCCACGGCAGCCAGACCGATGCCGGTGTTGCCGGAGGTGGGCTCGATGATGACGGAGCCGGGCTTGAGCTTGCCGGAAGCCTCGGCGTCATCGATCATGGCCTTGGCGATACGGTCCTTGACGGAGCCGGCGGGGTTGAAGTATTCCAGCTTTGCCAGAAGCTTGGCAGAAAGGTCTGCGTCCTTCTCGATATGGGTCAGCTCCAGCAGCGGGGTGTGGCCGATCAGCTGGTCTGCGGAAGTATAGATCCTGCTCATAATAGTAAACCTCCCGATTGCGGGCGATGCGCCCGGCTGCACCGGATAAAGCCGGTGTCGTCTCGATGTCCCTCATATTCCCGTTAAACCAATGTGATTTGTGGGTTTGGCTGTATTATAGCTTCCTTTGGGGCGGTTGTCAATGGAAAATCGAAAATTTCCGATTGAAAAGTTATAAACCCCGTTGTATAATAGGTTAAAATGAAGGGATGCGTGTTCCGCAGCTGACCCGGCTGCATCGCAATCATAACAGGAAAGAAGAGAAAGGAATGTCTATGATCGTTTCCACCAAGGGGCGCTATGCGCTGCGTGTGATGATAGATTTGGCTGAGCACCGCTCTGAAAAATATGTCCCGCTGAAAGAGGTCGCCGCCCGGCAGGAGATCTCTGAAAAATACCTCGAAAACATCCTCAAGGTCCTGGTGCAGAACGGCTTCCTCGAGGGTCTGCGCGGCAAGGGCGGCGGCTATCGTCTGACCCGCGAGCCTGACCAGTACACCGTGGGCGAGATCCTGACTCTTACTGAGGGGAGCCTTGCACCGGTGAGCTGTCTTGTACAGGGCGCGGCTCCCTGCCCCCGGATGAGCGGCTGCCGCACTTATAATATGTGGAAGGGCCTTGATGATCTCATTGAGGACTACTTTGGCAAGATCACCCTTGCGACCTCGCCGCACCCGATGAGGCAGGCAACGACTACGTTATCTGAAGGATGAGCAAAAGAAAATCCCTGCCATCGGCAGGGATTTTTCATGTGCAGCTCGGATCAGGAAACGACCGCGCCGCTGGTCAGCGTGCTGGTGACAGCGTCCATCAGGGCCACCATGGTGCAGTAGTTCTGGCCGTAGGTGTCCTTATAATCGGAGTAGGCGTCCAGCTGCTCCTGCGTGGGGGCGATGTCCAGCGACTCGGCCACGGCTGATAGAGCAGAGCTCCTTGGCGTAGTCTTCCAGATTGCTCTCGAGGTGGGCCAGCATGGCGTCGGTGTTCTCGTAGCCAGCAGATTCTGGACGAGGCCGTCGAGGTCATAGCCGTAGTAGCCCGCCAGCGTGCTGTAGTAGTTCAGGCACTGGTTGACCTGATAATCCATCACCTGCTGAGGGATGGACTTGAAGGTGGAGTTTTCCAGCAGGTCGTCCATGACGGCGGTGTTGAGGTTGGAGGTGTAGAGCTGGTCCTGATAGTAGGCGCGCAGGGCCTCCACGGTGTAGATGTTGTTGGAGGTGCCGAAGGTGCTGGCCACCCAGCTGTCGGTGAGCTCGGGCAGGACGCTCTCACTGATGTAGTTGAGGGTCACGGTAAAGACGGCCTTCTGGCCGCTGAGCTTCACAGCATTGCCGCTGGCATCGGTGGAGTCGCTGTAGCCGTCGGGGAAGGTGACGTTGACGTCGAAGGTCTCGCCGGGCTTGTGGCCGATGATCTGGTCTTCAAAGCCGTCGATGAAGGTGCCGCTGCCCAGCGTCAGATCGTAGTTCTCGGCGCTGCCGCCGGTGAACGCCACGTTGTTCACAGAGCCGACATAGTTGATGTTCACGGTGTCGCCGTCGGCGGCAGCGCGGTCGGTGATGTGCTCGGTGGAGGAATGCTGGCTCAGCAGATCGCTGATCTGCTTCTCCACTTCCTCGCTGGTGGGCTCGACGTCCGAGCGCTTGATGGCGACGGATGCAAAGTCTTCGGGCAGGGTCACATAGTCCAGAGCGCGGATGCCTCCCAGTAGCCCTTCTCGTCCAGACCATCGCTGTAGTTGAAGCTCTGGTAGTCGTAGTCGGACGCGCTGCCGAGTGCGGAAGAAGATGCCGTGCTGGATGCAGCACTGTCGGCCTTGCCGCCGCAGGCAGCGAGGCTCAGCGCCAGAGCGCCGGCGCAGACAAGGCAGAGAGCCTTGGTGAAAATACGCTTCAAAAGAATTCCCTCCTGTTGGTAGACCGGTATTTTGCCGGTGGTTCGAAAAACAACCTCTATTATATCGGGTAAAAATGAAAAAGAAAAGTTTTTTGCAAAATTTCCACACTCTCCCCGCCCTTTGTCGGACTTTTGGGGCCGGAGAGTGCGAAAAGGCGGGAAACCGGTGGAAATGGGGAGGGGGTTCTGATACAATGAGAGTAATAATAAGGAATAACCTCTCCGGCATTGCTTCGCAATGCCACTGCCCGGGTTGCGGCACCCAGCCGCCGCAGCGCTTTGCTTGCGTCTTGCTGGCCGCGGCCCCAACAGCGACTCCCTGTTTCCGCCACTGGCGGCGGTCGTCGTTGTTGCTCCTATCGAGG